>ENA-OROU01001785-OROU01001785.1-human-gut-metagenome-genome-assembly--contig:-NODE-1785-length-17073-cov-9.235222_pt1 | contig 17073 bp, 10 predicted proteins | sample MGYA00242131_ERZ509054 | MGnify/ENA primary metagenome ERZ509054 (study PRJEB26280, sample SAMEA2338749) | human gut metagenome | biome: human gut; feature: human-associated habitat; material: faeces... | reverse complement strand
AGCTAACACCTGCGGTCAGCATACCTGTACCTTCAGCCTTGCGATGGCTGCTGATATTACCGAAAATGGACGGAGCGATGGCACCGCGAGCTTCTACGTCAATGGTCCACTTGGTGTTGATATTGAACTTCAAGCCCAAACCGGCAGAAGCGCCTACACGTGCTCTAGCCTTTTCATCTCCATCAGGAATCATTGTTCCATCGTTTTGAATCAGCACATTTGCTGACTTTGCAACAGTTACTTGAGGACCCAAGAATCCATAAACTTCAAAGAAACGGTTAGGATTAACGCCTGCGAACAATGTAGAAAGATTGATCATTGCATCAATGTTACCACCAAAGTACGTCTTATTGTGTTCCCAATATGAGTTATCCAGACACAAGTGCTGAGTAACGCCATTGAACTGGGCACGTACACCCCATGTCGGAGTAATCAACTTACCAACTGATACGCTGAAATGCGGAGCCAATTTATTGAAACCATCATTGTTGATAGCGTGGACACCACCACCTACACTCACGAAAATATTATCGCTCCATTTCGGAGTGTAGTAGTTCGTTTTTTCTTGTGCATTCAGATTTGCTGCACAAGCGCCTGCTAATAATAAGGAGGCTATTACTAATTTACTTTTCATTATTCCTTTAGTTTAAAATTAAAATAATAACTAAAACTATTATTATTCAGCAGCACCGTCACCACCACCGGCATTGTTACCATTGCCATGACCGTGACCATGACCATGTTCAGTTGAAGTAAAGACTGGATCTACAACAGTCTTAACTACCTTCTTAATCTTTACATTAGGAATAGTGTACAGTTTGCCATCCACCACTGTAGAGATTGTATTATCAGAAGTTTCGTATTCTGTAGTAGTCTTCAAAGTTACAATAGTATAAGCAGGAACTGTTACTTTCTTAGTATAAGTTACATCTGTGATACCCGGGCTATATGATTTAACCAATGCTTTCAACACCTTTTTTACTTCATCATCAGACAATCCTCTAGTTATAGGCATAGCATCAATCGATGCATTTACAGCAGCAATATTAGTAACTTCTTGTCCAACTTTTGCTGTATATGGCAGATCCATTTCTTTTTCTTTACTACTTGTATTTTCACCACCTTTTTGTTCTCCTCCAACTTCACTAGGGGTAATAGTTTCCTCATCCTGATCAACAACAACATCTTCAGCAGCATTCAGTTCTTGTTGCAAGAAAATACTTACCGGAATCAAAGCAAATTGTCCTTTATTCAAAGCAGGAACAGTAGCTTGGCCTTCTCCAGACAGATACTCGTCTTTTGTAGCTGCAAAAGTTCTTGTTGCAGCAGCAATCTTTCCATCTGAACCAGCTTCAATTACGAAAGGATTGCTAGTAATAGCAGCACCATTTTCTGTAATGCTTGCACCATTTATGATAGAACCATCTGATAAATCATATACAGTAATAGCAACAGTAGCACTTGCAGGGTCCAATTCTACAGGCGCAACATTGAATTCTTCTTTTTCGCAGCTTGTGAACATCACACTTGTCAAAGCCACTGCCGCCAATGCTAATTTAGCATTTACGCCACTTAAAAAAATTTTCTTTTTCATCTCAATTAATTAATTAAAAATTTAACAATTCTGACTTAATAAAATATGGGTTAAAACTATTTCTTTCCATTATATTATCACTTGCTTCTGCCTTATAGTCCTTATAATAATACCTTTCATTACCCGCATTATAAGCAATGCCCATGTTAGTAGAAGTATTCACACGTGGGATATGCCCCCTTCTTTTATATTTGTATGGAGGCAATGCCACTTGAAACCGAAATCCTCCATTTGCTTTGGCATGCTCCGCCTTCATCGCATAAAAGCCTATCGAACAATAGCGGAAATGACGGATCATTTCAAACCGAACCCCCTTTTCCTTCAACAAATACTGTTCAGCCTTCAGTGTGAACAGTGTATTAAATCGTGGCCAATAGAAATTTCCACCCAAAGACCACGTCATACGCCATAATGAAGGATCATATTGGAACCTAAATCCGTCCCAACGTCCAGCTCCCGTATATCCTATTCTTGCCAACAAAGAAAAACGTTCATCTTTAAAGGGGCGAAAGAAATCTACATCAGCACCATATCGGTTACCACTAAAATAGCCTACAGAGAATTTACCAAAAACATTATAAGGCAACCTGAAACGTTGTGAAAGAGTTAGGAAACCCGAATGAACCTTTCCTTCCCGAGCTCCATATCCATCATTATAAACCGGTATCTTCACTTGTGCTGTGGCTTTCATCCCCTTCCATAACGAAATTTCTATTGCAGGGCTCAAATCAAATAGAATTTGATAAATCTGTGTAATCACCAGATTCTTGAAAGCTAATTGAGGATATACCAATACATCAATCTTGAACAAAGAACTATTTTTCAACTTTATTTTCCGTGCATTTTTCCAAGTATCACCCAATTCATAGCTTACATTCCAGTCATCACGTTCTGCTTGGAGCACCGAATCTCCCTTTATGGGATGATAATAAAGAGAAATCTGGGGTACATTATTATCCAGAACTATTATGCGGCATGACTTTTCTTCCGGTACACCTGCTAATAAATGGGCTTTCTATCTAAAACACAGACAATCCTTGGCTTCTCTCTCTTTGTTTGTCTGCTGTTGCATAGGGGATTAATGATGCCTAACGGCCATGAACAACTCTGCTAATGGTCGTCAAGCGATTGCTTTATGGCCGTAAGCAGGGTTGTTCATGACTGTTAGGCGTCACTAACCCCAAGACTTTTCGGATGAAGTACGTAGCCTGCATCTATTATGGATAGGGCGCAAATGTATTGTACAACAACTTAAAGGACATTAGACGGCATTATTCATAGCCATGAGTTAGAAATCATCCGCTTGAATGGCTCGCTCTACCGGTACCTTTCATAGTCCCTGCGGAATGATGCGTCCTACCGCCCAACTCGATATCCACCGATTTCGTAGAAGAGCAAGCTCGAAAATGCAGGAAAAACGAACTGATTGATTTATGTAGCTCTTACGTAATATTATGTTAGTAAACAGGTGGTTACTGCAAAACCTCGGCGTTTCAGGCAGGTGGAAGCAAAATTTGCTTCCACCTTTTCGGCTTGCTTCCACCGCAGGGCAAATGCCGATGGATAGGGGAATGCAGAAGGTGGGTGGAAGTGTGGAAGCAAAGTGATGGAAAATAAATTTCCAGAGAAAGTTTCCGCCGCCATAGCAATAGCCACACTCTTGATAGTTTAATTGTTACTGGCTTATTATTATATTTGTTCTTTCAGTAACGCTGTGCCCTATACTGTAAATATTTGATAGTTAATAAGGTAATTATAAAAAAAGACAAGAGTGATAGAACATGAAAGCAATTTGTAGGATTGATTTTTGTTACTGCTTTGTTACTACTAATAATAAACTGTATGTTTTTATTCAAAGAATATGAAAAAGCAATTGAATTTAAAAGAGCCAATAAAGGTGAGAACAAAAAAATTGGTTAATGGATGCCAATCCATATATCTGGATATTTATATGAATGGAAGGCGGCAATACGAATTCTAAAGTTGTATATTATCCCTGAACATAATCAAGCTGATAAAAAAAGAAATGTCGAGACGCTAAATTTGGCAAATGCGATAAAGGCTCAGAAGATTTTGGAAATATATAATCAAACTTACGGATTTAATCATAACAGATTGTCCAATATGAAGCTGACTGGCTATATGAAATTAATAGCAGAACAAAGTGTGAACAATAGAGTACGGAAAAGTGCCATACATGCCGTTGTATGCCATTTGGAAAGATATACTCCGAATGGAATATTGCTAAGGAAGGTGGACAAGACTTATTTGTTGGGTTTTATAGATTACTTGAAGAAAACAAAACAAGAACATTGTAAGAAGGAAAAGACATTGCATGTTAACACCCAATTCTATTATTTGAAAACGCTGCGCTACTGCTTGAATAGGGCCGTCTCTGAAGATTATATAACTGTTAATCCGATGAATAAGATAAAGAACGAGGACAAACCAAAACGTAATCGAACAGAAAGGGATTATCTTACTATAAAGGAATTGACCAGATTGGTTCATACTCCTTTTTATAATACCTTATTAAGGAAAGCATTTTTATTCAGCTGTTTTTGTGGATTGAGGCATTGTGATATTATTGCATTGAGATGGGAAGATATACGCTATGATGAAAATGGCAATGCACTATTGAGTATTATTCAGAAGAAGACGAAAGAAGCCATATCGCTTCCACTCTGTTCGGAAGCCATAAAACATCTGCCAGACAGAGGAAATGCACCAGAAACGGAAAAGGTGTTTGCCGGATTGGTCTCACTGGGGAGAAGTAATGTAATTTTACATAAATGGGTTGAACAAGCTGGGATATCAAAGCATGTAACATTTCATTGCTTTAGGCATTACCTTTTATCCTATTCTCTGAAAATAAGTAGTTTATACGAATCGCTTTATTAAGCAGGTAACGATTTAGAAACGAGCAAAGTTCTCTTATCTGTTTTATTCTGCATTATTGAAAAGAACGCTTTATTCCCATGGCAAAGATAATGATTTTATCTAATTTAAATAACTTTCTTTGATAAAACTTCCCCGACTTCAAATCCAACCCTTACATCATTGAATACATTTTCATCCATTGAGAAATTTTTCCACATCTGAATTGTATTATTCATATCGGGTGAAAAAGATGATCCCAATACAGATATGACACCGGCCAATTTATTCGTAGCATAATAAATATCTGTTTTGTACTCCTCTGATATTGGATATTGATTAACATTATTGTAAAGTTTATTTAATAATGTCTTAATTTCACTTTGAGCTTCTTTACCAACCGCTTTAATCAAGAATAGTTCAGTTAGTATATCAATATAATTACTTGTTGATTCACTCTGAGATAATTCTACAAATGTGATGATTTTTTTTACTAACTTCTGAATACCTACATTATTTTCGGCTAGAACAACAAGAGCATTAGTAGCATCATTTCTAATTATAGCATTACTTGAGAATAAATGGTTTTCAAGTAAGGCTATTAATGTAGATGTTTTCAAAATCCTTGAATATGGTAATAACAACGACATTATTGAAAGATGTTTCAAATGATATGAACCCAACTCCATTATAATAGAAACAAAATTGTCAATAATATCAACACGGATTGTTTTCCAATCCATAACACTTTTTATATATCTATATATTTGGTTGTAAAATTGATTTGTAAAAATTCTTAATCCTCCAAAAATAGAATCAGAATCATCTTTACACAATTTCTCTTTATTATTTACAAGAAACTCTGTAATAGCTATAATAATCCGTTCATTATCCGCTGTTGTAATATATTCACATGCAGAGTACAGGCTTTCTAAATTTCTTGTCATATTTTGTATGGAAAGCGAGCCACCATCAACAGACTTGTCTAGAGAGACAAATTTGGACACCTCATCTTTTATTGTATTCTTAATATCAAATTTGTCAACAATGTTATTATAAGGCAGTAATTTCAAAGAGTATTTCTTATTAATGGTTAACTCTCCATGATTCCTCCACTCATATATAGCTGTATCAATAGACTCTTTATCTACAAGAGATAAGTGATTATATATATGAACTAACCTGCGATAAGCAGAATCGCTAATTTGCTCATCAACAGATCGCAACCCAGAATTAATTATATAGAGAGCCTCTTTACTTACATTATATGCAGTAAAACCTAATTGTGGTAATAAAATATCTTCATCCCCACAAACATTAATAGGGACAGAATATATCAACTCTAAAATTGATCCTATATCTTGTATAGATAAGCAATTGTAAATGGTTGATATATCAGTCTTATTATAATATCTACCATCTTCTATGTAATTCTTTATGTATAAATTTAGGAACTTAATAATCCGGTCACTACTTAGTTTTGTTGCTAATCTTGAGAAAAGTGGCAATAAAACATTTCCTGTCCTTATGTATAAAGGCGATGTTTTTGCCTCAATACCTGTTATAATATAAGAATAGTAAGTGTCAAAAATCTTGTTTGCATATTCTGTACTAAGATCTACCAATGTCTCACGTAATATGCATTTCTTAACTATGTTCGTATTATTAAGTCGAACCAATAGCAATAATGCATACTTGTTATATTGTATGTAGTTGGAAATTATATATTGAAAATCAGCGTCATTAATTGTTAAATGAGTGAGACCTATAGGATGCCCAGTAGACTCATATGCCTGTAAATATCGATAGGAATTTAAGTATGATTTTACATATCCACTAGGACCTAAATTCCAAGTAGTAGTAGTTCTACCTATATTAAAGTCATGAGTTATAGATGTTGAACATCTTACATTTTGATCTTGTATGTTTTGCTTAAAATATTTTACAATCTTATCAAAATTGAAAGAGTTGTCTTTCTGTCTATTTGACAGATAACCATTTCTATAATTATAGATGCGTATTGAGTCTTCAATTAAGCTACGGCAAGATAATAGTAAAGGTGATGTGTTATCAACCAATAATTGGGTTCTGATATTCTGCAATGCTTCATTTAGTAAAGTTGCCGCATCATTCTCCATTCCAATTTCTGCATATACACTTGATTTACATAATATCCCAAGATAATCAAACTTCAACGTTGGCCATTGTCTTAATATCTTTTTTACTGATTCGTAATCCAAGATTGACAAATAATACAAAGCTTTCTCATAAAAAAAGCGTCTCAAATTATCATTGTTCAACTTTTCAACTGATGACTGCAAATGCTCCTCTATCCTAAAATAATTCTCAACATCAAAACGTTTTCTGTATATAGTTAATAATGATATTAGCAGTGAATTATACTTGTCATTCTCATTTTGATTTTTAGGTATGTATTCATTTAAAAACTCTGATAGGGTTTCAACATACCAATCTATATCTTTAGGTGATAATGAAATATTTAACCTCCAGTCTAATTCATATAAAAAAGACAATAATTGTGATTTATTATTTTTAACTAAAGAGATATCACGTTCCAAAAAAGGAAATTTTCGGTTAATGTCTTCAAAGTCGCCATAATGGTTCTCTGGAAGTAAAATCCATCCAGGATACGATAGACGAATTTGGGACATTTGAGATATAGTCTTGTCTATATTTTCGACATTCTCTAAACTATATTCCATAAATGTAGCATTCCAAGTTTCTCCCGTATTGTTTTCTTCTAAATATTGGAACAAAAATCTGAAGGCATCCTTAATACTACTATAATTAAAACAGTCTAAATCGGCTAGATTGATTGTACTAATACCCCTTCTATCATTTAATTTAAGTTCAGATGTATGTAAATTCTTGTCAAATGTAATTAAATATACAGGTGCGGCATGTTCTCCCATAACATCACGTAGCCATCCAACCCATTTCAAGAAATTAGGATCATTACCTGAAAATCCAATCAGGCATAATATTCCCTCAATCAAAGACTGTCTTACAGTATTAACAAACTCAGGATGCTTAAATGGATATGTTCGATAGTCCTCATTCGTAATAATAAATGGGCGAACATTCTTAAAACTTCCATGTAATTTTATAATACGAGGAGATGTTTTATACAGAAGAGTCTCTTTATTCGTTACAACTTCATAATGTCTTTCCGCATCAATTATAGCACGTTCTAACAATGTGTCATAATTCGTTGTAAATACATCTTTCCATTGTAGTTTAAGCAATGATTTATGGAGCTCTCCTGGATAAACTCTATCATCAGGTATTGAATTTAGAATCATTTCGTCTAACTCATTACGCCCAAATGAGGCATCTATTTGAGATGCTAAACGAATGGGATCAATACTTATAGAGCCCTTTACGTCTCCATATAAACGATTATAGAAATCAAGCCCTAAAGAGTACCAATCTTTCATGCATACAGAAGCATCCATCTCTGCATTCTTACTAAATCCTGCACCCACTAGAACCGAAGCATTTCCTTGTGTTAAGAAACGCTTAATATGATCCAGCTTCATTTTTAAAGAAGATGATAGCTTATTCTTAATTTCCTTAAAATCATATTCACTCATAGCCTAAATCTACAATTACGTTAGAATCCACTTCAAAGTTAAGCCATTTTGAGCAGTTATTTCTATTGTCACATGTTAATTATTAGTCTTATGCTTAGAATTAAGTTAAATAAATACTATCTATTAGCTTTTTAAGCTATTGAACATTATGTATTAAAGTTTATTATTCCCAATCGATATTCGGACTATCTAATTATTGGCTGTTCATATGATTATTATTTCACCTCTAAGAATCCCATAAGAAATGCATCAGGAAAGATAAACTTCTTTTCTCCTAGTGTAAATCTGACATAGATAAACTTCTCATTTTTATTAATTTTTACGACTGTTCCTTCGCCAAACTTCTTGTGAACTACAGTACTATCAACCGCTAATTTCTCAAGTTGTTTTTTGATATCACTATCCTCTTTCGTTGATTGCAAAGATAGTGACTGCGCAGTAGAGGGCTCATTTACAGGGTGAGATTGTACAATTGGTATAGAATTAGGTTGTAAGGTCTTTGTTGTTCCTTGTTCAGTTTGTTTTTTATTGACTGTTTCAGTACCTTTTGAATAGGAATCAGAATCTACCTTTGTCATTGAGGATTGCTGATTGTAGAAGAGTTTTTCGTACTGCTCCTTGCGGATGGTAGTATCCCAGCCACCTACTTCGTCTGCTATATGCCTATTGATACCAGTATATGTCAGACTCGCATCTTCATAGCGTTTGAATTTGAAGATAGCGTCGTTCATAAGCGGTGCATTAAATACACCGAGTGAACAGAGCATATTAAAGTCCTCGACACTTAAACCTGTAACTTTCTTGAACAGACCTGGCTCCAACTGTGTAATGACATCCTTCAGGCATCTTTCACGGTAGTCAGTCAAATACATAAATACAGGAATACGAGTAGCAAACTTTATCAGTTTCTCTTGAATCTGTTTGCGCTTGCTCTTCATTTCCTTTTCCTCGTCAGAAATTTCCTTTTTCTCCTTTGGTGTTGGATTAGGATTTTCCTTCTTTGCCTTTTTGACGGCCTCGGATTTATTGATAATGGTGGTAAGGTCATTGTTCAGGTTACGAAACCCTTCTATATTCATCAAGGCTTTCATGGCTTCAGGACTCGCAAGCAAACGTTTCAGTGTATCATTATCTACATTTACAAGCAGGGCTGATTCCCACCGCTTTGCCAATAGCGTAGCCGAAGTTCCTGCCAAAGCGATATCCAAGATGTCTTGTGCATCAACTTCTTTCATACTACTGCCATCATAAGCCAGTACAGGAAGAAATTTTATGAACTCACCGACTTTCGCCTCTGGGCTGGATTCATTGATATCCAGTCTGCAACTGTAGTCGGATATTTGCCGTAACGCTCTGTCAAGGGCAAAGTCAAAGACATAGCATTCATTTTTCATTATGATACGTCTTCCATCCTCATCCTTTATTTCCCATGGACTCTGAACTCTAAATGCTGCCTGAAAATAAGTCTCCGGACTTTTCAGATTCCGGAGCATAAATATCCCGGTCCATGGCTTCACGGTAACACCTGTTGTCAGTTTACCACAAGTCAGTGTTATTGTCTTTGTCCAAAGAGGATCTCCCATATTCGCCAGAACCGGATACAAAGCATCCAGACCGATTCCGGCTGCAGTTCCAGCACATACTGTCACTTTGTAATCATGGTAAAACTTGTTTTGGCGTTGGGCGAGCAGATTTGCCATAGCAAAACAAGATGCGACATTAGGCAGAAACCAAATTGTGTGTGAAAGTACATTGAGCAATCGAGTATCACTGAATGGCATTGGAGGACGTTTATCCTGTCCTAATTTCATGTCATCTACACTAGCTGGAAGGTATGAACCACAAATAAGATTCAGCCATTTCTGTACCTCGTTCTCATATTTGAATCTGGCATTTGCACCTTTGCCTTCTGCTGCGAAAAACACATTCAGGTCAAACTCATCAAACTCACCTTGCTTTGCTACTTCCTGTATTTCATCGGGCATACGGTAAGTAAGCATTACCATTCGTGGCAGAGCTATATAAGGATTACCGTTACCTTTCCATTCCGTTTTAGCTCGCTGCTCATCAGAATAAGTCCAGTTAAAGATCTGCTCCTCTATAAATTCTCCGGTATTGATGGCTCTAAATGGTGTTCCTGAGAGAAACAGATAATATCGTGTTGAAATAGGAAGCCATGTTTCATTGATGGTATTGCTTGCTTCATCTTTCTGATATTTTTCCACATCAAAATCTACTTCATTTTCTTCATCCTCCTTTTCAAACAATTCCTTCGCTCTCTCTTTCCAAGCTCCGAAGTGATATTCGTCAAATATTACCAAATCCCAATTTGTCGAATGGATAAACTCATTTTTTGTCTTTATTCCTCCACTTTCGTTTGTGCCAAGCAAATCCTGAAACGAACCAAAAACGACAATGGGCCTTGATTTATCCGTACGATTAAACTCCTGGTCAATATTCAAATTATTGTTGCGTGAATCTTTATTGGATATGTACTGCCATCCTTCAAAGTCGATATGGGATATAAGATCTTCTCTCCAGGCTGATTCTACAGCTGGTTTGAATGTAAGGATTAAAATCCGCGACAACCCCATTTTCTTTGCCAGCTGATAACTGGCAAATGTTTTCCCGAAACGCATTTTTGCATTCCACAAGAACTTTGGTGTGTGACCAGGCTCTTCTTTGAGTGCCTGATCAAAATATTTTTTAGTCTGTTCTACGACACGAAACTGTTCAGGACGCATCGTGAAATTCTGTGTTCTGTTCTCAACATTGTCTGACCCTGTACGAAGGGATAATATAGCAGCTTCAACATCAGATACTGAACACTTGAACCACTCATCGGTTTTGTCAAGAGGATTCAGTCGATGACATCCTTTGCTTTCAAGAATCTTGTGTATGTCCTTATCTGTAAAACAAGATCCGTCATTAGCCATTGCAGACTTGACTAATACAATCTCATACTTGATTTTGCTTGTGTGGAGCTGCTCTTCAATACGTTCCTGGGCAGTGCGGTTGGTATACCCGATTTTCAAATATCCTTTGTGTGACTCTACTCCAGGAAATCTGTAGGCATATATTGTAGGAGTAACAGCAGGTCGTTGGGGAAAGTAGTTATGTTCCATAATATTACTCCATTGGTCGTATCATTGATTCAATAAACGCAATCTCTTCTTCAGTCAGTCCATACTTAGCATATAATTCTTCATCAGTCCAGGATTTAGAATAATCTTGAACTGGAACAAATGCAAAAACGCCTTTAGATATATTTTGAGTATTCTTTATCAGAGACATCATAAATCTAAAGAACCTCGTGGTCATATATGAAATTAGGTTTTGACCTTCGACCTTGTTATTAACAAAATCTACAATCAAATACGTTTCTGTGCAGACTGTATTTACATCTGCATATAATGGAGTAGAAATAATGCTGTGGGGATATTCATCTCCACCAGGACTAGCTTTGGAAACCAACACTTTCTTTTTATCTTTCCAAGCAATATTTTTAGTTATATATCGTGATTCTATAAACACTTGTTTCTGAGAAGATTTACTTCTATCGCTTCGAAATAGAGTTATATTTGCTTTGCTTGATTTTGTCAATTCATAATTCTCAAAATTCGAAGGTATTCCAAACGGTAACCTTGATTGCACTCGATTATCCATTGTTTCTTCTTTAAAACTGCGTACTTTATTTAAGATAGAGATAGCTTCATTGTACCTTATAAAAGTTGTTGAATTACCTTCAAGTAAAGGTCTTTCTATAAAAGATGTAACAATGTTACCTTTATGGTTGTAAATTAGACAATCCCCTTTTTGATTCCTATCCCATAAGAAATAACATACTCCGCCACGAATGTTAATTCCTGGGAAGCAATCAGATGTTTCTGGAAAATCATGAATTATGCGTAGATGTCTATCATTCAGCATTTCATCTCTAAAACTATCAAGTCCTTTACCACCTGAGTACCATCTTGCGGGAATAATCATCGTTAGATACCGAGGATTAAGCTTTATGGCGTTTTTAACAAACTTATCATATATAGGAGTGGCACTACTGCCTTCTCCTCCTCCATCATTCATTTGATAAGGTGGATTGCCTATAATCACATCAAATTTCATATTGAATACTTTGTGTACATCTAAGTTGTGGATAAATTGATAAGCGTGGGTTTCAAGTTCTGTTCCACGATCATATTCATTTTTCGAAGCCCCGCAATAGATACATTTACCATCTTTCCAAGTATGTCTAATACGTTGGAAGATTATATTTCCTTGAGGCTTTTCTTCAGGAAACTGATATACTGAAAACTCTCCACTCGGATATTTACTACAATAAACGCTTCGACGAGAAAGTAAACTCGTGAGTTCTGTAATAGCAATACCAAAGAGTTGCTTTGAAAATATGTGCTCTATACGTTTTTCAAGATCAGGAATTTGTTTTTCAAGCCCTTTTATCAGTCTTTTGACTATTTCCCGTAAAAACACACCGCTTTTGCAGCAAGGATCAAGGAATGTCGTATCGGGATTTTCAAACAACTCTTGCGGCAGCATATCAATAATCTTGTTAGCCAATTCCGGTGGGGTAAACACCTCATCATTGCTAAGATTTGCAATACAAGACAGCACATCAGGATTATATACATTTTGAAACAAACTATTCTCCATAATCCTGAACCTTTTTATAGTGAGTAATATATCTTCTCAGGAATATTCCACCTTCTTCCTTTTGCTCTTCAGTGAGTGCGAATAGATTGTCCTCACTACTATCATTGTAGAGAAGGAGGTCTGTCATTGTGTAGTCAGAGCGTTGCATCTGAGTGCTACCGATTAGTGTCCATTCTGAAAAGACTATGGGAGCTGTGGTATCGTTGCCATCAGTATCGACACACATCAGTGTTAGCGCATTTCCGTTGATGATATTTCGGCTGATAATAAACTTAGCCGCTTGACGAGCTTCGTCCGAAGCCTCGGCTTTACAATGGTCGGTGTATTCTTCATTCCAAATAGAGAATAAGCGTTCACGACAAGCATATACATTGTCGTTCATTATATCTACACCGTACAAACTGCCTATGGCTACGATCGCTTGCTTTTCGTAGTCACGGGGGCTCTTCTTATATTTTCTTCTTAATTCTGCGAGTTTACGTCTGAGTATGGCAGAAAGGAAGTTCCCGTCACCACAAGCTGGTTCTAGAAATCGGGAATCCGGTCTCAAACATTCATTTTTTACAAGGTCCAACATTGCGTTAACCTCACGCTCTGCTGTGAATACTTCACCTCGTTGTGCAACTCTTTCTTTAGACTTTATTTGACTCATATTCCATCTTGCTGAGTCTCTCTATGTAAGAGGTAGTATGACAGATGGAATATCCTGGTTATCAACTGTTGTTTAAGTCTCAAAACTCGAATCTGATAAACAATTCTATGTTTTTGAACATTACAATATGCTTTTATTGGCTCTTAAATAATAATAGTTGCTATATTTTACGTAATTTCGCAACATATTATATCTCTCTTACATAGAATGTAGTCGTTTTACTAAACACTTAATTGAGCCCTACAAATCCATTAATATCTGTGCGTTAGCTTTGTCTACTACGGAGTTATCCAATGAGGCCAGATAAATTTGTGTGGTAGCCTCAGAATCATGTCCCATTCCTTCACTGATAACCGAAATCGGAATATTCTTGCCTTTGGCTGCGCTCGCCCATGAATGACGGGCACAGTACATACTAAGAGGAACGGATATATCGGCCAGTCTGGCTATTTCTTTAAGGTTTCGGTTTATTCCGGACATGACATTCCTGTAATGCTTGTGCGTATCCTTAAAAGGATATTTCAATACCGACAAAAGATAAGGACTGAGGCTGTTTCCCGGGTATTTGCCGACAATCTCCTGCATACATTTTTCCCACCTGATAACCAGCTGCTGCCCGGTCTTTCGTCTGCGATATGATAAGAATCCGTTCTGAAGATCTTTCTTTTTCAGGTGAGCCATATCTATGAACGACATGCCACGGGTATAGAAGCTGAACAGGAACATGTCCCTTGCAAATTCCAGATTTGGCTGTAAAGACAGGTCCAGATTCTTCATACGCTTGATGGCGGATAAGGGAACGGCACGCTTGACGGTCTTGTCCACTCCCGTATAGACATGCCTGAAAGGATTACGCTGTTCCATCAGTCCCTTTTCCAGAGCACGGTTATATACCGCCCGAAGAATACGCATGTAGAATGAACTGGTATTCCTTACGGCACCTTTCCCATGAAGGTAGGCTTCATAAAGCTGCATCAGATCCGAATCAATTTCGGACAGCAGAACATCCCTGTCCCCTCTGAACTGCATGAAACTTTTCAGGGTGCAGGAATAATTTTCAGCCGTGCGTATCTTGCCCATCTGTTTTAGACGGGCTATGACGCCTTGCATGAAGTTGAAAAGCGACTGTCCCTCTGTATTGCTCTGGAAAGAAGCGACAATATCATCTGCCGTATATGTAGCTTTCCGGTTATCCAGTTGGTGGATAATCATGTCCAGCCGCTTCAGATCCCATTCCATGCGTTCCTGCAAGGAAAGGAGCAGATTGCTTCGTTCCGAACTACCGACAATGATACAGCTTCTAGCTTCGTTCCATTCATCCGTAAATATCCGGTAATCCGTCTTTAACTGACGGATTACACGGTTTTGGATAATCTGATAATAGATGGTACCTTCCTTTCCCTCTATGGTGGAAGGTCTGAATTTCACTTTTACACTGGCCATGGCTTACTTTTTAGGTTCGTCCGTAATAGACTTGTCCTTGATGGACTTCGCCTTGCTGTCCAGTTCTCTCGCGGCCTGTTCTTTCAGCCGTGCCTGCTCGGTCAAGGTGGCCTGTTTCCGTACCGCTTCCTCGTAGGCTTCCACGTCCTCGCGCATCTGTTCTATCCGTTCGTTATCCCGGTTCGGTCCAAAGAGGTTCTCAAGTTCCATAAGTTGCTCGGGGGTAGCCTCTCCTTTCATCTTGACATAACGGTACTTCAGATCATTATCGGCCTGCTCGTTATCTATTCTCGCCGAAAAATAGAGAGCCACGGACAGGGCCATGATTGCTGCGAACATCACGGAAAAACCTCCAAAGATGTACGGGGATTTTATGCTCAGGCTGAAATGATGGTTGATGTTGCTTGTCTTGACGGCATTCTTTCTGATTGTGTCATTGGTCTCACAAAACAGGATTTCCACTTTCTCCTGGTTCTGCCGCTGCTCATTACGCATTTCTGACAGGACCTGTCCAAGTCTTTCCTGTGACGAGTTTTTCCTGTCCATGGAAACCATATCGTTCTTGATGGCGGCAAGACCTTCGTACACGCGAGCCAACAATTTGCGAAATGTCTCATGATCATTCCGGACTTCATTCAGCACGGACTCATCCTTTCCATTATTTTCTGTTGGGCTATTACCCTCCGGCAAAGGGACGGACAACCCGTTGATTTTGTTTTCGATTCTTTCCAGGCATCCGAAGATGCTCTCGATATATTCTTCCAATTTCATATTCCTGCAATTTTAATGTTAATGAATAATTTGAATGAAGAAAGGACAGGCTACAGCCCGAATCCTTTCCTCCTTTTCTTTTTCTTGCGTTTGCGCAAGAGTTCTTTCTGAGATAACGGCTCTTCGGGAGCGGTGCCGTTTGTCGGACTGAACAGTCCCGGTCCCGTACTTTCGAGAAGATGGCCTCCGTCCGGTATCCTTTGTTGTACCTTATGTTCGGATTCCTGTTGGGATTCCGAAGTCTTCCAGCCCAATTGGGCATTCAGTCTGGCAAAGCTGAACTCCCGGCTGATTTGTGAAGCCTTGAAGGTCTGCCCGTCCTTGGTGAACCGGATTCCCTGTATGTCCTCCGGCTTTTTTATCTCCTTGGTACGTTTTACAAATTCCAGCCTGATGCCCCGGCGAAGCAGGTAATCATTGAACTCTTTCCATGTTCCGGAGTGCTTCAAAGCTGCCTTGACGGCATTGAAGATTTCGTATTTCACACGCTCCGAAGCATGGAGTTTCTCCACGTTAGTCTTCTCCTTGCCCTCGGCGTATGTCAGCCCGTACTTATCCTTAAGCAATTTTGTGGCAATTTCATTACGCTTGTAATCGCTTTGGGAAGAGATTACCTTGCCGTCATATCCGATGCGGTTATAGACCAGGTGGCAGTGCGGATTGTCTGTGTTATGGTGTCTTACCAGAATAAGCTGAGTGTTCTTTATCCCCATCAGCTCCATGTATTCCCGGGCTATTTTAGCCATAAATTCATCTGTCAGCAGTACCTTGTCCTCCGGCTTGAAGCTCAATGCAATATGCCCGACAGGCTGTTTGATCTTCGGATTAAGCACACGCTGGTAGTTGAAACTGTCCGTTATTTCCCGGATATTTCCTAGCAATACCCCATCTGAGTCAATGATTTTCGCATTGTCCTTGCCCATCACGTAGCGGATACAACCGCCGAAGGATTTCCCTTTCTTGATCTTGCCAATCATGACGGCCTCCCTTCTCCGTGCCTGTACCGGATTATAATTTCCTTGAGCTTCAGCAGGAGTTCTGTCACCGTCCTTTGGGTACGGTGGAATCCGGCCTGATGGGACAGACGGGTCAGCTGGTTCAGGTTGTTCGCCATACCCGTAAGGCTGCGTATGACGGCAGTTTCCTCGGCAGAGTGTCTGGCCGTTATCGTCGTCTCAAAGGCTGATACGCGGAGAAATTCCGCCAGCGTGAGGTTGGCCTGTCTGCTGCGTCGGCACAACCGTTCATAGTCTATCTTGGAGAATTTCACTGTAACGGCTTTGCTGAGTTTGCATACTCCGCTTACACGAGGACGTCCTCTCGGTCTGTTTTTCTTTTTGTCATTCATATTTTCTCTGTTTGATTTTTGATTATTCTTTTTCCCACAATCTGCGACCATCGGGAGCGGATTGCCTCCACTCTTCGGGAGTGGAGCGAGGTTTTCGGGATGCCCG
>ENA-OROU01001775-OROU01001775.1-human-gut-metagenome-genome-assembly--contig:-NODE-1775-length-17184-cov-5.387121_pt1 | contig 17184 bp, 14 predicted proteins | sample MGYA00242131_ERZ509054 | MGnify/ENA primary metagenome ERZ509054 (study PRJEB26280, sample SAMEA2338749) | human gut metagenome | biome: human gut; feature: human-associated habitat; material: faeces... | reverse complement strand
TAACAGAGAAGAATCTACTTGTAAAGAAAAATTAAGATTTCCAATAATATGAAAAAGAGTACAAAGAGGAATACACAGGTACAGTAAAGAGCATCAATGCTTGACATTTGTGCATGGGGTAGGGGATAATGTACAGGATAACAGGAAATGTTTGTAATGATAGTGAAAAAGGCAGTCAGATAAAGGAAATGTGCGGAAATCGCACAGTAAAAATGCATAGCAGGAGGAAAATCGGATGATAGGTATTATTGGAGCAATGGAAGAGGAAGTTGCAGCTCTGAAAAGTGAGATGGCAGATGCTAAAGTGACAGAGTTTGCTTCCATGACATTTTATAAAGGAACTCTTTGTGGGAAGGACACGGTTGTCGTAAGAAGTGGAATCGGTAAAGTTAATGCGGCAATCTGTGCGCAGATCCTGGTGGATAAATTTGGCGTAGATACGCTGATCAATACAGGTATTGCAGGATCCCTGGATGCAAGAATTGACATTGGTGATATGGTGATTTCTACAGATGCGGTACATCATGATATGGACGCAACCATATTTGGAGATGCAATCGGGCAGGTGCCAAGAATGGATACGCGCACATTCCCGGCAGATCCGCATCTGGTAGAGCTTGCAGTGAAGGCAAATGAAAAAGCAAATCCGCAGATCCATACATTTACAGGAAGGGTCGCAAGTGGAGATCAGTTCATTTCTTCCGGAGAAGTGAAAGCACGTATCGTGGAGAATTTCCAGGCTCTTTGTACAGAGATGGAGGGAGCCGGAATTGCGCACGCCGCTTATCTTAACAAAGTTTCGTATGTCATCATTCGAGCAATTTCTGATAAAGCTGACAACAGTGCAACGATGGATTATCCAGAGTTTGAAAAACAGGCAATTGCCCACAGCGTGGCGCTTGTAAAGGAATTGCTCCCGATGATTTAAAACCAGAGAATAAATGATTCGATAAAATATAAGAAAAAATACCATAATCTGCGGTGTGCAGATGTCGCTTTATGGGGAACGGTTTTTCGCCCTTCTTTTGGAAAATCCATTATAATTGGTGCCAAAAGGAGGGCTTTTATCATGTTAGAATTAATGTTAGACAGACATGTGATCTATGTACTGATGGGAATGAGTGCATTTGCCGGAGTTGTGTCAAAGGTGGTCGTTGGAAGAACACTTAGGAAGCTGGTGGCAGCAGCGGAAAGTATGGGAAAGAGTAATCATCCGTTGATGCGGCTTGTGCGGGCGAAATTCGAGCACACCTGTATGATCAGTGAAAAGGTGGAAAACGTAGGCGTATTTGTGGACAAGTATCTCTATGAATACCGGGTTGGTGGAGTCAGGCTCCATGCATGGCGGCGGTTACAGATGGCGGGTGCCGGACTTTGTCTGATTCTTGGCGGAGTCGGTGCAATCATAAGTTATCGGATTAAAGGGGCGACAGAGCAGACAGCTATGATTGGCGGAACCGGCGTGGCGCTGGCGTTAATCGTATTCTTGGTACATATGCTGACGGATGAGGAGTACCGGCTGGAGGCAGTACGAAATTATATGGTAGATTATCTGGAAAATATTTATCAGCATCGCTATGAAAAAACATACAAGAAAGAAGTTCTGGCAGAAGAGGCAAGATCAGAAGAAGCGAGAATAGCGGAGAGTGCCAGAATACAAGAAAATGCAGGAATGACGAAGAATACCAGAATGCCAGAAGAAGCGAGAATGGGTGAGAATACCAGAATGCCAGAAAATATAGGAATTGTGAAGAATACCAGAATGCCAGAAGAAGAGAGAATGGGTGAGAACACCAGAATGCCAGAAAATACAGGAATTGTGAAGAATACCAGAATGCCAGAAAATGCAGGAAGGGCAGAGGGGGATAACTTGCCAGGTGAATCTATGAATCAGAAGAAGCAGGAACCAAAGCAGGAATTTCCTGGATCTATGGACAGTCTGCTTTGGGCGATGTATAAGACAGAACCGCTGCAGGTGGAAGATGACCGGAAGGTCAAAAAGACAGCTATATCGCAAAAACCAGGTAAAACAGAAAAAATAGAAAAAACAATAGAATCGGAAGAGACAAAGGCGCAGGACGAGGCAAACAGAAATCAGCGTATCCGAGAAATCCTGGAGGAGTTTATGGCTTGATAATAAGAGACTGATTTGTTAAAATATAGATAACGGCTCAAAGTTAGTTTTGTAAAACAAGGACTGTCTGTGAGCTGTCACATTTATAAGAAGAAAATGATACAGATTTCTTCGAGACAAGAACTAGAACGTAACAGGTAGCATAAGGAGGACGAGTCCAATGGGAAGTAAAGTAACATTTGATTATTCAAAGGCAGATGCGTTTATCAGCGCACATGAGATGGAATCTATGAAGAAGATTACCGAGGCTGCAAAAGCTGAACTCCTGGGAAGGGAGGGAGCAGGAAATGATTTCCTTGGCTGGATCGATCTTCCGGTTGATTATGATAAAGAGGAGTTCGAGAGAATCAAGAAAGCCGCTGCAAAGATTCAGTCAGATTCAGAGGTGCTGGTAGTAATCGGTATCGGAGGATCTTATCTTGGCGCAAGAGCAGCAATCGAATTTCTTGGACACAGCTTTTATAATGTAGTATCAAAAGAGATCCGCAAAGCTCCGGAGATTTATTTTGCCGGTAACAGCATCAGCAGTACATATCTGAAACACCTGATTGAAGTGATTGGAGACAGAGATTTCTCAGTTAATATCATTTCCAAATCCGGAACAACAACAGAGCCTGCAATCGCATTCCGTATTTTCAAGGAGATGCTGGAGAAGAAGTATGGCAAAGCTGAGGCTGCTAAGAGAATCTATGCAACAACAGACAAAGCTCGTGGAGCTCTGAAAGGACTTGCTGATGAGGAAGGATACGAAGAGTTCGTAGTACCGGATGATGTTGGAGGACGTTTCTCTGTACTGACAGCTGTTGGACTTCTTCCGATCGCAGTCAGCGGAGCTGATATTGACAAGCTGATGGAAGGTGCAGCAGAAGGAAGAAAATTCGCACTTGAGAATCCATTTGAGGAAAATGACGCAATGCTCTATGCAGCAACACGTAACATTCTGCTCCGTAAGGGGAAAGCGGTTGAGATCATGGCAAATTATGAGCCAAGCCTGCATTATGTATCTGAGTGGTGGAAACAGCTCTTCGGAGAGAGTGAAGGCAAGGATAAGAAAGGAATCTTCCCTGCATCTGTAGACCTTACAACAGATCTTCACTCTATGGGACAGTTCATTCAGGATGGAAGCAGAATTATGTTCGAGACTGTTATGGAAGTGGAGGAGCCGACAGAGCAGATCACAATCGGTGGGGAGCCGGTGGATCTGGACGGACTGAACTACCTTGCAGGCAAGACAATGGATTTTGTAAATAAGAGTGCTATGAATGGTACGATTCTTGCACATACAGACGGACAGGTTCCGAATCTGAAAGTGACAATTCCGGCGCAGGACGAGAAGTCACTTGGACAGTTATTCTATATGTACGAGTTCGCATGCGGTGTCAGCGGATATATTCTTGGAGTAAATCCATTTAATCAGCCGGGTGTTGAGAGCTACAAGAAGAACATGTTCGCACTTCTTGGAAAACCAGGATACGAAAAAGAAAGAGAAGAACTTCTTAAGAGATTATAAGAATGGCAACGATATACGAAAAATTAAAAGCGTATAGCGATTCTGACTATTATGGATTTCACATGCCGGGACATAAGCGTAAGATGCATATGTCCTGGGATGCGGATCCTTATACTGTAGATATTACAGAGATTGAAGGATTTGATGATCTTCATCATGCAGAAGGAATCCTGAAAGAGGCTCAGGAACGGGCAGCCAGAATCTATCATGCAGAAGAGACACATTTTCTGGTAAATGGAAGTACAGTTGGAATTCTGAGTGCTATCGCGGGTGTGACGAATAAAGGAGATCAGATTCTTGTGGCGCGCAATTGTCACAAATCGGTCTATCATGCAATCTACATGAATGAGTTGAATCCGGTGTATCTCTATCCCCGGTTTGATTCAGAGTTACAGTTGAATATTGAGATATCCGCAGAGGATGTGAGGAGGGCCCTTAATCGGTATCCACAGATCCGAGCAGTCATGATTGTATCTCCGACTTACGATGGAATTGTGTCGGATGTGGCCGAGATAGCAAAGGCCGCACATGAAAAAGGACTGCCGCTGATCGTGGATGAAGCACACGGGGCTCATTTTGGTTTTCATCCCTATTTTCCGGAAAATGCAAATCAAAAAGGCGCAGACATTGTGATCCACAGTGTTCACAAGACACTTCCGGCATTTACCCAGACAGCACTTCTCCACATGAATGGAAATCTGGTGAACCGGGAAAAGGTGAGACGATATCTGCATATGTTACAGAGTAGCAGTCCGTCTTATATTCTGATGGCGGGAATCGATCAGTGCATGGAGATGCTGGATCATCACTGCGAGGAAGTTTTTGACCCGTATGTGGAGCGGTTGAAGAGATGTAGAGAAGAACTTGGAAAATGTGAACATATCCGGCTGGCAGAGACCAAACATTATGATAAGTCAAAGCTTGTATTATCAGTAGCAGGACTTACGAAAGGACTTGCGGATACATATGGTGCAGAAGCAACAGGTATTCAATTGCAGGAAGATTTATTAAATCAGTACCACCTGCAAATGGAGATGGCCGCGGGGACTTATGTGATTGCCATGACTTCGGTCGGGGATACAGATGAAGGAATGAAACGGCTTATAAAAGCAATTTATGAGTTGGATAAGAAATATAAACCTTTACAGGGGGCTTATAACACTGTAGATTCAGACGTAGTGCCGGAAGAAATCAAAAAGTCGCAAAAGAAAGAAAAAAATTACGATATAGAACCGGGACATCTGCCACAGGCGGAAGTAATCTATTCACCGGCGCAGGTCATCAGCATGAAAGACGCAGGGGCAGATGGGTTTCAGGTTGTGCCATTGACACAGAGCGAAGGCTACATTTCCGCGGAGTACGCGTATCTCTATCCGCCGGGGATCCCGATGCTGGTGCCGGGGGAACGGATCACAGCGCAGATCCGGGAACATTTTCAATGGTATATGGAAAGAACATATGAGATACAGGGAGTAGAAAAAGAAGGATACATAGAGGTATGGACGCATGGGTAAGATATATTATATAATGGGCAAGAGTTCATCTGGAAAAGATACATTATTCCAGAAGATCAAGCAAGAGCTGCCGATGCTTCAGACAGTGACGCTTTACACGACCAGACCGAAGCGGGAAGGTGAAAGAGAAGGCGTCGAATACCATTTTGTGACGGATGAACAGATGCATATTTTCGAGAGACAGGGAAAGGTTGTTGAACTTCGTACTTATAATACTGTTCACGGAGCATGGAAATATGCTACAATAGAAGATGGACAGGTGAATCTGGCAGAATCCGACTATCTGATGATCGGAACGCTGGAGTCCTATGGAAAGTTAAAGAAATATTACGGAGCGGCGTATCTTGTTCCGGTGTACATCGAAGTAGAGGACGGCGAGCGGCTGAACCGTGCACTTACGAGAGAGCGGCAGCAGGAAGTGCCACGTTACGCGGAGATGTGCAGAAGATTTCTCGCAGATACGGAAGATTTTTCCGAGGAACATCTGAGAGCTGCGGGAATAAAGAAGCGTTATTACAATGATGACCAAAAAAGATGCTTAGATGAAATTATAGAGGACATACGATATGGGAAGTTTTAAAGATGTAGTAGGACACAGAGATGTAATTCAATATTTGCAGAATGCAATTGCCGAGAATCGGGTATCACAGGCGTACATTGTGAATGGCGAGCGCGGAACCGGAAAGAAGATGTTGGCAAAGTTATTTGCCATGGCACTTTTATGTGAAGAACATGGACCGGAACCATGTAATAAATGTCATTCCTGTGTACAGGCAGAATCGAATAACCATCCGGATATTATCTGGGTGACACATGAGAAGCCGGGATCCATCGGAGTCGATGATGTGCGCACACAGATCAATAATACAGTTGCGATCAAGCCATATCAGGGTCCATATAAAGTTTATATTATTCCGGAAGCTGATATTATGACGGTACAGGCACAGAATGCGTTATTAAAGACGATTGAAGAACCGCCACAGTATGCAGTATTTATTCTGCTGACGGAAAATGCAGACGTATTGCTTCCGACAATTAATTCCAGATGTGTCATGTTAAAACTTCGCTACATCAAAGATGCACTGATTAAAAAATATCTCATGGAGAGAATGGAAGTACCAGATTACAAGGCTGAAGTCTGCGCTGCATTTGCACAGGGGAACCTTGGAAAAGCTATCAAACTGGCAGGCTCCGAGCATTTTAATGAGCTCAAGGACGAAGTCCTGAACCTGATGCGTCATATAAATGAGATGGATATCAGTGAGCTTGTGGAGGCAGTGAAACGCTGCACTCTTTATAAAGTTGAAATCAACGACTATCTTGACCTGATCATGGTATGGTACAGAGATGTCTTGTTATATAAAGCGACAAGGGAAATAGATAAGGTTGTATTCAAAGATCAGATCGACTGCATGCGTGAGCAGGCAAGACGCAGTTCTTATGAAGGAATTGAGACGATTCTGGACAGCCTTGACAAAGCAAAAGCCAGACTAAAAGCAAATGTTAACTTTGATCTGGTCATGGAGCTTTTGTTCCTGACGATAAAGGAGAACTAGATTTATGACAAAAGTAATCGGAGTAAGATTCCGCCAGGCGGGAAAGATCTACTTTTTCTCACCGGGAAAATTAGAGATTAAAACCCAAGACCGTGTCATCGTAGAGACGGCGCGCGGTGTTGAGTTCGGAAAGGTTGTGACAGGTCCGAAAGAAGTAGAAGACGACAAGATCACACAGCCTTTAAAATCTGTGATACGAATTGCAAACGAAGAGGATTACAAAAAAGAAGAGAAAAACAGAGAAAAAGAAAAAGAAGCATTTAACATCTGCTTAGAGAAGATCCGTAAACACGGTCTGGAAATGAAGCTTATAGATGCGGAGTATACATTTGATAATAATAAAGTGTTATTTTACTTTACCGCAGATGGAAGAATTGATTTCCGTGAGCTGGTAAAAGATCTGGCAAGCGTGTTCCGTACACGTATCGAGCTTCGTCAGATTGGTGTCCGTGATGAGACGAAGATTCGTGGAGGCATTGGTATCTGTGGAAGACCACTTTGCTGTCATACGTATCTGTCTGAGTTTGCACCGGTATCGATCAAGATGGCGAAAGAGCAGAACCTGTCTCTGAATCCGACAAAGATATCCGGAGTCTGCGGCAGACTGATGTGCTGTCTGACTAACGAAGAAGAGACCTATGAAGAGCTGAACCGTCAGCTTCCGGGAGTTGGAGATCATGTGACGACGCCGGAAGGACTTCATGGTGAAGTTCAGGCCGTTCACGTACTGCGTCAGATCGTAAAGGTTATTGTGACGCTGGATAACGATGAAAAAGAAATCCGTGAATATCCGGCAGGTGAGCTGAGATTCAAATCAAGAAAGAAGAAAAAAGATGCAAAGCTTTCGAAAGAGGAGTTTGCACAGTTAAAAGCTCTGGAGGAGAAAAATGGCGCCTCCAAGTTAAATGATGACTAATAAGAAGCCCGATGAGCGCCTGGATGATCTCCAGGTGAAGGGCTATGAGATTATACAGAAGCCCGGTCGGTTCTGCTTTGGCATGGACGCCGTGCTTCTGTCTTCCTATGCAAAAGTAAAACGTGGGGAACGAGCACTGGATCTTGGGACCGGAACCGGAATTCTTCCGATTTTACTGGAAGCAAAGAATCCGGGACTTCATTATACAGGTCTGGAAGTTCAGGAAGAAAGTGCTGATATGGCAAGAAGAAGCGTGGCACACAACGGGCTGGAGAACAAGATAGATATCGTTACCGGTGATATTAAAGAGGCAAGTCACATATTTGGAAATGATTCGTATGAAGTCATTGTATCCAATCCACCGTATATGATTGGAGAACACGGTCTGAAAAATGATAACGAGGCTTTGTATATCGCAAGACATGAAGCGTTATGCACATTAGATGATCTTCTGCGAGAAAGTGCAAAAGTACTGAAAATGAAAGGACGTTTCTACATGGTGCACCGTCCTTTCCGCCTGCCGGAAATCTTTACAAAAATGTGCAATTACGGAATCGAGCCGAAACGCATGCGTCTCGTCCACCCATATGCAGACAAAGAGCCAAACATGGTTCTTATCGAAGGCCTCAAAGGCGGAAAACCACGCCTCGCCGTAGACCCGCCGCTCATAGTCTACACGAAAGACGGGGAGTATACGGAAGAAGTACTGAAATTGTACGGGATGAAATAAAAGGAGAATTATATGTCAGGAACATTATATCTGTGTGCAACTCCGATCGGCAACCTGGAGGACATGACATTTCGCTGTGTCCGTATTTTAAAAGAAGTTAATCTGATCGCAGCAGAGGATACCCGCAATAGCATTAAGCTTTTGAATCATTTTGATATTCACACACCGATGACCAGTTATCATGAATATAACAAGATTGCAAAAGCGCATACGTTGATCGAGCACTTGGAAAATGGTGAAGATATTGCACTGATCACGGATGCGGGAACGCCGGGAATCTCCGATCCGGGTGAGGAGCTGGTGGCAATGTGTCAGGAAGCAGGAATCACTGTGACAGCAGTTCCGGGGGCAGCAGCCTGCATCACAGCGCTGACCATTTCCGGATTGTCCACAAGAAGATTCGCGTTTGAAGCATTTCTTCCGACAGATAAAAAAGAACGACAGGCAGTGCTGAACGAACTGACGGAAGAGACAAGAACTATGATTATCTACGAAGCACCGCACAGACTGGTCCGGACATTAGAGCTTCTGCTTGCGACTTTGGGTGACAGAAGAATCCGCATTTGCCGGGAGCTTACGAAAAAGCATGAGACAGTCTTTGCAACAACGATCAGTGCGGCAGTGGAATATTATAAAGAGCAGGAACCAAAAGGGGAATGCGTGCTTGTCATTGAGGGTAAGAGCCGTCAGGAACAGATAGAAGAAGAACGCCAGAAATGGGAAGGAATGTCCATTCAGGAACATATGGATTATTATATGGATCAGGGGATTCAGAAAAAAGAAGCAATGAAAATGGTCGCGAAAGACCGGGGAGTCGGAAAGAGAGACATTTACCAGGCGTTGTTGTAAAAAGTAATGATGGATAAAAAGCCTGAATTACAGTAATCAGGGGAAGACAAAGAAAGGGGCTGATCAGATGGCAAGTCTGACATTAAAACATGTAGATCGCGCATTTCCGAATGGATATGAGGCAGTAAAGGATTTAAATTTCCGGATTGAAGACGGAGAATTTGTAATATTGACTGGTCCATCCGGGAGTGGAAAAAGTGCTGTTATGCGCATGATCGCAGGTCTTGATGAAGTGAAAAACGGAGAGATATGGATTGGAGACAAGCTGGTCAACAGTCTTCCGCCGGAGGAGCGCGGAATTGCCATGATTTTTCAGAATTATACTGTGTATCCGCGAATGACAGTTCTGGAAAATGTAGAACTGGGCTTAAGACTTCGCGGCATAGATGAAAAAGAAATAGGAAAACGGACACTGGAAGTGATGGAACTTCTAGATCTTGTAGAAGTCCGATTTGCAAAAGTAAAAAACTTGTCAGATCTGTGGAAACACCGGACCGCGCTGGCACGTGCCATGATTTTGGAGCCAGATGTAATCCTCATGGATGAGCCGCTTCGCAATGTAAGTCCCAAATTTCATCATCAGTTGACTCAGGAGCTGGTGGAATTACAGGAGAGAACCGGAGTTACGATACTGTATGCTACAAAAAATGTGGAAGAAATGGCACTATTGGGAAAACGAAAAGTGATGGTGTAAAATAGACGAGAAGAATTTAGAAAATAGAGGAAAGATTACGTGAGAAACACTTGCGAAATCTTTCCTTTTGTGTTATCCTATGAATACTTTTAGAAAAGATTCTATATTTAAAAAAGTTCTAAGCCGTAAGGTATCTCATTTCGGTGTTTCAGATTTCGAGACAGTAATCCGACATGAAGAAAAAATGTTACTACATTAAGTTGTTTGTACTATGAGTACAGGAAGGAGTATAATTATTGAACAAACATACAAAAGAAATTATTGGAACCATTGGCATGAAAGCGCAGTATGACGAGAATGCCAAAAAGCTTTTAAGTAACAAAATTTTTCTGGCACATATTTTAAAAGGAACAGTAACGGAATTTAAAGATGCGAATCCAAGAGATATCATTTCTTTGATTGAAGGAGAACCATATGTATCTACGGTTTCGGTAGAACCGGGAATGACTAATCAAGTGTTGGAAAATCCGAAAAGTAAAATTAAAGGTAGTAATACGGAAAATACGGAAACAAAAGAAGGGGCTGTTCGCTTTGATATTATTTTTTATGTTCGAATGAAAGATGGAATTTCTCAGATTATTGTGAATATAGAAGCTCAAAAGAATAGTTCGCCGGGGTATGCTTTGATGAATCGGGCTATATTTTACACTTGCAGAATGATTTCTTCACAAAAAGAAAGAGATTTTACAAATTCTAATTATGATGATATGGTAAAGGTATATTCCATATGGATTTGCCCGGGCGTAAATAAAAATTGTTTGAATCATTTTCATATAACAGACAATGCATTAGTTGGGAATTATAAGTGGCCTGGAAAGAAGGATTTATTTAATTTCATTATGATTGGACTGGATTGCGAGTCAAGTCAAAAGCTGTCTCAAAGCAAAACTGAGAGTGAATTACATCAATTCTTAAATATATTATTCTCTAGTAAACTAAGTGGAGAGGAAAAGGTGCGGCTTTTAGATGAAGAGTTAGATATTCCAGTAGATGAAAAAATCAGGGAGGAGTTGAATGATATGTGTAATTTATCAGAAGGTATTGAAGAAAAGGGAATAAAAAAGGGAATGAAAAAGGGAATAGAGACGGGACGCTTAGAAACAATTGCGGAATGCCTGCGAAATGGAACGATGAATGATGCAAAAAGGCTGCTGAAAGCGACAGGAGAAGAGATTGAAAAAGCAACAGAGTTATTCTTGAAAAAGGGTGAATAAATGGTTGGACATATGTCATGCGATGTGCTAATATATACATGTATACAATCTGGAAATAAAGGTAATTATTCAGAAGAATATAATTACAGGTAATCAGGAGGACTAGACATGTTGAAATTATATGACGGCGGTGCGTATCTGGTAAATGGCACCGAGATCATTACGGACGAAGCAGAAGTAAAGGCAAAGACAGGCCGTGAGGTATCCAAGGAGGAAGCCAGAACGCAGACAATGGCTTACGGAATTTTAGAGGCTCATAATATATCAGGCAATATGGAGAGACTGCAGATCAAATTTGATAAGCTGACATCTCATGACATTACATTTGTCGGAATTATTCAGACAGCGAGAGCTTCAGGACTGGAGAAGTTTCCAATTCCATATGTATTGACGAACTGTCACAACTCACTCTGCGCGGTCGGCGGAACGATTAATGAAGATGACCACATGTTTGGACTGACTTGTGCGAAGAAATATGGCGGTGTCTATGTACCGCCGCATCAGGCAGTTATTCACCAGTTTGCCCGCGAGATGCTGGCAGGCGGCGGCAAGATGATCCTTGGATCCGACAGCCATACCCGCTATGGAGCACTTGGAACGATGGCTATGGGTGAAGGTGGACCGGAACTTGTAAAGCAGCTCCTGAATAAGACATATGATATTAAGATGCCAGGTGTGATTGGAATTTATCTGGACGGAGAGCCGGTCAAAGGCGTCGGACCACAGGACGTGGCACTGGCAATTATAGGTGCAACATTTGCAAATGGTTATGTAAACAATAAAGTTATGGAATTTGTCGGACCAGGTGTGGAGAAGTTAAGTGCTGATTTCCGTATCGGAATCGATGTTATGACAACGGAGACAACATGTCTGTCTTCTATCTGGAAAACGGATGATAAGATTAAGGAGTTCTATGAGATCCACGGCAGAAGTGAAGATTACAAAGAACTGAATCCTGGTGCAGTTACATATTATGATGGTATGGTCTATGTGAACTTAAGCGAGATACGTCCGATGATCGCAATGCCGTTCCATCCGTCAAATGTATATACGATCGACGAAGTGCGTAAGAATCTGAAAGACGTGCTTCACGATGTAGAGCAGAAAGCACTGGTGAGCCTGGATGGTGCTGTGGATTATTCACTTCAGGATAAAGTGATGGATGGAAAACTTTATGTGGATCAGGGAATCATCGCAGGATGTGCCGGTGGTGGATTTGAAAATATCTGCGCAGCAGCAGACATCATAAAAGGTCATTACATTGGCTCAGATGAATTTACATTTAGTGTATATCCGGCAAGTACACCAATCTATATGGAACTTGTGAAAAACGGTGCAGTTGCGGATCTTATGGAAGCAGGAACAATTGTAAAAACAGCATTCTGCGGACCATGCTTTGGAGCTGGAGATACACCGGCAAATAACGCATTTTCTATTCGCCACTCTACAAGAAACTTCCCGAACCGTGAAGGTTCCAAGCTTCAGAGTGGACAGATTGCATCCGTTGCACTTATGGATGCCCGTTCAATTGCAGCAACAGCAGCAAATAAAGGCTTCCTGACACCTGCAACAGATATGGACGTGGAATATAAGGGACAGAAATACCACTTTGACCAGAAGATTTATGCAAATCGTGTATTTGACAGTCATGGTGTGGCTGATCCGGATACAAAGATCAAGTTCGGACCGAATATCAAAGACTGGCCGGCAATGTCAGCACTTCCGGAGAATCTGGTATTGAAAGTTGTATCAGAGATTCACGATCCGGTTACAACAACAGATGAGCTGATCCCATCTGGAGAAACATCTTCTTACAGATCCAATCCACTTGGACTGGCAGAGTTTGCACTTTCCAGAAAAGATCCTGCATATGTAGGACGTGCAAAGGAAGTACAGAAAGCACAGAAAGCAATCGAAGCAGGCGAATGTCCGTTAGAGGTATTGGAAGAATTAAAACCGGTTATGGCAAAGATCCAGGAGAAATATCCGGAAGCAGGAAAAGGAAATATCGGAGTCGGAAGTACGATCTTTGCAGTAAAACCAGGTGACGGTTCAGCAAGAGAGCAGGCAGCTTCCTGTCAGAAGGTGCTCGGTGGCTGGGCGAATATTGCAAATGAATATGCGACAAAAAGATATCGCTCCAATCTGATTAACTGGGGAATGCTTCCATTTATCACAAAAGAAGACGACAAGAAATTAAGCTTCAAAAATGGCGATTATATCTTTGTACCGGAAATCAGAAAAGCAGTGGAAAACAAAGATGCAGAGATCAAAGCTTATGTAGTCGGAGATACATTGAAAGAAGTCACATTTACACTTGGAGATATGACAGACGCAGAAAGAGAGATTATTCTCAAAGGTTGTCTGATTAATTATTATAAGGGCTAAATAATCCGATAGGTAAAATTCACGTTCTATGTTCCGTTGCACTGGGAATTACGCTGAATTTTATCTTGCGCAGTATTTTCGGCGGTAATATAATTGAATAAACGAATGTAAATAAAAGGCGGCACTTATGAAAAAAAGTGACGCCTTTTTGTAACACTTGGGATATTTTGGGACTCTTATATGTAGAAGAAGTAATAATACTTTTTACACGGGGTATTGGAAAACGGCAATGGGATAAGTCAATGGAGGAGTGTGGAGAACTTCTTGAGAAAAACAAATTGAGGAGGAAAAAGAATGAAATGTGATGCAAAAGCATTTTCAAAGCTATATGAGCAGGTCTATCAAGACCTCTATCGCTACGCGCTTTGTCTGATGCGTGATCCGCATGAGGCAGAAGACGCGGTGAGTGCGGCAGTGTTATCTGCTTATGAACATATACATAAACTTCGAAAAGAAGAAGCTTTCAAGAGCTGGATTTTTACAATTTTGTCAAATATATGTAAGAAAAGATTGAAACAGGTGGCGAAAGAAGGAATACAGCAGACAGAAGATTTTTTCCCGGAAGGACAGGTGGAAGGAATTCATGAAGAAGATGTGGGACTTGCGATGGATGTGAGAAATGCATTTTTTATTCTTTCAGAAGAAGAGCAAATGATAGTCGGGCTGTCAGTGTTTGGCGGTTATAACAGCACAGAAATCGGGAAGATCCTAAGCCTGAAGCCGGGAACTGTCCGGGTAAAACGAAGCCGGGCGCTGGAGAAGATGCAGTGTGTGTTGGATGGGAGGACATTTTATGAATAAGAATGAGCAGGACATGATTCGGAAAATAAAGGAAAAGTCAGAACAGGTTCCGGTGCCGAAAGCGCTTGAACCGAGACAGATTGAAGCAAAGCTTGCAGGAAAGAAGAAAAAAGTGTGGACTCCGGCGAGAATCGGTGGGCTGGCAGCAGCATGTCTGGTGTTGATCGTGGGAGTGATGGTATACCAGAATTATTTTAAAATGGAAGACGCGACTCGAGATGATAAGATAGCATGCAGTGATGTGACGATCAGTGACAGTACGAAAGTAGAAAGTGCGGCGGAATATAAGGATGTCTATGCATATTTGGAAAAATATAAGAAAGATCAGGAAAGAGACAGTGCATACACTTCAAGCTGGGCAAGATCATTGAATGATATAAGAGTCGATGAATCAGCTGAAAGTAAGGCAAGTGGAGATGCAGCACAGAATATTGAAGAAAGCAGTACTGCAGCAGCGGACACCGGAATGGCAAGCGGTTCTTATTCTGAGACAAATGTACGTCAGGAAGGTGTGGACGAGGGGGATACAGCTAAAACAGATGGAACATACCTTTACGTGTTAAAAGATAAGAGCGATCAGATTGCCATTATAGATACCCGCGATAATCGGATGAAGCAAACGGCTACTATAACAGTGGAAGATGTTTCTGAAATCCAGGAAATGTATCTGGACATTGAGAGAAATCAATTAATCGCAGTGTGTGACGGTTATGTGGGCGGCAAATGGAATGATGATGATTATGGATATGGTCAGAGGGCTAATACGACCGCAGTAACTTATGACATTTCAGACCGGGAAAATCCAAAAGAAGTTGGCAGGGTCAGTCAGAGTGGATATTACAATTCTTCAAGAATTGCAGATGGATACTTATACTTATTCAGTGATTATTATGTAACACTTGATGGTATAACGGCGAAGAATCCGAAGTCCTATATACCACTTGTAAACGATAATCTGATCGAAGAAACAGATATCTGTCTTCCGTCCATTTCAAAGGCAGATATGTATTCAATCATCACATCCGTTTCTCTGGAAAATCCAGATGAGACAGCGCACAGCAAGGCACTTTTGGCAGACGGTGGCAATTTATATGTGAGCAACGATAATATTTATTTTTATGAAAATGTGTGGCAATATTCCGGAAAAGATGTGACGACAATCCGAAAAGTTTCTTATGAAAGTGGGAAATTGACGGCTGGGGCACAGTGCAAAATAGACGGCTATATTAATGATTCATTTTCTATTGATGAATATGATGGATATCTGAGAGTTGTAGTGACCGATGGCGACACGAACAGTGTTTATGTTTTGAATCAAGAACTGAAAGAAACCGGCTCCATCAAAGGTCTGGCAGAAGATGAGAGGGTGTACTCCGCAAGATTTATGGGAAAGGCAGGATACTTTGTAACATTTAAAGAGACGGATCCGTTATTTTCCGTTGATCTGTCGGATCCGAAGAATCCAAAGATCATAGGAGCGTTGAAGATACCTGGATTTTCAGATTATCTGCATCCGTATGGGAAAAATAAGCTTCTGGGTATTGGGATGAATGTTGATGAAAAGACTATGTCAACAGATGGCGTGAAATTGACGATGTTCGATATTTCTGATCCGGAAAATGTGAAAGAGGAGCAGACTTATGTCATTGAAAATGTGTACTATACAGATGTTTCTTATGATTATAAGGCAGCTTTAGTAGATGCAGAGAAAAATCTGATTGGTTTTGCTGCAGACAGCGAAGGCGGCCGGGAGTACTATACATTTTCTTACAACGAAAAACAAGGATTTACATGTACGATGCATGAGGAAATCAATGGAAATAATATGAGGATCACAAGAGGTATTTATATAGAAGATACGCTTTATGTTATCCAGGGAAATATTATAGAAGCGTATAGCCTGAAAGATTTCAAAAAAGTGGACGATATCATTTTGTAACATTTTTGTAACAAAATCTCGTATGTTTTTGACAATAAGACTAGTGTATGATAAACTTGTATCTGTAGAATTGTCAAAAAATTTGAGGTGAGAATATTGGATAAATATGAATATCGGGTAAAAACCGAGCAGATGCTCGAACATTACGAAAAGAAACAATTTAGAAAAGCAATGGAAATTGCAGATACAATAGACTGGAGAAGGGTGAAGAGCCCGGCAATGTTAAATACAGTAAGCGAAATCTACGAGAATAACGGGGAGTTTCAGAAGAGCCGTGATACGCTTATGATCGCATTTGACAGAGCACCGTCCAGCAGAAAGGTTGTGTATCGTCTGGCAGTACTTGCCCTGAAACTGAATGATCTGAATGAGGCTTCGGACTGCTATGAGGAATTTGTAAAACTGGCACCGAGAGATCCGAATCAGTTCATTTTGAAATATCGGATTTTGAAGGCACAAGGGTCCGATCTGTCAGAACAGATTTCGGCACTGGAAGAATTTAAAAAGGCAGAATATATTGAAAAATGGGCGTATGAGCTCGCAAAGCTATATCATGAAGCAGGCATGACCTCAAAGTGCCTGGAAGAATGTGACGATTTGATCTTGTGGTTCAGCGAAGGAAAATATGTATATCAGGCAATGGAATTGAAGATGAAGTACAAACCACTGACACCACTCCAACAGGAAAAGTACGATGAGTATAAAGGTGTACCGAAAAAAGAGCCTAAGAAAGCAGTGGATAAAAAACCTGATCGAGCTGTGCTTAAGGATGTAAAGAGTATTCCACAGGATACTGTATCAATTCCAAAAGAACAGATTAAAGCAGCGCAGGAAGCAGCAGAAGCTGCGGAGGCAGAACAGCAGGAATCAGGAGCCAATACAACAGAAACGGTGGATGGTCTGGATGCAACGAGAAGAATTCCGACAGCAGAGCTTGGA
>ENA-OROU01001769-OROU01001769.1-human-gut-metagenome-genome-assembly--contig:-NODE-1769-length-17218-cov-2.807784_pt1 | contig 17218 bp, 19 predicted proteins | sample MGYA00242131_ERZ509054 | MGnify/ENA primary metagenome ERZ509054 (study PRJEB26280, sample SAMEA2338749) | human gut metagenome | biome: human gut; feature: human-associated habitat; material: faeces... | reverse complement strand
ACCGAAGGAAGGGTCATCACCATAGAGCTGGAACCCTTCTACCTGGTCAACGTCTATACCCCCAATTCCCAAAGGGAGCTGGCCCGGTTGGATTACCGGATGCAGTGGGAAGAGGCTTTTCGGGCCTATGTCACCGGGCTTGACCGGCAAAAGCCCGTGGTCATCTGTGGGGATATGAACGTGGCCCACCGGGAGATCGACTTGAAGAACCCCAAGACGAACCGCGGCAATGCGGGCTTTTCCGATGAGGAGCGCGGCAAATTCACCGATTTGCTCGATGCGGGGTTTGTGGATACGTTCCGCACGCTGCATCCCGATTTGGAAGGTGCGTATTCGTGGTGGAGTTATCGCTTCAACGCGCGCAAGAACAATGCAGGTTGGCGCATTGACTACTTCTTGGTGAGCGAGGCTCTGCGAGCCTCGGTTGAGGATGCCGCCATCCATAACGAGGTTTTTGGCAGTGATCACTGTCCTGTGTCGCTCGATTTGAGGCTGTAGAAAAAATTTCAAATAGGGCTTGACCGCGTTTTTGAAACTCGTATAATAATTACCCGCTGGTTCGACAACAGCCAGTTAAATGGGCGGTTAGCTCAGGGGGAGAGCACTACCTTGACACGGTAGGGGTCACAAGTTCAAATCTTGTATCGCCCACCATTTATATATGCGGACATGGCTCAGTTGGTAGAGCACCACCTTGCCAAGGTGGGGGTCGCGGGTTCGAGCCCCGTTGTCCGCTCCAGTCTTTATTGCGCCGTTCTCACGAACGGCGCTTTTTCGTATGAGGCGACCTGACGCTGCGCGGAAGCCGGGCACCCCATCTTGCCCCTTGTGCATGGCTCGGCGCGTACCGAAGTACGCTTGGTCATGCGGCGGGGCAATCTGGGACACCCGGCTTCCGCTCGCTGTTTTTGGAGCGAGTGGGGCTTAAGGGGCCCAATCTTCTCTTCCCGTTTTTCGAGCACGGAGCGGGGGTCGAACCGATGAGGTGGAATTCCGTCAAGAAAACCGCCCCATGCGCGGTTTTGTGCCAGCTGGCGTATAATCATGCAATTATGGATTTACGAGCCTACAAAGAAACCTTGAACAGCCTGAAAACTCCCATGCAGGGGGTCTTCGTCGTTGTGCTGTGCACGGTGGCTTTTGTCGTGTGGCTTGGTGTGCTTGTCGTTATCACGAAGCTGTTGATGGGTTAGCGCGCTATGTGGCAGAAATTCTCATTCTATGACTTCCGCGTGATCGCGCACTATTTGGGCGTGCTCATGATGTTTCTTGCTGGTGCTGAATGCGTCCCGTTTGTTGTGGCCGTTGTGCTTGGCGAGTGGCAGCCGGCGTCGCATTATCTATTCGGCATGGGCGTCGCGCTCATCGTCGGTTCGCTTTTGCGCCTTATTCTCCCCAGTCCCGGCAAACTCACGCCGAAGCAGGCTTTGGCCGTTACGGGCTTTGCATGGCTTGCGTTGGCTCTTTTGGGGTGCATACCTTTATATATGTCGGGCCATTATGGCAGCATGCTCGATGCGGTGTTTGAGGGAATGAGCGCGTGGACCACGACGGGCTGTTCGTTGGTGCAAGATATCGACCATATGTCAATCGCCGATAATACGTGGCGTTTCACCATGCAATGCATCGGCGGTCAAGGCGTTGTCGTTATCGCTTTGTCGCTGGGCTTGTTCGGGCGTGCGGTCGATTCGTCTTTGTATTCCTCTGAGGGCCGCAGCGAGCACGTTATTCCTAACATTATGCAAACGGCTCGCTTCATCGTGCGATTCTCGATGGCGACCATCGTCATTGGCACGATTCTGACCACGGCGGCGTGCCTCTTCATTGGCATGGCGCCCGTGCGCGCGTTCTTCAACGGTCTTTGGCTCGCTGTTGCTTCGTTCAATACGGGCGGCATGACTTCGATGTCGACGGGCATTATCTATTACCATTGCGCGCCGCTCGAGATCGTCATTATGGTGCTTATTCTTTTGGGCTCCATCAACTTCACTCTGCATAGCGAGGTATGGAAGGGACATATCGAGCATTTCTTCCGCGATATTGAGATTCGCACGCTTGTCGTGTGGCTGAGCGTGATTCTGGTTGCGTTCGTGGCGACGCTGTGCGCGGCGAAAATCTACGACGACCTGCCGACGCTTTTGCGACGGGCCGCATTTACCGTTGTGGCGGCATTCTCTTCGACGGGCTTCCAAACCATTAGCGTGAACCAAATGACCACGGTGATTTCGAGCGGCGCTCTGCTCATCATCATCTTCTGCATGGCGGTTGGCGGCTCGGCCGGATCGACCACGGGTGGTATTAAGGTGCTGCGCATCGGTGTTCTAGTCAAGGAATTGGTCGCCTATATCAAAGATTTGCTCGCCCCGGCTTCGGCGCGACAGGTGGTTATGTATTACCACGTTGGCCGCCGTCCCCTTTCCCACGATTTGGTTCGCGCAAACCTCGTGGTGTTGCTGCTGTATGGCGTGGCATTTCTCATTACGACCATCGTTACGGTCACGTTCGGCTATGCCGCCGCGCCTTCTATGTTCGAATCGGTATCTATGGTGTCGAACATCGGCATGTCGTGCGGCATCATTCAGCCTGGCATGCCCGATCCGTTGAAGGTGCTCTATATCGTCGATATGTGGGCCGGCCGTCTTGAATACGTAACGCTCATCGCACTGCTGGTTTCCATTATCGCATCCATTCGCCCGAAAAGGAGGGTCCGTGCACGTTAGCGCAAACAAGCTATCGCGAACTGCTTTGGCTGCGGTTCTTGCTGCCGCTGTGGCCCTGGTGCCCGCAGGCGTTGCGTTTGCCGCCGATGGCGATGGCAGCTCGGCTGGATCGGTGTCGAATTCCGATTCAACTGCTACGGCCGACAAAAAGGATGTGTCCAAGGCGCGCGTCGATGCCGCTGCCGCCGACGCCGATGCCGCAAAGGGCGAAAGCAACAATGGGGAGGCGCCCAAGCCCGTCGACAACCCCGATAATTCGATTGATGATGGGCAAACCTCCGACAACTCGTTTCTCTATGATGCGTCCATCGCCGATTTGGCTGGTGCCGATTCGTACTACGACAAACAAACCGTGCAGGTGACGGGTGAAGTGGTGGGTGAAGCCATTGCCGTGACGGGCGACGCCGACCATGCGTGGATCGTGCTGCGCGACTCTGATACGGGCTCGACCGTTACTGTATTCGTGCGTCGCAGCGATTTGCGCAAGATCGACACCTATGGGACATACGGTACGACGGGAACCACTCTGCGCGTTCGGGGCATGTTCAATCTGACATGTTCTCAGCATGAAGGCGAAAGTGACGTGCATGCTCAGGTGATAAATGTGGTTTCGGCTGGCTATGAGCATAAAGACGTCTTCGATGTCGAAGATTTCGCGCCTGGCGTCGTTGCTTTGGCTGTGGGTATCGTTTTGGCGCTCGTGTTTTGGCGCATGCGGGAAAGGTCGCGTTAATTAATGCTTATGCAAGGAACTGTGATCAAACTTGATCGCGGCTACCCGCTTGTCCGCTTGAGCGACGGGCGTGAGCTTCGCTGTGAGCACGCAACGGCTTTGGTGAAGGGCGCCGACGTGCGCGCGACAACGGGCGATATCGTCGACGTGTCTGCGCCCGATGGCCACGATAAAGGCATCATCGAACGTGTGCATGACCGCAAACGCGCTTTCGTGCGCAAAGATCCGACCGAGCGCATGGAGCAGCAGGTGCTTGCGGCGAATTTCGATACGGTTATCGTGGCTGAGCCTTTGGTGGGCATCAATGTGCGCCGGCTTGAGCGCGAGCTCGTTTTGGCCCATGAGAGCGGTGCGAGCGTTGCTGTCGTGCTTACCAAGGCTGATTTGGCGGAAACCGAAGTCGAGCTTGCTCAGGCGCGCGATTTGGTTGAGAAAATCGCCCATGGCACGCCTGTTTTGGTAGTTTCTGCCGAAGACCTCCAAAGCGTTGAGGGGGTGCGCGCCCTGATTCCGGAAGGTCGCGTCGCCGTGCTGCTGGGAAAAAGCGGCGTCGGCAAATCGAGCTTGGTGAACCTGCTGGTTGGAAGCGATGTGCAGGCAACGGGCGCCGTTCGCGAGGGCGATGGCAAGGGTCGCCACACGACGGTTTCTCGCGAAATGATCGCGATTCCTGGTGCTGGCAGCGTTGTCGATATGCCGGGCGTGCGCGGTCTTGCCTTGTGGGATTCCGATGCGGGCATCGAGGCTGCATTCGTTGATGTGGAGCAGCTCGCCGAACAGTGCCGATTCCGCGATTGCCGACATGAAGCGGAGCCTGGATGTGCGGTGCGCGCTGCTGTGAAGTCGGGTGAGCTTCCCAAGGAGCGATATGACAGCTATCTTCGTTTGCGCGGCGAGGTTCGTGAGGCCAAGAAGCGCAATGAAGAGGCGAAGCGCATTCGTTCGCGCAAGGGTCATCCTCGTCGATGGAAGGGATAAAGCGCAGGTCGCTTTCGTGGCACCCCTATTCCTCCATCTTCAAATCTCTACTCATATGAGCAAAAATACACATGTTCGTCGTGTGAGTTGATGACGTTATCAGGCGGTTTTTAACATTCAGCCCTAGAATGTTCCGCTATGGAAACTTTTGCTGAAATACTCCCGCATGCTTTCGAGCATGCATTCATCGACACCTTGAAGCTCGTGCCGTTCCTTTTCGTGACCTATCTCGCCATGGAAGCGCTCGAACACTACGCGAGCTCGAAAAGCATCGTCGCCGTTCGTCGCGCTGGCACCGCAGGTCCCGTTATAGGCGCGCTTCTGGGCGTGGTGCCGCAGTGCGGCTTTTCCGCCGCTGCCGCGACGCTGTATTCCGCGCGCGTTATTACCCTGGGCACGCTCTTTGCCGTATTTCTTTCTACGAGCGATGAAATGCTGCCCATCATGATTGCCGCGCAAGCCCCAGCGGGGTTCATTGCTGAGGTTCTCGCGATTAAGGCCCTTTGCGGCCTTATTGCCGGCTTTGCCATTGACGTGGTGCTGCGGCTTCGCCACCATGCTGTAGAAGCGATGCGTATCCGCGATTTGTGCGAGCGCGACCACTGCGGCTGCGACGATGAAAGCGATGCGCCGTCCGCGCTTTTCGATGCATGCCAAAAGCATGAGGAAAGCGCCGCTAACCGCATTGACGATTGGGGTGCCGAGTATTCGAACGGGGAAGAACGTGGAGCCGAGCTTGCGTGCGCTTCCGATGAGCGACACGATCGCGGGCATGACCACAGCCGCGACCACGTCCATGCCCACAATAGCTCGCATGGCCATGCCCACGGCTTCGGTGCTATCGCGAAGAGCTCTTTAGTGCATACGTTGCAGGTCACGTTGTTCATATTTCTGGTTTCGCTTGCGCTTGAAATCGTTATCGACGGCGTTGGGGAAGACGCGCTTGCCTCGTTCATTTCCGCGAATTCGAACCTTTCCGTAGTGGTTTCGGCAATTGTGGGCCTTATTCCCAATTGCGCCGCGTCAGTTGTTCTTACCGAGCTGTATTTAGAGGGCGCCCTTTCCACAGGAGCCATGCTCGCTGGATTGTTGGTAAGCGCGGGCGTTGGCCTGCTTGTTTTGTTCCGCGCGAACCGTCCCATGCATGAGAATTTCCTTATTGCCGCGGGCTTGGTCGCATGCGGCGTGGTGTTCGGATTTATTGTTGGAGTATTCGGGATTGCGCTTTAGTCGAATTTTCGTCGAACTGCGTCTTTCGGCGAAATGATATGGACAATTATTCGGAAGCTGTTTAGTATAACCGTTCAGTTGAAAGGGCGTTTCTGGCGTTCGTTATTGCATAAGGGATTGCGATCGTTCGTCAGTCGTTAATGGCTTTTCGGCGCTCTTTTAGCAGGTAAACAGTATTGTTTCAATGCGGGGGTTTATTCGGAACCGCTCATACTATTGGAAAACTGTTTGTATGTAATAAGGTCTGTGTCGTCGCATGCTTCGGCGAGGCGCGACATAGGGGAAATACTAGACGATGAAGGGAGGTCGGCTTCGTTGCGTGGCGAAACCGAATCCCAGGGAGTTCGCTTGAGCTCCGCCCAAAAAAGAATTCTAGGTTACATTTCGGCGGAAACGACGCTGTCCGACGGCGTGCGTTGCTCGAAAAAGGAACTCGCTAAGCAGGCAGGCTGTAGCGTGCAAACCGTCGACAGGGCGATTTTCCGCTTGCGCAAGCTTGGCCTTGTCGAAGTTGAGGAGTGCCATGCCGAGTCTGGCGCGCAAACGGCGAACCTTTATCGTGCCAAGCGCTAGCACCACCTGGACTTTTTGCCTATAATTCGGCTTAATTGAAGATTTGCCTGCCCTCATCCCCGGGTGAGGGGCAAAAATGGCACCTGCATCGTTTCGTTAGGGGTCGCTCTTTGGTGAGCGATAGAAACGCTGCGGGTGCCATTTTGCTCAAGGGCGAATTCGTTTTGCGCCGCCCGCGCGGCGCGCAGGAATAAGGAGGCAACACCATGGCGAAACTCGATGCTGGCATAACGCGAGAAGCGGCATTCGATTTGCTGCAGGAGCACAACAAAGACGCGTTCCACATTGAACACGGCGAAACGGTTGAGGCGACCATGCGGTATTTCGCACGTGAATTCGATCCCGAGAATGAGGAGTTTTGGGGCATCGTGGGTCTTCTGCACGATCTCGACTGGGAAGAGCATGATGACGAACCCGAGATGCACACGCTGTATGCCACACCGCTCATCGAAGCTGCCGGGGGGTCGCCCGAGCTCATTCGCGCGATTCAGAGCCACACGAGCGACTTCAATCCCGACTTGCCCAAGCCGGAGCTGCAGATGGAGAAGATTCTGTTCGCGACCGAGGAGCTTACGGGCCTCATTGGCGCGGCGGTCATTATGCGTCCCAGCAAGAGCGTGATGGACTTCGAGGTGAAATCGCTGAAGAAGAAGTTCAAGGACAAGCGCTTTGCTGCCGGCGTGAATCGCGATGTGATTCGTTCGGGCGCCGAGATGCTCGGTTGGGAGCTGGACGAGCTGTTTGACCGCACCATCAGGGCCATGCAGAGCTTCGCGCCCGATCGCGATACCTTTAAGCCTGCTGAATAACGAACAAGGCCGCCCGATAGGGCGGCCTTTCTGTTCCGTCGTTTTATTCTTCCACCGGCTGGCCCGAGAAATTGAGGCTTCCCGTGAGTGCGCGTGCTGCGGTTTCGTCGAAATCGTCTTTATCGAAGGCTTCGATTGCGCTGAAGGCGATGGCTTTCGTGCCGTAGAAAATATCCAAGAAGCTTTGCGTGCTCACTTCGTGGGTATACGGGTTTTCCCAGGGGTGGCGCATGCGATTGTCGAAGTCGCTCACGCGTGTGGCATTGTCGCGGTGCGACATGGATTTGTAGAACGAGAATTGCCTGTTCAGGACGCGCGTTTCAATGATGTTGAGCGCGCTTTGCATGGTTCCGTTCGGCGAGTAGAACAAGCGCTGCATTCGGCGGAAATCGTGCACGGCGGAAACGAACAGGTCGACGGGCGGGAATGTACGGTACGCCTTCATCGCGACGAAGGCGTACATTTTCCCAATGGTTTGCAGAGTGTGCTCGCTCGCGTGGAGCGCTTCTTCGAAGGGGCGGTAGGAGCGAATGGTGCGCCCCAGCTTGCTGAACAGCACCATTTCGTCGTATTCTCGTTCGATTTCAGCATGGACTTCGTTTTCCTGGCTGCGGTTGAGTCCGTCGATGCCTGCGTCGCAAATGGCGTATTGCTGGCAATACACGAGCGGATGCATGGCTCGGTCGAGCGAATAGTGGCACAGAAAGCCCAGCGCATAGGCGCGACCCACGGGCAATTCGTGTTCCTCGAGCACTTGCAGGCTTTCCTTCAGCGCGGCGATGAGTTTGCTGGGGGCGTCGTGGTGCATGGCACTGCCCAGTCCGAAGAATTGCTTCATACTCGGTGAAAGAACAAGGTAGAACAGCGGGTCGGGGCCTTGGTTGCCCAGCAAGAACGCATCTTTTTCGTCAATCGATTTGCCGATGACGTGCGAATGCGCGGCATAGACGTCTTGGCCGAAGAAATCGTGGGTAAGAATTGCAGGCATGATGCCTCCCTTTCGGAAGTATGGCGCGGGGCGTTTTACGGCGAATTGACGTTAAGCCGCCAATGCGCGCGTCCCAGTGTAGACCCCATGATATACAATCGTTTGAGCGTTTTTTCCGCAGCGCCCAGAACTTTACGCAAGTTGTTATTTTGGGCGTCCCTCCCACGAAAAAAAGGAAGCACGCATGTCCGCAATAAAATTGACGAAGCGCGAGAAGAGCTGGATTGTCTACGACGTTGGCAACTCGGCATTCGTGCTGCTGGCGTCGACCCTTATCCCCATTTACTTCTCGGCGATTGCCGACCCCGGCAGCTCTGTTGTGGTGGCCTGGGGCTATGCAACCACGGTGGCGTCGCTTTTGCTCGCGTTGCTCATGCCTTTTTTGGGCAGTATCGCCGACTTGAAGGGCAACAAGAAACGCTTGCTCGTGGGCTCCATTGGCACGGGCTCCGTGCTGCTCGCATGCATGGGCATTCCCGGCAATGCGATGGTGTTCTTAGTGATGTACGTGGTAGCGACCATCATGCTTAACGCGTCGCTCGTGTTCTACGATGCGTTCCTTATTGACGCGACCGATTCCGAAGACCGCTACGACGAGGTATCTTCGCAAGGCTATGCATGGGGCTACATTGGTTCGTGCGTGCCCTTCATCATTTGCCTCGTGCTTGTGTTATTCGGCGAGAACTTCGGCCTCGGCCAGCTCGACGCCATTCGCATTTCCTTTGTGATTACCGCTGCGTGGTGGGTCGTTTTCAGCGTGCCCGTGCTGAAGAACGTGCACCAGACGCATTACAAGGAGCGCACCGAGCACATGTTCCGCGACGCGCTCGTGGGCTTGTGGGCCACGGCGAAGCGCATTTTCGCCGACAAGCGCGTGTTCATGTTCATGCTCGCGTTCTTCTTCTATATCGATGGCGTGCATACCATTATCACGATGTCGACGAGTTACGGCACCGATCTGGGCATCGGCTCCACCCAGCTCGTGCTTGCGCTGTTGGTCACGCAGTTCGTGGCGTTCCCCTCGGCTATCGCGTATGGCCGCCTGGCGGGCAAATTCGGCACGAAGCGCATGCTGCTCATCGCGATTTTCGCGTATTTCTGCATCACGTTGTTCGCGGCGTTTTTCCTGCGCTCCGCCACGGAGTTCTGGGTGCTTGCCGTGTGCGTCGGTTTGTTCCAGGGTGGCATTCAGGCCCTTTCGCGCAGCGAGTTTGGCAAGCTCATTCCGAAGGAACATGCCAACGAGTACTACGGTTTCTTCGATATTTTCGGTAAGTACGCAACGGTGCTTGGCACGCTGCTCGTGAGCGTGTTTACCCAGATTACGGGCAATTCTTCTATCGGCGTGCTCAGCATTGCCGTGCTGTTCATCATCGGTTTCGTTCTTATGACGAAAGTTCCCGAGAAGTAGAATTCGCATCGCTCGCGCGGCGTATGCAACTTACGAAAACATAACGCTCGTTTAACAGGTGGGCGGCGGCTTAAGGCCGTCGCCCTTTTTCGTTATAGTATGCCCCCAGCACATATTGCGGGCATCGCGAATATGCGCGATACGCCGTTTTGAAAAAGGAGAGAGGTTATGGCTGAAGAGGCGAAGAATTCGTCGGCTGCGCATGCTGCTGAAATTGAGGCGCTCAAGCACCAAATCGAAGAAATGAACAAGCGCCTCGAGGAACTTTCCGCGGCCACGAGCGCGGGCGCGCCTGCCGAGGGCGATTCTTCTGCTTTGGCTGCTTCGGCTGAGGTTGCTGGGGTTGCTGAGGTCGTCGAACCCGCGATTTCATCCGAGGCGCCCGCTGCCGATTCGGGTATGACGGGGTCTTTCGTTGCCGAAACCAACGCCTCCTCGGTCGAAGCGGTTCCCGCCCCCGCCCCCAACGTGTCGGCTGCCACGCCAGAGACTTTCGAGGCTTTCCCGAACACCCCGCCGATTGAGAAGGTCGTTGATGACGACGGCAAACCGGTCGACCCTGCCTATGTCGCGGCTGCCGTTGCCGATTTCATGCCCACGTCGCAGCCTCCCAAGCCGGCGCCTCCTGTCTTCAATGGCGCTCCCTATGGGCAGCAAGGTGCGGCGTCGCAGCAGCCTGCCGGCCAGCCGCAGCAATCCTATGCGCAGCCTGGTTATGCCGCTCAGCAACCTTATGCTCAGCAGCCGGGTCAAGCAGCGTACTATTCGCAAAGCAATGGCTATTATGCGTCGAGCCAAGGTGCCTATCAGGTTCCCTACCAGCAGCCGCTCGTGCATACGAAAGACCATGTTGCCGCAGGACTGCTTGCGATTTTCTTGGGCGTGTTTGGTGTGCATAAGTTTTATCTGGGCTATCACACCACGGGTTTCATTATGTTGGGCGTGACTATTTTGGGCAGCCTGCTCACGATCGGCATTGCAGCGGGCGTGGTATGGCTCATTGGCGTTATCGAGGGCATCATTTACCTTACGAAGAGCCAGTCGGAATTCGAGCAGCTGTACGTATTCAATAAACGTGAGATGTTCTAACGTTAATCAGGTAAAACGTCGAATGACATGCCGAATGCGGCGGCCGCTGCAAGCACTGCGATGATTGCAACGAAGGCGATAAGAAGGGCGCGTTTGCCAGCGCTCTTCTTTTTTTTGGCCTTCGGCGTAATGGACCGACTCCGCAGAGGCGGGCTTGGTGCCATTAATGGGTGCGGGGGCGATGAACTCGGTAATGTCGGGGCTTTTCGCCTCAAAAGGCGTGGGGTCGCAGAATTGAGCGGGGTTGGCATCGGGATAGAGAGCTGCAAGCGCGGCGATTTCGTCAGATTTTTCCTGCTCGAGGGCTGCTTTTTCGGCGCCGAATCCGGGGAGTATCGTCGTTTTGTCCGACGGTGCGGCAAGGGGAATCACGGTCGTCTTGCTGGACGATGTGGCAAGGGGAATCACGGTTGTCTCGTTCGACGAGCTGTTCGGGGCGTCGAGCTCGGCCGAGTTCGAGTCCTGAGCTTCTTCAGCCTCGTCGTGATCGTCTTCGTCGGCGGATTCCGATATGCCGTGTGCTTGCTTGCTGGATTGGTTTTCCGCTGGTGTTTCGTCTGGGCCGCTTTCGTTGGTCGTCGCGAACGCGTCGTGGGCATCTTCGATGAGGCCGTCTTCAATGGCAAGCTCTGGTGTGTCGGGGTTTTTCTCGCTGGAGCTGGTTGTGGGGGCCTCTTGAATTTCGATGCCGAATCCTTCTTCGTCGATGCTTCCGCTGTTGGCGGCAACGATATTTTCTGCATTGTCGGCGGGTTCGGCTTTCTTTCCGCACATGAAGCAGAATCGTGCTTCATCGGGGAGTTTTGTGCCGCAATAAACGCAAAACATCGCATAACTCCTTCGCAATGAATTTTCTAGGCCCATGGGTCCTTTCGTGAATGAGTCCATTGTAGTGCGCTCGACTTTCGCTCGCTGAAAAGTCGCGAAAAGCGCAGCGACGAAAAGAAAGCCCCCTGTTTCGTCGCAGTTGTCGTTGTGGGCCTATTCGCGCGTGATAAATAGGGCGAGCCTATGGATAAAGGCGAATTCGTCTCGCTTTGCGATTGGAAGGGCGCATTTGGTGCACGTGCTGCGACCTTCGACTATATTAAGGACATGTCGTTATGCGTCGCTGATGGGGCGGCGTTTTGGAATGGAGGAAGCATGCTGAGTGATTCCGAAAAAGCTCTCGCGGAAATGATGGCCGCGCAATTCATGGACAAGGGTGACGCTGCTGCCGTCGAACCCGCGGAGGGCACGGTGAAAATCACGTTCTTCGAAAAGGGCAACACCGTCGATAGCTCCATTGAGGGCATTGCTTCGCGCATGCAGTTCGATGGCTGTTTCGCGATTGACGAATATATGATTCAACGTAAAGACGGCACGCCGGTCGACGCTGGCTTTGGCGCCGACTTCAACGACGCGGGCGGTCCGGTGGCGTCGTGGGTATGGTTCTCGCGCCCCGTGAACGGTCCAGTGAGGGCGAAATTCGAAGAGCGTTTCAATGGCACGTTCGACGAAGAAGGCCTGCGCATGGACATTCCTACGGATGATTTCCTCGCCTTCGCCGATTCGGGGGCATGGAACGCATTCGCGGTGGAAGACGACGAAGACAATCAGGTTTTGTTCGAATAAACGCAGCCTTCTCGTTGAATAAGGCTTAAAAAGCCCGGGATGAAGATTCATTCCGGGCTTTTTGCGTTCGAGATGCAGCTCGATGGAGCGCATGACGAAATGCAGGTTTAGCGTTGGGCGCGGCTTAATGCTGGCGCGGAGCTTTTGTATCTGCGACGCGGTTTGGCGCGGGCGCGCGTCCTTCGTAGCTTATTTTGCTTGCAACCGCTTTGTTTTGCGGCGTTTATGGATAAGGGCGCCCGCCAGCACGACAAACGCGGCGAAGCAGGCCAGCGCAGCAGCAGCTACGTAAGGGAACACGGCCCGATAACCGATTTTTCCTTCCTTGGGATTCGCGATAATCTGAAATGTCGCGTGCGTGTCGCCAGCGCAATTGCCGATGCCCTTCACCATGAGCGTCGCTGTGCCTTCGTTCACGTTTTCGGAATAAGACACTTCGTAATCGACGCCCTTTACAAGGGTACGCCCGTCGAGCTTCACGACGGGGTCGGGCTCAATGGGGTAGCTTGTGCGTACATGGTCGGGAATCATGTCGATGGTTGCGTTCGCCAAGTCGGCCGGAAGAATCACGAAACCCGTTTCCACGGTGCCCGTATAGTCGCCTGCGCCGGTGATGGTTACGTGCACGGTGCCGGGATCGACCAGGTCGCCATCGAATCGCACGTTGAAATCGACGCCCTCGCGAAGTGACGTCTCGGTTTTCTTGCCGTCTTTGACCGAGTCAATGCGCAGGGTGACCGTGGGTCGCTTTTCGGTGCCGTCATACATCATATCTTGCAGGCCCTGAACGCGGGCAGTGGCGATATCGGTCGCTTCGAGGGCTTCGAGGGTTTTTTTCGCCTGGTCGTACGTTGAAAGTGCGGGGCCAAGCTCTCCGCGTATAGAGTCGGCGGCGGCGGAGATGGCGTTGCGGGAAGTTGTGGCGTCATCGCCTTCGGCGTCGTCGGCGAAGGCCGCGGGGGTGAACATGGTGGTGCTCAACACGAGCGCGCATGCGGCACCGGTAAGGGCGCGGGCGGGTTGTGGCATGGTCACCTCCTTAGGAATTCTGCAAGTATTCAGTGCGATTGATTATAGCCTGCCTATGAGAGTTCATCATGGTAAGCTGTGCGGGTATCACGAGAAGTTCCAAGGGGGAATGGCATGCATACATTCAATACGCGCGGCACGTGCTCGCGCCAAATCAATTTCGACATCGTCGACGGCAATGTGCACAACGTGAGCTTCGTCGGCGGCTGCGACGGCAATCTGAAGGCTATCTCAAAGCTCATCGAGGGCAAGCCTGTCGACTGGGTCGTTTCTGTTCTTGAGGGCAACACCTGCGGTCGTCGCACTACGAGCTGCGCCGATCAGCTGACGCAGGCCTTGAAGGCTGCCGAAGCGGGCGAAATCTAATCGGAACGCATTCGTCGTTTCATCGAAGGAGGGGAGTGAGCACCGGGCTCGCTCCCCTCATTTCTTTTCCGTGCCTGTTAAACGCTACGAGTATTTAATAGGTTGCGAGGTGCGACGCGTGCCGCTTCCGAGAACTAGAGCGTTGAGAAGGCTGTGAAGTTTTTCAGGCGCACGTCGGCGAGGGCTTGGCATGCTTCGGCGTCGCTCGCGCTGGCCGGTTCGTCGATGAGCATCACGGGGAAGGCAGCCGCATGCGCCGTTTCGATGGCGTGCAGCGAATCTTCGAACACAAACGTGGTTTCGCGCGGGGTGCTAAGGTGCGAAAGCGCCAGCTCGAAAATGTCGGGCTCGGTTTTGCTTGCGCCCACTTCAGTGCAGGTGAACAGCGCCGAGAAATATCTAAGAATGTCGAGCCTTTCGAGGGCTGCAAGTGCGCAGTCGCGACGCGTGGCGGTTGCGACGCACATGGCAACGCCCGCTGCGCGCATCGCCTCAAGCATATCGATGACGCCTGGCTTGCATTGGATGCAATCTCGGTAGGCGAACTCAATGCCGCTCATTACGCCCGTGCATATTTCTTCAATCGACTGCTCCAGGCCGTAAGTTTCCTTCATGTAATGCGCCGATCCCTCCATGGTAAGGCGCTTGAAGTGGTAGCGAATGTTGGGTTCGGGCGTTTTGCCGAGTGAACGAAGATAACGCTCGCCCAAGTCGTCCCACCAAGGCATGGAATCGAGCAGGGTTCCGTCCAGATCGAAAATCGCGCCATGGACGCACTGTGGAGCGCTCGGCCACACGATGCCGTGCGCTGTTTCTATGGCAGTTTCTTCCACAAGTTGGTCTGCTGCCGCTGGCGTGTTCGCCCCAATGAAGTCAAGGGTGGGAATGCTGCCCAAGTTCGCTCCTTACATAATGGACGTAGCCGCAATAACAATAAAGCAGGTGAGCAGGCCCGATACCGCAATGGCCACGCCGCTCATGGCTCCTTCGAGTTTGCCCATTTCCAGGGCCTTCGCCGTGCCTACTGCGTGGCTGCACGTGCCAATGGCCACGCCCTGGGCTACTTTGTTCTTGATGTGGAACAAATTGGCCAGCATGGGCGAGAAGATGGCGCCCATAACGCCCGTGGTCATGACGGCCGCCATGGTGATAGACGCCGTTCCGCCCAGCTCTCCGGTCACGGCAAGCGCGATGGGGGCGGTGGTCGATTTCGGCAGTGTGGAAAGCGCCACTTGGTCGCCCAGGCCGAACAGCTCGCACAGTCCGTATGCGCTCACCATGGAAACGGTGGATCCTACCAAGCATCCTATGAAAATCGGCAGGAAATTGCTCTGCAGAATCTTGCGTTGTTGGTAAATGGAGAACGCCAACACAGCAGTGGCGGGGCCGAGCATGGACGAAATGAGGGTTGCTCCCTTTTCGTACGAATCGAGGGGGATGTTGAACACGGTAAGGCCGATCATGATGATGGCCACCGTGACGAGCAGGGGGTTGAGGAGCGGGGAATTCGTTTTGCGGTTAAGCCACACGGCGAACGCGAACACGCCAATGCTCAGCGCCAGGCTTCCGCCTGCTTCAAGAATTGATGCGAAATCCATGGCTATTCTCCTTCGGTCTCGGTTGTGAACACGCCACGCAGGTGGACGTCTTTGCCGGCACGTTTGCCTGCAATGTATCTCTGCAAGCGTCCAACAAGAATTACCGTGAGCGCCGTGGAGAGGAACACGAGCACGGTGGTGATGATGCACACGAGTGCGAACCAGCCGATGCGGTCGCCGATCATGGGGAGGCATCGCAGAATCGTGACGCCTGCGGGAATGAAGAACACGGGCATGTATTTCAGCAGGAAGCTTGATACGAGTTCGATTTTGCTCTCGTCGATCATGCCTGAGATAAGCAGCGAGAGCAGAATACCCATGCTGCAGATGTTCGCAGGAACCTCGACGGGCAAATGGACTGAAACCGCTTCGCCGATGTAGCAAACGCCGGCAAGGAAGGCCAGCTGAATGAAGAAAAGCGTAAGTCGCTTGCTGTGGAATTTGATGCGTTCTCGCATGGGTGAGTCATCTCCAGGCTTTCGGTAAAAGGGGTCGCCATCGTACACCCGCATGGAGCTGCTCTTGGAAATGTGAAAAAACGTCCATGGCACTTTAGCAGCATCTTCACGTTTTGCAAAGTAGCCTTCAAAAGTTGAATTTCATTTTTGACCTGCGCTTTGCGTGGGTTTTACGTTCGTGCGGCATGCTGATTCCAGCGAATTGGACTTTTCCCGCGCTCGTCGAAAGGGGTTTGATTCTTTCGCGAAACTCTCGCGGCGAGCATACGATAGGAGCTTTTGCGTTTGCGGAAAGGGGTCTGTCATGGAGCTCGCGATTTTGCTTGCGGCGCTCGTGGTAACGCTTGCCGTGTGTTTTGCGGCGCTTCGTTTGCTTGCCTATGAATTTGATTGCGTGTGCGGTCCGAGCGTCAATGGACGTCAGCGTGCGCAGCGCGTACGTCAGGAACTGGTCGATTTGAGCTGACGGGCTGTTCGAGGCGAGCTGGCGAACCGTTCGATTCGGATTGACGGCCGACGAGCCGTTCGACTTGGACTGTCGGGCTGTTCGATCGGCGCTTGCCGATGCTCGCCGACGTTTGTCGCCGTTCACGATGCTTGTCATGGGGCGCGATAGCCGTTTTCGCGGCGGCGTTGCTGTCCTCTTCTGTTTTGCGCGCATCGTCGCTATACAATGGTGCAGATTAAAAAACGCTGCAGTAAACGCTGCCGACCAAGTGGCATTCGAAGGAGCGATTATGGAAGAAGACGCGTGCACGGCAAGCTTCGATGAAGCGGCCGGATTGCCCGAATTGCTCGGCATCGAGCAGGTGAGCGATGGCTGGATTAAGAAATATATTCTGACGTATCGTTTGCCGAATGGGCGCGAGCTGAAATATGACGTGGTTTCGCGCAAGGGCCTTGAGGAATATCGCAGCGAAATCGAGACGCTGGGAACCGTTGCGCCCCAGGTTGATGCGGTGTGCATTGTGGGCCATACGGCGAATGATGAGTTCCTGCTCATTCGCGAATTCCGTTTCCCCATGAATCGCATGTGCGTGGCGTTTCCTGCTGGTTTGCGCGAGCCTGGCGAGGACATCGTGGAATGTGCGGCCCGCGAGCTGCGCGAAGAAACCGGCTTCGATTTGGTACGCGACGAGTGCGGCCAGCCGGTGAGCGCGCGTGCATGCGTGCAGCCTGGTTTTTCGTCGCTCGGCATGGGCGACGAGAGCATCGCCATGGTATTTGCCGAGGTGGAACGTGTGGCCGAGCCGCGCAGCGAGTCGACCGAATTTATCGAGTCATTCCTTCTTCCGCGCGCTGAGGTGCCGGCGTTTCTGCGCGAGAATCGCGATCCGCTTTCTATTCGTTGTCAGTTGGTGCTCGAGATGGTGGCTCAGCCGCCGTTCGAATTCGGCGTGAAGGCGGGTGCGTAAGTGGCGCAAAACGAGCAGTTTCAAAACCCATCGCACGATAAACGTGGTGCGCGTGATGGCCAAGGCGGCCAAGAAGCGCGTCGCTCGAGCGCACGAGGCGATTTCCGGGGGCGAGATTCGCGCAAAAGCGGGCCAAGTGGTCGCGGTGCTTCGCGTGGCGATGGCGCGTCCCGTGGCAATGGGAGGCGCCGCGGTGAACTGGGATTT
>ENA-OROU01001740-OROU01001740.1-human-gut-metagenome-genome-assembly--contig:-NODE-1740-length-17407-cov-3.190065_pt1 | contig 17407 bp, 14 predicted proteins | sample MGYA00242131_ERZ509054 | MGnify/ENA primary metagenome ERZ509054 (study PRJEB26280, sample SAMEA2338749) | human gut metagenome | biome: human gut; feature: human-associated habitat; material: faeces... | reverse complement strand
GGACTGACTACGAATCAGTACGTCGGGGGTTCGAATCCCTCACGGCGCACCACTTACATGTTTAAGCCGCTCAAACGAGCGGCTTTTTTGTTGGACATAGTTCGTCTACGCAGTGTCCCATATTCGCGTCCAGCTCCCGACGCCTTCACCTTTATACAGCGTATTTTATTGTTCTTGCATCGAATTATTCATATTGCTATGTGAGGATATGCGACAATGAAACGCATTGTATCGGGAGGTGCTATGGGCCTGTTTGCTTCATCGAAAAAGAAAGCCGCGGCGCGCGGTAGGGATCTGTTTACTGAAGCGTACCGGCAGGCGGGCGTGAATGTACAAATCTTGTTTCGCGCCACTGATCTTTACCCCGTATATATCTCTAGCAGCTTCGAGCGCGTTTTTTCCGTTGAGCCCGAGCGTATGGAAGACGACGTAGAAACGCTTTTCCGCTTCGTCGTTGAAGCCGATCGCCCCCGTGTGAAGAATGAAATCATGCAATGGGACCGAAAAAAGCCCTTAGAGACATATGTCTTGTATATCATGCCGAACAGCGGCGAAGAAAAGCTCTTCCGGCTACGGTTTACAAACGTGCTTGAAGGAACCCATATACTTATGGTGGCGATTGATATTATGACGACTCATGCCAAGGTGGAGCAAGCCATCTCCGAGCGCGATAGGGCTCTCGCCATGGCGCAAGACCGCACCGACTTCCTCAGCCAAATGAGCCATGAAATTCGCACACCGCTTAACGGCATCAAGGGCATGATTTCTCTCGCCATGCAGCATCCTGACGAAAAATCGCGCGTTATAGACGACCTCACTCGTGCCGATGAGCTCTCATCGTATTTGCTCACGCTCATCAATGATGTGCTCGACATGAGCCGATTGAACAGCGGCCGCACCGAATTGGAAGCCATACCGTTCGATATGCGTGTCGTGGCGACCGAGATGGAATACATGTTCGCTTTGCAGGCGAAGGACAAAGGCCTGAACTACACTGTGTCGTGCGAGGAGTGCCCCGACCATTTCTTAATAGGCGACAAGATGCGCCTAAGTCAGGTTATCGTGAATTTTATCTCAAATGCGCTTAAGTTTACGCCCAAAGGCGGCGACGTCAGCGTCACTTTTCGCCAGATGCGCGCGAACGACAATACGGCGTCCTACGTCATTCGCGTGCATGACACGGGGAAAGGCATGGATCCGTGCTTCGTGAGCCGTATTTTCAAGCCTTTTGAGCAAGAAGATACATCCATTGCTCGCCACTACGGGGGAACTGGTTTGGGAATGCCTATTGCAAACGGCCTCGTCGAGCTTATGGGTGGGCAAATCGTCGTAGATACCGAGTTGGGCAAAGGTTCCGATTTCATGGCCTATATCTCATTTGAGAAAGCCAAAAGCGAACAGGTGGAATATCTTGAGCGGCAAAGGGAAACTCTTGAGCTGTGGAAAGAAAGCTCCAATTCCGAAATTGAATACAATTTTGAACGACGGCGATTCCTTTTGGCGGAAGACAATGAGATTAACGCCATGATTACTACCGAAATGCTCAAAATACGGGGCGCCGAGGTTGATGTTGCGAATGATGGCCCCGTAGTGGTCGATATGTTTGAAAAGGCGGCACCAGGCACGTATGACGCCATTCTCATGGATATCCAAATGCCCACGTACAACGGCTGGGAGGCCACGCGGCGCATTCGTGCTCTCGATTTGCCCGAGGCCGCAATCGTGCCGATAATCGCGCTTTCGGCGAATGACAACGCCGAAGATGCACGTGCGTCGCGAGAGGCGGGCATGAATGGACATGTAGGTAAGCCCATTGATTTCAATGAACTGAAAGCTCAGCTCGCAGCCGCTTCGGCCGAGAAGCGCCTAAGGAGGAACGATTAAATGATTGTTGAGCGATCAAAGGCTATTGTGGCCGAAGTTAGCAAGGCGTTGCTTGGAAAGCGCGATGTGATCGAGAAAACGCTTATGGCGATTTATGCTGGCGGCCATGTGTTGCTTGAAGATGTGCCGGGTACGGGCAAAACCACGCTTGCTCTTGCGTTATCCCGTGCGCTCGACCTCGATTACAAACGTGTTCAGTTTACGCCCGATACCATGCCTTCCGATATCACGGGCTTCTCGGTATATGTGCCCCATAAGGGAGAATTCGAATTCAATTGGGGTGCCGTAAACTGCAATCTGCTTTTGGGCGACGAAATCAACCGCACGAGCGCCAAAACGCAGTCGGCGCTGCTTGAGGTTATGGAGGAGCATTCGGTTACCGTCGACGGCGTTACCCGCCCCGTACCCCCAGCCGTTCGTTTGCATTGCTACCGAAAACCCCGTTGGGTCAATAGGCACGCAGCCTTTGCCTGACAGCCAGCTCGACCGTTTCATGGTTCGTCTTTCTGTGGGCTATCCATCGACGGAAAGCCAAGTGGCTATCTTGAAGGCAAAGCGATACAGCAACCTGCTAGACGACATTCAAGCGAAAATATCAAAAGACGATTTGGTCGAAATCCAGAACTACTTGGGCAATGTATTCATTTCCGACATGGTGCTCGAATATATCGTCAACCTATGCGAACGCACGCGCGAACTCGAAATGGTTCAATTGGGCGTAAGCCCTCGCGGCATCTTGGCGCTTTCCCGCATGTCGCGCGCGTGCGCCATTATGCGCGAGCGCGATTTCGTTGTGCCTGAAGATGTGCGCGAGGTTTTCCATGCTGTGTGCGCTCATCGCCTTATGCTGAAGCCTCAGGCGCGTATCGAATCTATTTCTGCGAACGATATTTTGGATCGAGTGCTTGAAGAGGTGCCGGCGCCTTCCATGGATAAAGCGTACGGTCGCGCATAGGCGCGCGGCGGCGAAGGCGAAAGGCGCGGATTCGGTATGCTGAAGAATAAAGCTGTGGCAATTTTTGCCTGCATGATTGCGGGTTTCTCGTTCATTGCGTTGAATACCCCCACATCGCTTAGCATTTTTGCCATCTCCCTCTTCTTCCCCGTGTTTTTCTCTGTCGACTCTCTTCTTATGGCGCGGCGCATGAAAATCAATTTTGAACTTTCGGGTGCGTGCGTTGTGGGAATGAACAAGTGCATGCGCATTGAGATTGCCAGGCGTCGTGGATTGCGTGGCCATATCGACATGGTATTCGAATGCAAAAATCGCTTCACGGGTGCCATAGTCGAATTGCCTGTGACGCTTTGCCCTGGTCAGCGCGGCCTTGAGCGTTTCGATGTGCCTCTGGATACTTCATGCGTGGGCCTTATATCGATCACGTTAAAAAAAGCCACGCTCATCGACGCAATAGGACTGAGCCGCTCGCCGCTCTCTTGCGCATTTGAGGGAAGCTATGCGGTGTATCCGTCGATTCCTCGAGTCGATACTTATTTCGACCGCATGGCGCAAAGCGAATTGTCGAATGCCTCGTATGACCAAAGCATGAAAGGGCGCGACGAAAGCGAAGTGTTCGATTTGCGTGAATTCCGTCGGGGCGATGCGATGCGCACTGTGCACTGGAAGCGTACTGCTCGTTTTGATGAACTGGTCGTTCGTGAGGCATCGCGCCCCGTTGATTCACGAACAGTTCTCATCTTCGGCGGCATAACAGGGGCTAACGAGAGTGAGGAAGCCAAGGCAGAGCTCAACTCAGCGGCTTCCCTGTTCGTTGGCATTAGCCAGTCGCTGCTGCGCCAAGGCGTGGTGCATACGGTGCTGCACAAAGCCAACGGTATTATTATTGATGCTCGCCCCGTTGAAAACGAGGGTGACTTCAATACGATGATCGATGAATTCATCGCCCTTCCGCTGCCTTCCGACGTGGTAATCAGCGCGGAAGACGAAAAGCGGCTTAGCTCAATGCAGCAGCTTTCGAAAATCATCCTGGTGACGAATTTTCTTCAAAACGCGGAATTGGAACGATTGGGCGTCTACGGCGACCTTTCGGTGGTCGTGGTAGGAGCACGGAACGTGACTGCTTTTAGCGAAAAACGCCTGTATCGCGTCATCGCCGTTTCGGTGGATTCGGTTGGTGCAAGCGTCAAGAATATGGAGCTGTAAGCTATGGCCGAAACGGTGAATGCGCGTATCCATGTTTCCGAGGACCTCCCTTCGCCTCGAGAAAAAGCCCCCTATGTTCTTATCGATGCGCTGTGTGGAGCAATACCATCCATACTCTATGCTGTCGCCATACCGCTTGTGGCTGCATCGGCGTCTGCCGTTCAAGTTGTTGAGCTCATGGCGATTGTCGGCGTTTTTGCCGCGTGCCTTTTGAGTGTGGCTAGTGAAGCATTGGCGTCCTTTCGGGCGTATCGCGTGCCTGTACTTGCTTGTGTAATCGCGGTGTGTCTGGCGGGAATCGTGTTCATCGCGCCTGCGCGCGAGGGAGCGTTCGCCGTGGTGAATTGCACGCTTTCTCACGTCAACGAGGAATTCAATGCGTATTTCGGCTTGATCGCCAATGGGCAAACAGTAGCGACGTCGACCGCATTTGCCGTGTTGGCGGGCGTGCTGGTGGGCGTTTTGTCGTGGATGTTCTCTCGCGTGCGCACTTCGGGCGTGGTGTTGCTTGCGGTAGTGCTCTATGGCGCGTTTTCTATGCGTTTGAACATGGGCATGGCTGCGCTTGGCTCTTCTCTCGCCATAACCGCGTGGCTGCTTCAGTGCCGCTTTTCGCAGCTCCGTTATTCGAAACTTACTACTTCTTACTTCGTGGGTCTTATCGTGCTCGTTCTTGTTTCGAATTTCGTCATTATGACTGCTGCTTCGGCTCTCTATAAGCCCGCGTCTCAAATATCGCATTTGTCTCAGTCGATCGAAAGAGCTGCCGACGGCGTTCGTTTCGGTTCCGATTCACTGCCTCTGGGAAATCTTGCAAAAGCAGCGACCATGAATACCGGGTCTGATGACTGCCTCGCCATCCATTTTGATGGCGTGCCGTCGGGTGACATGCTGCTTCGAGGATTCACGGGTGCGGAGTTTGTAAACGGCAAGTGGTCGGCGCTTCCCGAAAGCGCGTTCGAGGGCGATTGGCATGGAGTGGTGCCATGGCTTGCCAACAGCGGATTACGGCCGAGTTTCCAACGCGCCGCATTCGACGATGCCCGTGCCGCGGCGGGCGAGGGGGCCGCATCCGCGAAAACGATGCGCATTGTCGCGCACGACGCCTCAACGCGCTACGTGTATGCGCCTGCCAGCGCGCGCTCGCTCGATCGCGGCGACGTGCAGGCGAATCTCGATGGAACCATTCTGAGCGGCATGGTTGGCAAAGACGCGTATACCGTGGAATATGACGATGTGGCGCCGAGCGAACTGCTCGCCGATGCAACGTTTCTTTCTAAAGATGAGACAGGCTATGCTCGCGCCGAGGCGGTGTTCGCCGCTTTTTCGAAAGAAAATTACCTCGATATTTCCACTGACGATGCCGAAGCGGTGCGTGCGTATATCTTCGACGAAGAAACATGGGACGAAACCGCTGGTGAATCGACATACGCGGTGGTGAGTCGCGTGCGCACGATGCTGTCGACGGTTGCGAGCTATACCGAAAGCCCCATCGATGTTCCCCAGGATACGTCTTTCGCGCGGTGGTTCTTCTCTAGCGCCCACGAGGGCAATTCTGCCTATTTCGCCACGGCCGCCACGATGGCTTTCCGCGAGCAGGGGATTCCCGCCCGATACGTCGAAGGGTACCGTGTCGGTACGGACGAGCGCGATACTGCGAGCGACAACGACGGAGATGTGCTGCTTGGCGCGAATCAAGCGCATGCCTGGTGTGAGATCTATATCCAAGGTATCGGTTGGACTCCTATTGAAGTGACGCCCGGTTTTTACAACCAAGCTATTCAGCCCGATAACGTCGTCGATGTGGGTGAAGCCTACAGCAGCGGCGCGCATGAAAACGTAGCGAGCGATACGGCGGTAGCAGGTGATGTCGATAAGGAGCATGGGGAGAATCGCCAGACTCGATTCTTGCCACTGGTTCTGGGCGTTTCTGTCGCATGCGCATGCGTGCTTGTCGTCGTGGGGTTGGCGATCGTGCTTTTCGGCCAGCGCCAGGTGCGACGCATCTATCGCAGGCGCCGATGCTCGAGCGAAAAGCAGAGTGTGTGCGTGCCTGCGCTCTATAGTTTGATGTCGCAAGTTATGGCGGTGGGGTGCCCAGAGTACGATAAGAATCGCCCGCTCGATTGCGTGCAGCGTTTCGAGACCGCATTTCCAGGTATCGATTCGCTGGAATACCAACGCGTCGTTGGGTTGTATCAGGCCTACGCATTTGGCGGTCGCGACTTGCGTCCCAATGAGTTGCGCACGTTGCGCCGTTTCGACGAGCGCCTACATGGCATGCTGCCTAAGCCCGCGAACACGCTTGAGGCTATGGTTCGATACTTTGGGGATGTTTTATAGGTGATCATTGTGGCGAAGCATATGAAGCATACAACGAAACTCGTGCCGCATGGTACAACGCAGAAGCGCATTGCAGTGGCGGCGATATCGGTGGCGTTCGCGGGCGTCGTGGGTGCGGGGGCGATCGCGTTTTCCCAATCGGATGTCTCTTTCGACCCCTCTCAATTTGCCTTTTCCTATAATCATGGCGCAGAAGATACGGAAATCGGTTATCAGGCGAAGGATTCGCAGGTCGACTCGCAGGCGAATCGCCACGGTGAAAACGAAGAAGAAAAAGATACCGCCGTCAAAGAGAACGAGGCGGGCGATGACGCGTTTTCGCAGGCTCCCATCAACGACCGAAGCGGCACCACGGCATACAATGTCACAGATGGTGCCCAAGGGTCTATAACTACAGCTGCTGGCAGCGGCCAATCGGGCAATGTCGCCGATGGTGCGCCGGGCGCCATCGAGGGCAATAATGGCCTTGTCGAAAACGGCAATGGTTCCAATGGGGGCGCGAATGCTGGCGGCAACGGCAGCACCAACGGCGGCGGCTCCGCAATCTATCCCGCAAACCCGACGGCGAACTCGTACAAATACTTGAAAGAGGACCCCGTTCCAGAGAAACTCCCTCCGCTTAACGACACGACGTATTTCCGACCCTACAACGGCAATGCCTCCTTTGGAAGCGTCGACCCCGACAAGGTAACGATTAGCGCTATGGGCGATGCGTTTTACAGGGGCCAAAAACTCGATGCGTGGACGATTTTCTGCGGAATCGACGCTTTTTTCACCGACGATGGCCTCAATTTGCTCTATTTCGGCTGCGATCAGGCATCGTTTGCGACTTACCCGTATTTTCGCATCGATTCGTGGGAAAACGCGGCGACGGGCGAGAAAAACCCTGGGTATTGCCCATCGACCACCACTGTCGTGAATGTTTCGTTTCGCCTTTCGACCGATGATGCATGGGTTTCGCGCACAGTGGAAATAGTGCCGCGTGAATCGCATGTGTTCGTTGTGGGCGAGCCTGACGAGTTTGGCAACCGCGATGTGGTGTGGTCGACTGCGCCCTTAGAGACCGAGGGCGTATTCTTGCCCATCAATCTTTTCAGCGTTAATGCCCAAGAGGCGTTTTTGAGAAGCAACGGCAACATCGATGACGAGGGATACTTGAATGCGCTTTTGCAGGGGTGGAAAGAAGGCGATGCCAGCGTTCCCTATTACTATTCCGTAACGCCTGGCAGACATGTGATTATTCCTGGCGACGTGACCCGGCTCGACCCTGCGTATCGGGTGCGTTTCCAGACGTATTCGATCGACGAGAACTATCGCTACAACGCTGAATTGGGCAATAGGAATGCCTGTCGTCTGCAAACGCTTGTCGATGCCGATGAGTCGGTGATTCATGAAAACGTCGACGGTACCACGACGCTTTCGGTGCCCCAGGGCGTGCAGGCGGTCGATAGTTTCAACGACCAAACGAAACGTTCGAGTTTCGCTTTGAGCGTCAATACTATGGAGGTACCGTCTTCGACTGTGTATGTGAATGTGAATTCGGGCATTCGAGTGACTGATGGCTACAACGTGGCGAGCGATAATCCTGCGTACGTCGTAACCGACAAGGGCATTCTTGAATCGAAAGATGGTACCGAATATATCGGCATACCCTACGGTGTGACCAAACTCGATGTGCCCGAGGGGGTGCATCGAGTGGTGGTGCCCGATGGGAACGCGATTAAAACGCTCGTCGTGCATGCTGCGTCGGCCGACGATTTACCCGACATTGACCTCACGAAACTCCAGAATTGCGACATCGTGGTGGAGGACGACGTGCTCGACGCGTTCATTGTGCGGTATGTCGATGCCATCGAGGAATCGCGCACGATTTCCATCGCCTTGGCGAGCGACCCTAAATGTCAGATGGCTTTCTGCAATGGCGTGCTCCAAACTGAGGATAGCGTTTTCCGCGTGCCCGAATTGGGCATCGATACCGTTTTCTTGCAAATGCAGTCTCGCATTGAAAAAGGCGCGTTCGAGGGCAATTCGTCAGCAACCACACTCGTCCTCGATAGCGGATTGGGATCCATCGAGCTCGAAGACGGCTGCCTTGCGGGCGGCAATGTGCAAACAATCGTGTGTACAGACGAAGACATAGCGGCTAAGGTCGAGAAACGCAAGGCGGCTGCGGGTGCGCCAAATGCAACGGTGACGGTGCTCGAGGAGTCCCGGGAAGGCTTCGTGTATTACACGGCAGATGGAAAAACGACCTTGCTTTACGATAACAAGGGCGCAGAAGAATTCGACGGCACGCTTGTGAATAAAGAAGGCGAAACGGTTTACGTCAATGCGCTTGCTCCCTACGTATTCGCGGGAGATCCCTCATTGAGGTCGGTCTCGCTTCCCGAGAGCGTTTCGTCTATCGGCAGGTGCGCGTTCGAGAATTGCGAGAACCTCCAAGCGCTGTTCATCGGTTCGCGGAACGCGGTTGACGTTGGGGCCAACGCGTTAAGGGGCTGCGCGAATTTGGGCTTTGTGGCATCGCGATCGAGCGCTGTGAACTTTGCCACGACTGAAAACCCCAATGCCGAAGCGTGCAAATGGTATGCCCCGAGCAACATTTCCGGCGGTTATGACAGCCGATTCGTGCGCATTGACAACGTGAACGATTTTGCGGTCGATAGGCAAGATGACGGCTCCCTTATTTTGTATGGCTGCCTTGGCGGCGAGGCGCCCAACGAGGCGAGCCTGCTTTTGGGCTCGCCGGCGGCTTTGGATGGAACCATTAAGCTGCGTTCGACGACGACCGAAATCTTCGGAGCCACAAGTACGGCGGGCCTGAATCTCGTGGGCGCATTCGAGAACACGATGGGAGACTGGGCTATCGATTGGTCGAGCGCGCCGAACTTGCAATACATCGGTCCGCGCGCATTCGCCGGGTCGGGCGTAACAAGCGTCGATATTTATGCCCCTTCCGTAAAGTTCGGTATGGAGCAAAGTGCCTTCGAGGGATGCGCAAACCTCACGCATGTGAGCGTCACCGCGAGAACGCTCTCTATTGGCGGTACGGCATTCGCGAATTGCATGGCGCTTAAAAGCGCGTGTTTCATTGCGAATGAATCCCCGACCTCTGACGATGTGCATTACTTGAATAAAAACAACATCGGCTTTGGGGTGTTTTCGGGTGACGCTGCGCTTGTGAGCCTCACGGTGGGAAGCCCGGTGCCGCAGCTCGTGTATCCTTCGCCGAAAATAGCCTACGTCTTCGATGGCGCGGTTGAAGCCAACGAGGAGGCCGCCCGCATTTCGCTTCATGTGCCTGAGGGTGAAGAGCGGGCTTACATAAACGCATGGGTCTATAACCTTTTGGGATACAGCGACTACGATGGTTGTTACAGCGCCATTGAATGGGACATGCTCATGGACTCGCTTGAGACTGGTGTCTCGCCGACGGAGGACGACATTCGCGCGCGCATGGCCGAAATCCTGCTTGAGCCAGAAAATCGCCTCCGTACAATGCTCGGCCTGCCCACTGTTGAATCGTCTACGGTCATTGTGTCCGAGCAGAGCGGTTCGAACGATGCGGAAGCGTGAATCGCAAGGTGAAACGAAGAAGGAGCACAAGGGCAACTTTTGGCGTCCCTTCTTCAATTGTTTTACCCGATTCATTTGAGAAAGAGTATTATTGCGATGTCGCATGACGAGCGCGCGCAAGCCCAACAGTGGGAAGCAATAGGAACGGGTACACATATGGACGACGCAATACAAGAGTTGTCAAACGCTCAAGCGCAAGAGCAGATTGCACTCTTGCTCAACGAATATCCTGTGGTGCGCCTTATCACGAAGAGCGATGTGCTCTGCAACAAATGTTTGCTCTTTGGAGAATGCGGGAAAATGGTCGCCGAAGAGCTTTTCGACCAAGGCGGCGGGGAAAGGGATTGGACGCTGCGTTTGGCGGGCGAAAGCTTCAAGGCCACGGCTCGCTATGTAAGTGTCGCCGGTGACCCTCGCGTACTTTTGTGCGTATCGGCTCCTGAAGAGGAAATTGACCTGCGAAATCGCCATCTTCTGTATACCGATGCGTTGACGGGTGTATACAATCGCCGCTTCTATGAAGACGAGTTGCGGCACCAACGTATTTTCGCAGGTGTTGCCGTTATTGATTTGGATGATTTCAAGCTTGTAAACGATTCCATGGGCCATCATGCGGGCGATTTGGCGCTGCATGCCGCTGTGGAGGCAATAAAGCGATGCGTCCGCGACTCCGATATGCTCGTGCGTTTCGGCGGTGACGAATTCTTGCTCGTGATGCCTAATATCGATCAAGAGACCTTTTCGCACCGCCTTCATGGCATATGCGACGCTGTGGCGCAAACACCAATACCTAATCACGATGACCAGTTTCTTTCGGTGAGCATCGGCGGCGTTATTGCCAACGGCGAAACCATCGAGGCCACCATGCAGCAGGCCGATGGACTTATGTATCGCGCGAAAAGCAAAAGGGGCTGCGTGGCTACCGATGTAGATTCCCTCGAGTCGAGCGAATTTCGCAAGCCGCTTTTGCTTATTGTCGATAACGCCGAGGTGAATCGCATGATTCTGCGTGAAATGCTTGGTGACGAGTACGAAGTTATCGAAGCCGTGAACGGGCGCGAAGCAGTGAAGCTGTTGCAAGAGCATGGCAAAGAAATCTCACTCGTGCTGCTCGATATCATCATGCCCGTGATGAACGGTTTCGATGTGCTTTCCTATATGGTGTCGACCGACCTTATCGACGACGTGCCCGTTATCATGATTTCCGGCGAAAATTCCGACGATGCGGCGCTGCGCGCTTACGAGCTGGGTGCTTCAGACTATATCAGCCGGCCGTTCGATGCGCGCGTGGTGCGCCAGCGCGTGAGCAATATCATGCGCCTGTATGCTCGCCAGCGTAGGCTGAGCGCATTGCTGTCGCGCCAGTATTTCGAGCGCGAAAGGGCAAACAGTATTTTGCTGGGCATCGTGGGCGGCGCCATGGATATGCATAATGGCGGAAGCGGTCCACACGCGCGGCATGTGTGCGCCATCACCAACCTTCTTATTGAATGCCTTATTGCCAAAACCGATAAATATGACATTACGGGGGAAGACCGCTCGAATATCGTGGCGGCTTCCATGTTGCACGACATTGGCAAACTGGCTATTCCCGATAATGTGCTCAACAAGCCGCAGGGCCTGACAAGCGAAGAATTCGAGATTATGAAAACGCATACCGTGAAGGGCGCCGATATGCTCGCCGGCTTGGATGCATGCGATGAATATCCCCGCTTTTTCCGAACGGCGTGCGAAATTTGCCGTTGGCATCACGAACGCTGGGATGGCGGCGGCTACCCCGACGGGCTGAAGGGCGAGCAAATCCCTATTTCCGCGCAGGTCGTTTCGCTAGCCGATACCTATGACGCCCTTGTGAGCGAACGCGTGTATAAAAGCGCGCTGCCGCATGAGCGTGCCGTAGAAATGATTCTTCATGGAGAATGCGGCGAATTCAACCCGCTGCTCATAGAGTGCTTTGAAGAGTCGAGCGATCGTATTGCAGAAGAGGTTAAAAAGTCGGTGGGCGAATTCTTCCCCCCCCAGACGGTAGCAAGGAAAAGGAGTTAACGCATGAGGACTCTCGAGCAAGCATACCATGAGCTTGGTTGTGATTATGAAGGGGTCACGAATCGCCTGATGGGCGATGCGCTGATCGCTCGTTTTGTGGGCAAATTTTTCGAAGACGAGAGTTTCGCCAAGCTCGGAGAGGCTCTTGCCGCGCAGGACGTGAAGGCAGCGTTCATGGCGGCTCACACGTTGAAGGGTGTGTGTCAAAACCTCGGACTCGACAATTTGTATGCGCCCTCAAGCGAGCTTACCGAGGTGTTACGTGCTGGCAGCCTCGAAGGCGCCGACGAGTTGTACGCGAAAGTGGCGGCCGAGTACCGTAAAACGAAAGAAGCGCTCACGCCCTGCTTGCAATGAGCCGTGAGCTGGGCGCTACACGTTTTTGCTCAAGGGTGTAATCAATCGTCGCTCGCGCAATCGGCGTTTTCGAGCGGTGTGTTCTTCGCAAGAAAAAAAGAGGGAATGCGGCCTAGGCCGCATTCCCTCTTTTGTATTCGCGAGAGCTGCGCCTGCCAATGCGGGTGCAGCGTATGGGCAAAGCTCGTCGGTTACAGGTGTTCTGCATCGAACCGACGGACGAGCGCTTCTTGGTGATTGGCGTAATTCAAGGCCGTTTCCTTGGTGATTTTGCCTTCCTTGAAAGCCGCGAACAGGGCTTGATCCATGGTTTGCATGCCAGCCTTCGCATTCGACGCGATAACCGAATCGATCTGGTACGCTTTTTCCTCGCGAATCAAATTGCGAATAGCGGTGTTCATAATCATGATCTCGAACACCGGCATGCTTCCGCCATCGACGGTAGGTACGAGCTGCTGGGCCACCGTCGCCTGCAGTACCATGGAAAGCTGAATGCGCATTTGGCGTTGCTGGCTAGGCGGGAATGCGTCAACGATGCGCTCGACGGTATCGGCGGCGCTGGTGGTGTGCAATGTGGAAAGCACGAGTTGCGCCATTTCGGCCGCGTTCACTGCGGTGCCGATGGTTTCGGCGTCGCGCATTTCGCCAAGCAGAATCACATCGGGGCTCTCGCGCATGGCCGAGCGCAGCGCTTCAGGGAACGTTGCGATATCGGTAGGCACTTCACGCTGCGTGATAATGCAGGTGCCATGCTTGTGCACGTACTCAATGGGATCTTCCATCGTAATGATGTGTCCCGTGCGGCCGTGGTTCATGCGGTCGAGCAAGCATGCGAGCGTGGTCGATTTGCCTGAGCCAGCGGGGCCGGTAATAAGCACGAGGCCCTTGTTCACATCGGCCAGCTGCATGACCTGCTCGGGAATGTGCATTTCTTCGGGCGTGGGCAGCCCAAAGGGAATCACACGAATAACCGCGCCGTACGAGCCGCGCTGGCGGAAAATGTTCGCACGGAAGCGCCCGACGCCAGAAACCGCAAAGCTGAAATCGTCATCGTGATTCATGCTTCGCTCGAACGGTTTCATATTGCGGCCGGCGAGCTCGTAGACAAGCGAGATGAACTCCTTGGTGTCGGCAGGGGTGAAAGGATCGGTGTCGGTGCGCACATGTACGCCGTTCGTTTGATATGAAAGCGGCAGTCCGGCATTGACGAATACGTCGGAGGCTTTGACGTCGATCATTTTCTTCAAAAGGCTCTGCAAATTCATGCTAACTCCTCGCGAATCTACTTCGTGTTGTTCGAAGACCACAGCTCGTCCTGCGGCGTTTCTTGTGCTGTCGTCAGTTTCCATTCCTCGACAGAGACCGACGCGTTTTCACGGGTTACTTTTGCGCACAGCGTTTTGCCGCTCGGCGCCGAAATAGTGAAAGAGACCGTTGAACCGTCGTACTCCGATTCGATATTCAAATCGCTTGCGCCGTCTGCGGCTTTCGCGTTGTTCGCGATGGCATCGAGCTTGGCGGTCGTGAGCGCGGCTGCGACGTCGCCCTGACTAAGCGACTCTTCGATACCTGCGACCATGCGCTGCCCGCATGAGTCAATCGCGTACGCCTCGGTGAGCGACGTCGCCTGGCGATTCGCCATGGTGGCCTGCGCGTTTGCGGTGGTTGCGCACAGTACGGCGAGCACGGCCAAGAGCAATGCGGCAATAAGCGTGACCAGCGTAATGGGGCCAACGCGCAAGCCTTCGGTTTTCTTCGTCACCGCGCGCCCCCTTCCATATAGCGTTGTGCCTCGAGCGAATAAACCTCACCGGTATCGTCGCTTACAGCAATGTGAACGGTATACATGGTGCCGGCTGCCGTAGCTTCGCTTTCGACGGTGCGGTTCACGTGGAAGCTCGCGCCGTCCGCGTCGTTCACGTCGAATGCGCCGTTTTGCACACCCTGGGGGTTTGCTTCAAAATCCTCAGCGGCGTTTTGCGCAACGACGCAGGCTGCCGAGAGCCTGCTTGCGTTCGAGGATGCCTGCCATGAATGGGCGAACATCTGCGTGAATACGGCCAAACATGCGATAAGGAAGAACAGCAACACGAGCGATTCGACCAGAAATGCGGTGCTTGACCAGTTCGAACGGCGTTTATTGCGCGATGCGCCGCCGCTGCGTGCCAGGAAGTCGTAGTGTTCTTGACGAGGCATGTTAAGCACCCCCTTGCGCACTGCGCAGAGCCACGTTCGACGTGCCCTGGTCGGTGGTCACGCTTAAAAGGCCCTTCGAATACGTGAACTCGAATGTGTCGGAATCGGCCACGACCGATGCCTTCTCGGGTGTGTACGGGGTTCCGGCGATGCTGTATTCCTGCAAAATTTGGTCCTGGTACAAATAGAAGCGCGTTTCAAACGTGCCCGATTGCAGCTCTTCCACAATAACAAGCGAGCGACCCTCGGGACCCGTTCCCGTTGCAATCGCCCCTTGGGCATCGTTGGCATGCACCGCGTTGCATACAAGGGCGGCGCCCTGGCGCGAGCTGCTGCTCTGCGCGGCCGAATCGATGATTGATTTGTACACGAGCGCGCCCGTTGTGAGCGCCAGCAGCAGCGCGATAAAGAACACGCCTAAAACCAACTGGGGAAAAATACGCTTGGGCGAAAACGTTCGCCGCTCGGTTTCGAGCCCAAGGTGAGCGAGCGATGAATAGGCGCGTGTGCGCTGTTCGGCTTCGAGCTCTTCGGGCGTGGGCGCCATTTCGTCATGCGTATTCATCGCGGCGTCACCACCACGGTTGGCATCACGTTGTCGGCGAAGCTTTCGTAAGAAACAACATAGTCATCGTCGTTGACCACGACGCCGTAGTGTTCCTCCAAATGCTCCAGAGTTGACGGATAGCTGCCTTCGATTGCGCAGCATTGCTTGGCTGCGTTTATGATGCTCTCGCGAAGTGCGGCGGCGCCCTGCTCGCGTGCGTGCGTCTGCAGCGCACCTACAATGAGGAACGCTGCAACGAGCACGCATGCCACGGCGCATGTCACGGCTATGCGGCGCGTGCGGCGTTTTGCGAGTTGCGAATCTGTTATTTCGTGAAACATGGCGCGACCTTACGCAATCGATCCCATGATGCCGACGAGCGGCAGCATAACGGCGATGAGCGTGGCGCCAACGGCAACGGTAAGGAACGCGGCGAGCGCGGGCTCGACACTGTCGATGGCAGCATCAATTTGCGCGTTCGCGTCTTCAAAGAAAATGTCGGAAAGGTTGCGCAGAACTTCGTCGGTCGAACCCGAGCGCGTGTACACCAAAAGCATACGGCCGTATACGGGCTCGAACACTTCGTTTTCTACGATGGCCTGGCCTAGGCTGCGCGGGTTGTCCAAATCGGCCATGCTCGTGAGCGTGGCCTGCAGCTTTGGCATAAGGGCTTCGTGGTCGACCGTGGCTATGGCTTGGCGCAGCGCCTCTTCGTCTTGCACGCCGCTCGCGACGAACGCTGCGAGCGCGTTGGTGAAGCGCGACAAGGCTATTTGATACATCGCCTGGCGTGTTGCGGGGAACTTCTCGAACAGCTTTGCGACGCGCATGCGGCCGCTTTCGTTATGGGAAAGCCCCCATAAAACGAGTGCGGCGATGGTGGCCACTAACACCACGATGAGTGCGACCCAACCAATGGCGACCGAAACGCCCACCATGGAAAACGACCCGTTTGTCAGCGAGCCTGCGATGTTGTCATAGGTTTTCGAGAAGATGGGCAAAATCCAAATGACCGTGAATGCCAAGATGATGCTCATTACACACAAAAGCGTAGCTGGGTAGCCAACTGCGTTTTGTAGCTTCGCGAACGATCGCCGCTCGCTGTCGTAATACGAGCCAAGGCTGCGCAGCACGCGCTCGGTACGGCCCGATGCCTCGCCCACGCGCACCATCTCGACGGCATAGGCGGGAAATGCTTCTGTCGCCTGCATCGATTCCGAAAGGGTTTCACCAGCTACCAAGTGCGAATACGCTTTGTCGCATACGCGCTTGAACTGCGATTCGGCCCGATTTTCCGAAAGCATGTGCACCGCTTCGTCGGTTTGCACGCCTGCAGCGAGCATGGTTGCCACGCTTGAGCAAAACGCGCTAATGGCGCTGCTTTCTAAGAGTTTATCTGCCATCGCATCTCCTCGTTCCTTCAAATAATGCCCGTATTGTGCCACGTTTTGCCTGCGGTGGGGGCACCAGAGCAAATTTTTTGCTGGCACCTAGTACACAAATCGGTCGGTATAGCTTTTGCCATCGCCCACGTTTTCGCCGCCGCCGCTTGCCGCGAACGTCAAATCAACGCGACTCCACGTATTCGGGCTTACGCTGAATTGGGCGCTTTTCCATGTGCCGTCGATATAGACCATAATCCATGCGTGATAGATATTGCCCGGCGAAACGTACCCGGTGACGATTTTGGTGGGAATGCCTTGGCTTCGCAGCATGGCCGCGCCCAGGCTCGCGTAATCGAAGCAGATGCCCGTACCGCTTGCGAGCGTTTCGTCGGGGTTGGGCACATACCCGGCCGCGCTTTTCAACTGTTCGGCTTTCGCGTCGTCATACGATACGTTGTCGACGATCCACGTGCATATGGCCTCAAGCGCCTCGGCCTCGTTCGTCGAGTTTGCAACGAGCTCGCGCGCCTTTTTCACGCACGAGCTTTCCTCATTGAAATCGCAATAGACGTTAGGCCTTACGAAAGGCGCGAATTCGCTTTTGAGCGAAACGCTGGCCGTGGTGCTGTAGAGCTCCACGTAGTTGTTCCCCTGCGCGTTCAGCATAATGCGGAAGGTGTAGGTGCCATCGCCGAAGGCGAGCGGATATACGATAGGCGTGCCGTCGTTCGGCAAATCGCAGTTCGCGCTGTGGTCGCCTTGCGTGATTTGGAGTTTCAGATGGGCGTCGCTTGTGGCGCAAGCCCCTACGAATCCGTTTTCGGTTTGGCTTGTGTCGATGCTCGCCGTGGCGTCACCTGTGGCGGCCTGAGGGTTGAATGCTGCAGGCGTGATGTTTGGGGCGGGCGAAAA
>ENA-OROU01001731-OROU01001731.1-human-gut-metagenome-genome-assembly--contig:-NODE-1731-length-17451-cov-15.497471_pt1 | contig 17451 bp, 16 predicted proteins | sample MGYA00242131_ERZ509054 | MGnify/ENA primary metagenome ERZ509054 (study PRJEB26280, sample SAMEA2338749) | human gut metagenome | biome: human gut; feature: human-associated habitat; material: faeces... | reverse complement strand
TCGCGCAACTGCTGCGCCCCTTCGCCGAACCACTCGCAGACGAACGGGCCCTCGCCCACGCAGGAAGAGTACGCCTTCACCACGCCCACGACCTCGTCGAGCTTCGCCGTGGGAAGGCCCGAGCCGACGGGCGCATACGCCGCAACGGCGTTCGAAGAGGTGGTGTAGGGATAGATGCCGTAGTCCAGGTCGCGCAGCGCGCCGAGCTGGGCTTCAAAGAGGATGGACTTGCCCTCCTTCTGCGCGTTTCTCAGGAAACGGCCGGTGTCGGTGATGTAGGGCTTGATGGCGCCGCAGTAGGTGTTGACCCACGCCATGAGCTCGTCCATCGTATAGCCCTTTGCGCCGTAGATCTTCTGGAGCATCAGGTTCTTCCACTCAAGAAGGTCGGCAAGGTGCTCCTTTAAGTGCTCGGGGTGCAGGAGCTCGCCCGCCTGCACGGTCTTTTTCTGGTACTTGTCGCCATAGAACGGCGCGATGCCTTGCTTGGTCGAGCCGTACTTCTTGTCGGCAAGGCGCGCTTCCTCGAGCGCGTCGAGCTCGCGGTGCCAGGGCAGCAGCAGCGACGCGCGGTCGCTGACCTTCAGATTCTCCGGCGTGATGATAACGCCCGCGGCGCGTAGCGTCTCCATCTCCTTGAGCAGGTTTTCGCAGTCCAGCGCCACGCCGTTGCCCAGAATGTTGACAACGCCGTCGCGGAAAATGCCGCTCGGCAGCAGGTGCAGGGCAAACTTGCCCTTTTCATTCACCACAGTGTGGCCCGCGTTGCCGCCGCCCTGATAGCGGACGACCACGTCATAATGGTCCGTGAGGTAGTCGACCATGCGGCCCTTGCCTTCATCGCCCCAGTTGATGCCTACGATCGCGCAATTTGCCATTGTATTGATCCTCCGATCCGGAGCGGACCCGCTCTGCGAGTCCTGCTCAAATTTTTCAACCGAGTTATTATAGTCACATTTTCCGCCCATGAAAAGAGTTAATTTTGCATAGCTATCATTAGTATTACTTATGTCTTGTTGATTTTTGCGTCAAATTGAAATAATGCGCTATTCCGCTTCATTCAAGGTGTTTCGTCAATAGTGTCCAAAGTTGAGGCTCTGATATTGTTTCCTTTTTTCAGCACTTAGGACTTGCAATGTTGAGTCTCATGTGCAATAATTAGTTTGCTGTTATGAAGGTCACCACAAGATATAGTGTTATGTAAAGAACATACCAAAAGAAGAGGAGACGGGAATACATGAGAGTTATCAAGCGCAACGGCGCAGAAGTAGAATTTGATATCGTCAAGATCATCGCCGCAGTGACTAAGGCTAACGACGTTGTGGACGAGGAGGCTCGCATGACGCCCGTCCAGATCCAGCGCATCGCCGAGAGCGTGGAGTTCTCCTGCCAGAGTCTGGGCCGCGCACCCACGGTCGAGGAGATCCAGGACTTTGTCGAGCACCAGATCATGGCGCACGGCGCGTTCGAGGTCGCTAAGCGCTACATCACTTATCGCTACAACCGCTCGCTCGTGCGCAAGAGCAACACGACGGACGACAAAATTCTCTCCCTCATCGAGTGCAACAACGAAGAGGCCAAGCAGGAGAATTCCAACAAGAACCCCGTCGTCAACTCCACCCAGCGCGACTATATGGCCGGCGAGGTGAGCCGCGATCTGACGAACCGTCTGCTCTTGCCCGAGGATATCGTCAAGGCGCATGAAGAGGGCATCATCCACTTCCACGACACGGACTACTACGCTCAGCACATGCACAACTGCGACCTTGTGAACCTGGAGGACATGCTGCAAAACGGCACCGTCATCACGGGAACCCTCATCGAGCGCCCACATTCGTTCGCGACCGCGTGCAACATCGCGACGCAGATCGTCGCGCAGGTCGCCTCGAACCAGTACGGCGGCCAGTCCATCTCGCTGACGCACCTTGCCCCCTTTGTCGACGTATCGCGCCAGAAGATCAGAAAGCAGGTGCTCGCCGAGGTCGAGGCCCTCGGCGTCGACCCCACGGAGGACAAGATCACCGAAATCGTCGAAAAGCGCCTGCGCGAGGAGATTCGCCGCGGCGTGCAGACCATCCAGTATCAGGTCGTGACGCTTCTGACCACGAACGGTCAGGCACCGTTCATCACCGTTTTCATGTACCTCAACGAGGCGAGAAGCGAGCAGGAAAAGCGCGACCTTGCCGTCATCATCGAGGAAATGCTCGAGCAGCGCTATCAGGGCGTCAAAAACGAGCAGGGCGTGTGGGTCACGCCCGCCTTCCCCAAGCTCATCTACGTGCTCGAAGAGGACAACATTCACGACGACTCGCCGTATTATTACCTCACACAGCTCGCCGCCAAGTGCACGGCGCGCCGCATGGTGCCCGATTACATCAGCGAAAAGAAGATGCTCGAGCTCAAGGGCGATGTGTATCCCTGCATGGGCTGCCGCAGCTTCCTGACGCCTGACCGCTTCACCGACGCGGGCGTCGGCAACATCGCGAATGCCGGCAACTATGTTCCCGGCAAGCACAAGTATTACGGCCGCTTCAATCAGGGCGTCGTCACGATCAACCTGCCCGACGTGGCACTCTCCTCCGGCGGCAACATTGAAAAGTTCTGGACGATCTTTGAAGAGCGTCTTGAGCTCTGCCACCGCGCGCTGCGCTGCCGTCACGACCGCCTGAAGGGCACGCTTTCCGACGCGGCGCCCATTCTCTGGCAGTACGGCGCGTGCGCAAGACTCAAAAAGGGTGAGCCCATCGACAAGCTCCTCTACGACGGCTATTCCACGATCTCGCTCGGCTACGCGGGACTTTACGAGTGCGTGAAGTACATGACCGGCAAGAGCCACACCGACCCCAGCGCAACGCCCTTCGCCCTGTCGATCATGCAGAAGATGAACGACAAGTGCAAGGAGTGGAAAACCGCCGAAAACATCGACTACTCCCTCTACGGAACGCCGCTCGAGTCCACGACCTACAAGTTCGCCAAGTGCCTGCAAAAGCGCTTCGGCGTGATCGAGGGCGTGACGGACAAGGGCTATATCACGAACTCCTACCACGTCCACGTGACGGAAAAGATCGACGCGTTCACCAAGCTCAAGTTCGAGGCGCAGTTCCAGCACCTCTCCCCCGGCGGCGCGATCAGCTATGTCGAAGTGCCCAACATGCAGCAGAACCTTGAAGCGGTTTTGCAGGTGATGAAGTTCATCTACGACAACATCATCTACGCCGAGCTCAACACGAAGTCCGACTACTGCCAGGTCTGCGGCTGGGACGGTGAGATCGACATCGTCGAGGAGGGCGGCAAGCTCATCTGGCGCTGCCCGAAGTGCGGCAACACCGATCAGGACAAGATGAACGTCGCCCGCCGCACCTGCGGCTACATCGGCACTCAGTTCTGGAATCAGGGCCGCACGCAGGAGATCAAAGAGCGCGTGCTGCATCTGTAAGGCTGCGCCATAAAATTGCTGTTTAGGTGGGAGCGCACCGCGCTCCCACCTTTTTCTGATAAGGAGGTCATTTCCCATGCACTATGGCGAGATCAAAAACTGCGACATCGCCAACGGCCTTGGCGTGCGTGTGACGCTGTTCGTCTCTGGCTGCACGAACCACTGCGAAAACTGCTTTCAGCCGCAGACGTGGGACTTCTGCTACGGCAAGCCCTTCACAAGTGAAACGGAGGACGAGCTCATCCGCCTGCTCTCCCCCGACTATATCAACGGTCTCACGCTGCTCGGCGGCGAGCCGTTCGAGCCTAAAAATCAGCGCGCGCTGCTGCCGTTTCTCCGCCGCGTGAGGCGTGAGCTGCCGCAAAAGACGATCTGGTCGTTCACAGGCTTTACGTGGGAGGAGCTGCACGACCCCACCGCATACCCGCGCTGCGAGGTGACGGATGAACTGCTGTCACTGCTCGATGTGCTCGTCGACGGGCGCTATGTGGACGCGCTGCACGATATCTCGCTGCGCTTTCGCGGCTCGTCGAACCAGCGCATCATCGACGTTCCGAAAACGCTGCAATCAGGTACGCTGACGCTCTGGGACGAGCGCGCGAACATCTGAGAAAAACACAACAAATCCGCGGTTTCCATTCTTCGTCAAATTTTAACATTTCGCTACTTGCATTTGAAACGGCGTTATGTTATATTCCCACTATGTTAAAGAGCTCTAATTCATACCAACAGGAGGTTTTTTCAATGAAACATCTCGGTTTATTTGCAGCAGGCGTGCTGTTCGGCACCGCCGGCCTCAAGATCCTTTCCAGCAAGGATGCCAAAAAGGTCTACTCTCACACCACCGCCGCGGTGCTGCGTGCCAAGGACTGCGTGATGCAGGCCGTCACGAACGTCCGTGAGGATGCTGAGGACGTCTACGCCGACGCCAAGGACATCAACGAGCGCCGCGCAGCGGAAGAGGACGCCGGAGTCATTGAGGACGCGTCCGAGGAAAAAGCGGACGAGGAATAAATCGCAGGAGAGCCGCGACGCGCGGCTCTCTTTCACTTTCGGAGGAATTGATACACTATGAAATGCAAAATTCTGCACGAATCCGCCGGGCGCATACGCGTGCATCTGAATTGCCGCCGCATGACGCTGCATCAGGCGGACGTTCTGGAATATTATCTGCGCAATGTGGACGGCGTGCGAGAGGTCTCGGTCTTTGACCGCACGCAGGACGCCGTGATCGTTTACCGCGCGGACCGCGCCGCGCTCGTGCACGCGCTCGCGGCGTTCTCGTTCGACAAGGCCGAAACAATGGACCTTGTCCCCGACCATACGACGCGCAAACTCAACCGTGAATTTGAAGACAAACTCTCGTGGACGGTGATCCGCCGCGTGATCTCGAAGCTCTTCTTCCCGCTCCCCGTCATCACGGCGCTCGCCATCTATCACTCGATCAAGTACATCCGCGAGGGTCTTTCCGCACTGCTGCACGGCAAGCTCTCCGTCGCCGTGCTCGACGCCACCGCCGTCACCGTGTCGATGGTGCGCGGCGACTTCTCGACGGCAAGCTCCGTGATGTTCATGCTCCGCCTTGGCGAAATCCTCGAGGACTGGACGCATAAAAAGTCCGTCGCGGACCTCGCGGGCGCCATGTCGCTCAACGTTGACCACGTCTGGCTCAAGACGGGCGAGACGGAAACGCTTGTGCCCATCGGCGATATTCAGGCGGGCGACTGCGTCGTTGTCCGCACCGGCAGCCTCATCCCGCTCGACGGCAAGGTCGTCTCCGGCGAGGCGATGGTCAATCAGGCGTCCATGACGGGCGAGTCCATGCCCGTCCCCAAGCGCGAGGGCAGCTATGTCTACGCAGGCACGGTCGCCGAAGAGGGCGAGTGTGTCGTGCGCGTGGAAAAGGCGCTCGGCGGCGGCCGCTATGACCGCATCGTGCGCATGATCGAAGAGTCGGAAAAGCTCAAATCCACGGCTGAGGACAAGGCCTCGCGCCTTGCCGACAGGCTCGTACCCTATACGCTCGGCGGCACGATCCTGACCTATCTCATCACGCGCAACGTCACAAAGATGCTGGCCGTGCTGATGGTCGACTTCTCCTGCGCGCTCAAGCTCTCCATGCCTATCGCGGTGCTCTCTGCCATGCGCGAGAGCAGCAGCCATCACATCTCCGTCAAGGGCGGGCGCTTCCTCGAAGCCGTCGCCCAGGCGAACACCATCGTCTTTGACAAGACCGGCACGCTCACCTACGCCACGCCCAAGGTCGCGAGAATCGTCACCTTCGGCGGCAATGAGGAAAGCGAGATGCTCCGCCTCGCCGCGTGCCTCGAAGAGCACTATCCCCATTCCATCGCCAACGCCGTCGTGGCCGAGGCCAGGGACCGCGGATTGACGCACGAGGAGTATCACTCTCAGGTCCAGTACGTCGTGGCGCACGGCATTTCGAGCATGGTGGACGAGAAAACAGTGCTCATCGGCAGCGCACACTTCGTCTTCGAGGACGAGGGCTGCCGCGTGCCGGAGGGCGAAGAGGACAAGTTTGAATCGCTCCCGCCCGAGTATTCGCACCTGTACCTCTGTATCGCGGGCGAGCTCGCCGCGGTCATCTGCATTCATGACCCCCTGCGCAAGGAGGCGAAAGCCGCCGTGCGCGCGCTGCACGAACTCGGTATCGACAAGGTCGTGATGATGACCGGCGACAGCCGCAAGACTGCCGAAGCCGTCGCCGCTGAGGTCGGCGTCGACGCCGTCTACGCCGAAGTGCTGCCCGAGGACAAGGCCGCGTTCGTCCGCAGCGAAAAGGCCGCGGGCCGCAAGGTCATCATGATCGGCGACGGCGTGAACGACTCCCCCGCCCTGTCCGAAGCCGACGCAGGCATCGCCATTTCGACCGGCGCCGCCATCGCGCGCGAGATCGCGGATATTACCATCTCGTCCGAGGATCTGTTCGCGCTCGTCACGCTGCGCTCTCTCAGTCAAGAGCTCATGGCCCGCATCCACCGCAACTACCGCTTTATCGTGAGCTTCAACTTCTCGCTCATCGTGCTTGGCGTGCTTGGCATCCTGCCGCCGACGACCTCGGCGCTGCTGCACAACATGTCCACACTCGCCATCGGCCTCAAGAGCATGACGAACCTCCTGCCCGAAAGCGAGCAGAACAGCGCCAACTGATTTTTCCCGATAAAAAAGCTCCGTGCCAAGGCACGGAGCTTTTTTGCTATACAAGTTTGATTTTACGCAGGGCCGTAGGCCTTGATGGCATCGTCGACGATCTTTTCCGCGTCTGCGCCCATGATGTCGAGGTTTTCGGCTTCCAGGAGCTTGACGGTCGGAATGCCGAAGCAGTCCTGCGCGATGGTCTTCCAGTAGTCGTAGCCAAAGCGGCCGTCGAACGGTCCGCCGCTGGTCGTGACATAGTAGAGCTCGCTTGCGCGGCACAGGCCGACGGGCTCGCCCGCCTCGCTGTACTTCGTCACAATGCCCGTGACATAGATATTCTCCAAATACACCTTGAGCTGCGCGGGAAACGACAGATCCCACAGCGGCGCAGCGATGACAATTCTGTCCGCCGCGGCGAACTGACGGGCGTAACGGAACATTTCATCGTCATACTTCTTTTCCGCGAGCAGCGCGTCGCGCTTTGCGATGTCCGCGCGCCCCAGCGGGTGCAGCGGCTCGTCATAAAGGCGCAGCTCCTCGTATTCGCCGAGCGCTTTATGCAGTGCGCGGGCCAGTTTTTCCGTGCGCGATTCTCCGCGCGGGCAGCAGTTGATAAAAAGCGTCATGTACTTTCCCTCACAGTACGCAGTAGTACATGATAAATGTGTTCGCCACGCCGAGCAGAATACCGGCGATGACTTGCAGCGGCGTGTGGCCGACGAACTCCTTGAGCTTCGCCTCCGGCAGCTTTTCCGACGCGAGCGAGTTGAAGGCCTCGACGATGTCGTTAATGATGACGGCCTGCCGCCCCGTTTCGAGCCGGACGCCCATCGCGTCCTTGCAGACGACGATGGCGAAGATGAACGCCATCGCGAATTCAAACGAACCGAGCCCGTAGACGAGCGCCGCCGCGGTCGCGAGCGACGAGACCGTGGCCGAATGGCCGCTCGGCATCCCGCCGTCGCCGATCAGGCGCGTAAAGTCGATGCTCTTCGTCACAATGGCATGGATGATCGTCTTGATGAGCTGCGCCCAGAACCACGACGAGAGACCGATGAGCAAAAAGGGATTCGACAGTAATTTCTGAAACCAATTCATATGTTTCCGCTTCCTTTCGCGGTGCGGGCTTTGTCAGCCCTTGAATGTTCCTTATTATACCACCGTTTCCCAGTTCGGCAATAAACTTTCTTTTAACTTCTTCCGCAGAAAATATAAACCAGCGCAGGCTCACCTGCGCTGGTTTTTCTTTACGACGCCTGCGCGAACTGGCTGTTGTAGAGCTCGGCGTAGAAGCCGTTTTGCTCCATCAGCTGCTCGTGCGTGCCGCTCTCGATGACGTCGCCGTCGCGCATCACGAGGATGAGGTCGGCGTTCTTGATGGTCGACAGGCGGTGGGCGATGACAAAGCTCGTCCGGCCCTTCGTCAGCTCGTCCATCGCACGCTGAATGAGAAGTTCCGTGCGCGTATCGACCGAGGACGTTGCCTCGTCGAGGATCAGCATCGGCGCATTCTGGAGCATCGCGCGGGCGATGGTCAAAAGCTGCTTCTGTCCCGCCGAGATGGTCGTGCTCTCGCTAAGCACGGTGTCAAAGCCCTGTGGCAGCGAGTGGACAAATTTGTCGAGGCCGCAGGCCTTGCAGACCGTTTCGAGCTGCTCATCCGTGATACCCTCCATGTTATAGACCAGGTTCTCGCGGATCGTGCCCTCAAAGAGCCACGTGTCCTGCAGAACCATACCAAAGAGCTCGTGCACATCCTCGCGGCGCAGGTCGGTCGTCGCCACGCCGTCGATCGTGATGCGGCCGCTGTTGACCTCGAAAAATCGCATCAGGAGGTTCACCACCGTGGTCTTGCCCGCGCCGGTGGGGCCGACGATGGCGACCTTCTGGCCCGGATGGACCTCAGCGGAGAAATCCTTGATGATGATCTTGTCGGGCGAATCGGGGTAGCTGAAGCGCACGTGGTCGAACATTACCGCGCCGCGCACGGCGTCGAGCTTCTCGGTCTTGTCGCTCTCGTCGCCGAGCTCTTCACTTTCGAGGAAGTCGAAAATACGATGCGCGGAGGCGGAGGCCGTCTGCAAATTCGTCATGCCCTGTGCGATCTGCGTCAGAGGCGTGGTGAAGAGGCGCACATACAGGATGAACGAGACGATGACGCCGAATTCGATCGTGCCATTGATGGCCAGCACCGAGCCGAACACGCACACGGCAACATACGAGAGGTTGCCGATCACGTTCATGAGCGGCTGCATCACACCGGAGAGGAACTGCGAGCGCCAGTTTGCGTCATAGACCGCCGCGTTCAGGCCGTCGAAGTGGTCCAGGACCTTATCGACTGCGCGGCTGATGCGCACGACCTCATGGCCGGAATACATCTCCTCGACATAGCCGTTGAGCTCGCCGAGGCTCTTCTGCCGCGCGGTGAAGTAGCGCTGCGACTTCGACATGATGGCGACGATCAGCACCATGCCAAGGAGCGTGATGCACAGTGCGACGAGCGCCATGCGCCATTCGGTCACGAACATCATAATAAGGCAGCCGACAAACTGTGTCGCGGCGCTGATGATGGTCGGCAGGCTGTTGGTAAGTCCCTGCTGGAGCGTTGACACATCGTTTGTGATGCGGCTCAAAATGTCGCCCTGCGAGGTGGTGTTGAAATACTTCTGCGGCACGCGGTTGATCTTTTCCGAGAGTTCGCCTCTCATGCGGTAGGACATTTTCAGCGTCACGACCGCCATGATATAGTGTTGGATGAAGCCAAACAGCGCGCTCAGGCAGTAAATAATGGCAAGGAACACGCCAATCTTCGCAATGGCGGCGAGGTCAATGCCGGTGAAGAGGCCGTCGGACATAATGGTCGCCATTTTGCCGATCTTGTCGGGGCCGATGATCGTCATCACGGCGCTCAGCGCCGCCAGCACGAGCGCAAGAGCGATGACGCCAAGGCTCGATTTCATATACGCGCCCGTGCGCTTGAGCGCGCCGACGGGATTGCTGTTTTTCTTTTTCATCTTCTCTCGCCCCCTTTACGCGAGCTCCGCGGCGCTGAGCTGGGAGGTCGCGATCTCGCGGTAAACGTCACAGTTTTTCATCAGCTCTTCATGCGTGCCGATGCCCACGGTCTCGCCGCGGTCGAGCACGATGATCTTGTCTGCGTGGCGGATGGTGCTGATGCGCTGCGCGACGATGATCTTCGTCGTGTCGTGCAGCTGCTTGGATAGCCCCTCGCGCAGCTTCGCATCCGTGCGGTAGTCCAGAGCGGAGAACGAATCGTCGAAGACGAGGATCTCCGGTTTTCTCGCCAGCGCGCGGGCGATGGAAAGGCGCTGCTTCTGGCCGCCGGACATGTTGCGGCCCATCTGCGCCACATGGTGCTGCGTGCCGTCTGGGAGCTTGTCGACAAACTCCTTCGCCTGCGAAAGCTCGACGGCCTGCACAAGGCCCTCATCGTCCGCCGGCGCTTCGCTCTCGCCAAAGTAGACATTGTCGCGGATGCTGCCGGCGAAGAGCACCGCCTTCTGCGTCACGTAGCCGAGCTTGTTGTAGAGTGTGTCGAACGTGTAGTCCCTGACGTTCACGCCGTCGACAAGCACCTCGCCCTCCGTCGCATCGTAAAAGCGCGGGATCAGGCTCACAAGTGTCGTCTTGCCGCTGCCCGTCGCGCCGATGACGGCAAGCGTCTCGCCCCTGTTCACACGGAAGCTGATGTTCGAAAGCTCATCCTCCGAAGCGTGCGGATAGCGGAACGAAACGTTTTTGAACTCCACTGTGCCGTGCTCTTTGCATTCGCTCACGCTGCCCTCGCGGATATTCGCCTTGCGCTCGAGCACCTCGTTGATACGCTCGGCCGAGACCTGCGCCTGCGGCAGCAGCATGAAGATCATCACGAGCATCATAAAAGACATCACCACGCAGGTTGCATACGTGCTGAACACCAGCACGTCGCTGAACATCGTGAGGCGCGCTGCGGAATCGGTCAGCGCGATGTTGTTGACGAGCGCCGCACCCAGCCAGTAGATCGTGAGCGCCAGGCCGTTCATACCGAGCGTCATCGTCGGCTGGACGAGGGCGAAGAGCTTCTGGTTCTTTACCTGCACATTCATCATGTCAAGGCTCGGCTTGTTGAACTTGTCGTTCTGGTACTGCTCGGCGTTGAACGCGTGCACCACGTTGATGCCCGTCAGGTTTTCGCGCGCCACACGGTTGATCTGGTCGGTCAGCTTCTGCACGATGCGGAAACGCGGGATGCAGATGCTCATCACCGTTATCACCGTCACGCAGATGACCACGACGAATGCCGCTGTCACGGCGGAGAGCTCCCAGCTCTTGCCGAGAATTTTGATGATGGCCCACACGGCCATGATCGGCGATTTGATCATCATCTGCAGGCCCATCGCCACGATCATCTGAATTTGCGTGATGTCGTTCGTCGTTCTCGTGATGAGGCTGGCGACAGAAAAGTCCTGCATCTCCTCGCTGCCGATGTCCATCACGTGGCGGAAGAGCTTTTCGCGCACCGTGAAGCTGAAGCCCGACGCCGCCTTGGCCGCGAGATACCCGCAGCCCACGGCCAGCACGGCGCTTGCGAGCGTGCAGCCAAGCATTTTCGCGCCGACGGACAGGATATCCGCCGTCGCCCCCGACGTTTTGATGAGCGTCGTCAGATCGGTCATGTAATCCGGCAGCCGCAGGTCAAAGTAGACCTGCACCGCCACAAGCACGGTGCACAGCAGCACCATGAGCACCTCTTTACGGCGCATGTTTTTGAGTAATTTCAGCATTGTTGTTCTCCTGATTCTTCTAAGCGCTTTCAGCGTCCGCCCTTGCAGATCTCATCCAGGTTGATGTCGATCCTTTCAAAGCAACGGCGCATTATCTCATGGTCTTCCTTTGAAATCCCCTCCATCAGACGAAGCCCAAACTTCCACTGGATCTCCCGTCCGCGCGTGATGATATCCTGCGCTCTTTCCGTACAGATAAGCCGCGTCTGCCGCCGATCGCCCGGCATCTCCCGCCGCTCGAGAAGGCCGTCATTCACCAGTCTTTCCACATGCACGGAGACGATACCCGGTTTGTGCCCGCGCATGCGGCAGATATCCTTCGCCGTGTTGTGCTCGGGATTGTTGGCGAGAAAGAGCAGAATATCCATCGCTAACGGCGGCAGGCCGGTCTCCTTGCACAGTGGAGTTAACATAATGTGATATGCCTGTGTCATCTTGTTGGCGTGGCTGAAAAGCGTTGCCCCGCGCATCGGTTCCTTCGGCATCATATCGGTTCCTTTCCGACCTCATTCGGTCACGCGCCGCGCTCGCTCGTCATCGAATGATAATCTTCTAATTTTAGAACGTCATCATTATAGTTGTTTCCATTCCAATGTCAATAAACAAATTGTGAACGTTCCAAAAAAAGGGCGCGAAAAAGCGCCGCCTTTCGGCAGCGCTTTTTTCGTATTCTGTTACAGAGACAGCTGGATGAGGCCGAGGATGAGCATGTGTACCGGATAAAACGCGTAGCAGGCATACTGAAACGCCTTGCTGTGGTGTCCCTGCCGCCCGCGGTAGAGCCAGATGGGCACGAGCGAGAGCAGTGCAAGCCCCTGCTCGCAGACCTCAAACTCCAGTCCGAAAAGCTCGATCGGGAAAATCTGTCCTCCGATGAGCGACACATTGATCCAATAGAGCGCCGCGATCTGCCCGAGCAGCTTCCACCACTCTCTGCCGCGGAGGAAATAGAACACAAACACCGTCAAAACGCCCATGCCGTAATAATCTACCATGCCGAGCGTGCCGAGCGCAAAGCCCAGCACCGTGACCGCAGCGCAAGTCAGAAGATAGAGCCATGTCTTCCCCTTTTCCCGCACGGCCTCCATCGCCCGAATGCCGAGAAGGCCGATGAGCAGCGTCCAGATGACATTCTGGTGCACAGGGTAGAACCACGTGCCGCCGTACATCAGGTCAAAGGGAATTTCCGACAGCAACGCAAAAATCAGCATCCGCTGCGCGTATTTTTTGAAACTGTGCGTGTGGAAGTAGCCCTCCACCGCCATGAAGGCAAAAATGGGGAACGCGAGACGTCCCACGCAGGTCATCCACTCCTGCGAAAGAAAAAGCGTCGCCCACAGGTGGTCGAGCAGCATGAAGGCCATCGCTAAAATGTGCAGCGCCGCGGCGCTGAGGTCAAACTGTTTTTTCATTGATCTCTCCTGTTGATTTCTCTCTTTCCCCCGCTGTTGCGCAAAGTTATTTTATTTTATCAGATCTCGCGTCAAAAGTCACGCTTAATTTTTGCGTTTCTTTCTCTGCAAAAAATACCGGCGGGCAAAATGCCCGCCGGTACGTTTCAGTTTTACCCCAGAATGGCCTTCAGGTCCTCCTCTGGCGTCGTAATGGGCGCGATGCCAAAGTTCTTGACAAGGTAGTCGAGCACGTTCGGCGAGAGGAACGCCGGCAGCGTCGGACCGAGGCGGATGTCCTTGATGCCGAGATACAGCAGCGTCAGCAGGATGCACACCGCCTTCTGCTCGTACCACGAGAGCACCATCGAAAGCGGCAGCTCGTTCACACCGCAGCCAAAGGCGTCGGCGAGCGCCAGCGCGATCTGGATGGCGCTGTAAGCGTCGTTGCACTGGCCGATGTCCAGGATGCGCGGCAGCCCCGCCACCGTGCCAAGATCTAAGTCATTGAAGCGGAACTTGCCGCAGGCCAGCGTCAGCACCATGGTGTCGGGCGGCGTCTGCTTGACGAATTCCGTGTAGTAGTTCCTGCCGGGGCGCGCGCCGTCGCAGCCGCCGACTAAGAAAAAGTGACGGATCCGGCCGGAGTTGACGGCCTCGACCACCTTGTCGGCCACACCCAGTACCGCGCCGCGGGCAAAGCCCGTCGTAACCGTGCTGCCGCCGTTGATGCCGGTGAACGCCTTATCCTCGGCATAGCCGCCCAGTTCCAGCGCCTTTTCGATGACCGGCGTGAAGTCCTTGTCCGCGCCGATATGCTTGAGTTCCGGATATGAGACCGCCGCCGTAGTGAACACGCGGTCGGCATAGCTCGCTTTCGGCGGCATCAGGCAATTCGTGGTGAATAGTACGGGCGCAGGGATGTCGGCAAATTCCTTTTGCTGGTTCTGCCACGCCGTGCCGAAATTGCCCTTGAGATGGGCATACTTTTTAAGGCCCGGGTAGCCGTGTGCGGGCAGCATCTCGCTGTGCGTATAGATGTTGATGCCCTTGCCCTCCGTCTGCTCGAGCAGGCGCTTCAAGTCGTGCAGGTCGTGGCCGGAAACCACGATGAACGGTCCCTTTTCCACCGTCAGCGGCACGGTGGTCGGCTCTGGCATGCCGTAGGTCTCCGTGTTGGCCTTGTCGAGCAGCGCCATGCAGCGGTAGTTTTTCTCGCCGACCTCCAGCACAAGGGGGAGCAGGTCATCCATGCCCCAGTCCTCGCCGATGGCAAACAATGCCTTGGCAAAAAAGCGGTTGACCTCGCCGTCCGTATAGCCCAGCACCATCGCGTGGTAGGCGTACGCCGCCATGCCGCGGATACCGAACAGGATAAGCGACTTGAGACTGCGGATGTCCTCGTCCGCCGTCCAGAGCCGCGAGACATCGTAGTCATTGTTGTGCCCGCAGGGCGACATGCAGGACGCACAGTCCGGCACAAGACGGCTCTTCTCCGCCTTCACGCGTGCAGTCATATCGCGGATGGTCGCCGCGTCAAAGTTCACATTCGTGAGCGTAGTGAAAAGCGCCTCGATGATGAGGCCCCATGTGCCCTCGTTCACGCCGGGGCTGCCGTCCGCAGCGCGGGCAAGGCCGATGAGCGCGCCGGTCAGCTCGTCCTGCAAATTTGCCGTCTCGGCGCTCTTTCCGCACACACCCGCGCTGCCGGTGCAGCCCGTGCAGTGCGCCGCCTGCTCGCACTGAAAACAAAACATCTTGTTGTCCACCGAAAAAATCCTCCTCATTCTGTGGTCTTATCGATCATAGGATGACTCAAATCGTATCCAGTATTCTCCCGTCCGTCGAGATCGTCACGACCTGCCAGGGGATGAATTTACCGCTATTTTGCAGCGCGGTCTTTGCCGCGTGCTCGAGCCCGCCGCAGCACGGGACCTCCATTCGCACGACCGTCACGCTCTTGATGTCATTTTTTGCGATGATCTCGGTCAGCTTTTCGCTGTAATCCACGCTGTCGAGCTTCGGGCAGCCGACGAGCGTAATGTGGCCCTTGATGAATTTCTCGTGGAAGGCCGCGTAGGCGTATGCCGTGCAGTCCGCCGCGATGAGCAGCTTTGCGCCGGAGAAATACGGCGCGTTCACGGGCACGAGCTTGATCTGCACCGGCCACTGGGAGAGCTGGCTCTCCTGCGCAGCAGGAGCCGCCGTTTCAGATGCCGCCTTGTGCGCAAAGGTCTTGAGCTGCATGCCGGGACAGCTGTGGTGCAGTGTCATCCCCTCCTTCTGCATTCTCTTCTGCTTGTTTTCAAGCACCGCCTGCTCGTCGTAGGCCGCGGCCTCGCGCTCGACAAAGGAAATCGCGCCGGTCGGGCAGGTCGGCAGACAATCGCCCAGGCCGTCGCAGTAGTCGTCGCGCATCAGCTGCGCCTTGCCGTTTACCATGGCGATAGCGCCCTCGTGGCACGCCGCGGCGCAGGCGCCGCAGCCGTTGCATTTATTTTGATCGATCTCAATGATTCTCCGTTTCATTGCAATACCTCCTTGCGTTTTCAAGCGTATTATAGTAGAATGTGGGCAGCAAGTCGGTTGAATTTTCAACGAAAGGCGATTTTTCATGAAAGAATTTTTTCCCATTCTCGCCGCCTCGCCGCTCTTTTCCGGCGTCACGGAGGACGAGCTCGATGCGATGCTCACCTGCCTTGCGGCGAAAACCGAGCAATTTCCCAAGGACGTCTTTCTCCTTCATCCCGGTGACACGGTCGAGGAGATCGGCATGGTGCTCTCCGGCTGCGCGCTCGTCGTGCAGGAGGATATCTGGGGCAACCGCAACATTCTCTCCCGCACCGCACCGGGGCAGACCTACGCCGCGGCCTTCGCCTGCGCGCCGAGCAGTGTCTCCAACGTGAGCGTCGTGACCGAAACGCCGACGGCGGTGCTGTTTTTGAATGTCAAGCGCCTTTTGACGGTCTGTCCCTCCGCCTGCGCGCACCACAGCCGCATCATCCGAAACCTTCTGAGCGACCTTGCGGGAAAAAACCTGCTGCTCAATGAAAAGCTCACGCACATCGCCCAGCGCACGACGCGCGCCAAGCTCATGTCCTATCTCTCCGCCGAGGCGCAGCGGCGCGGCGCGGTCGAGTTTGACATCCCGTTCTCCCGCCAGCAGCTCGCGGACTTTCTCGCCGTTGAGCGCAGCGGATTGTCGCTCGAGCTCGGAAAAATGAAAAAGGAAGGCCTGCTGGACTATCATAAAGAGCACTTTGTGCTGAACATCTGAATGAACACAAAAAAGGAGGAAACGCCGCGTTTCCTCCTTTTTTCTTTAATTCTCCACCGTTACGATCTGCGAGAGGTCGACGGCATACCCCGCCGTGTTTTCGACGTTTACCCCGTTGCCATGGAACACACAGTTATTGAAATCCAGCGTCTCTGTGCCCGGCATCGCGGCGATGCGCACGGCGGTGCCGTTGTCTTCGTACACGCTGTCGCCGTAGTAACTGCCGGAACACGTTGCGTCGCCGCGGTTATCGAGTCACAGCCCCACGTCGTTGCCGCGAAATGTGCAGCCCGTGGCGTTGACCCAGCTGCCGAGGCCGCCGTAAGCGCCGATCTTCCAGTTTTCAAACGTGCAGCGGTGCAGGAACGCTCCTTCGCTCGCGGAAAGGCCGATGCCCGTACCGTCGCCCACAAAGCGGACGTTCGTGATGTTCGAGGGGTGAATGCCGCGCGTCGCAATCGTCACGGTGCCGGTGAACGTCGTGCCGCTCTCGCTGCCGATCAGGTCGCAGCAGAAATTTTTCATCGTCAGTCCACCCTCGTATGTCACCGCGGGCAGCTGCAAAATGTAGACCGACTTTCGATCCGCCTCGTGCGCGAGCGTGTCGAGCAGCGCGTTCAGGTCGTCGATCGTTGCCATCGGATAGTCGTTCTCCGTCAACGTCACGACCGGGATGCGCGTGATTTTGACCGTGTGGTGCAGGCGCAGCGTGTCGCCGTTTTTGAGGTAGATCGTCCAGATGACGTCGCCCTCGCCCTCTTTGAGCTGCTCGGTGTGGAAGCTCGGGATAATCACCGTTGCTGAAATAATTCACATCGTATCCGAACTCGGTAAGGAAAACAAAATCGTTGGAAATAAAAGCGAAGAAGATCTTGCCGCCGTCCTTGCAGACACGCTTTGCTTCGCTGATACATTTCTGTTTGTCCGCATCATTTTTCAAATGATAAAGCGGGCCGAACAGAAGGACAATATCAAACGACTTATCTGCATATCGAGAGAGGTCAAGGGCATTGCCTTGAACAAGATCGATTTTATCTTCGGGTGTCAGTTTCTTTTTGAATGCGGCAATATTGGCATCGGCAAGTTCAAGAGCCGAGACTTCATAGCCCTTACGAGCAAAGTAGAGGCTGTATTCACCTGCACCTGCGCCAATGTCGAGTATCTTGTCGCCATCTTTCAAATATTTTTCTATGTAGTGAACGGTAGTCAAAAATTCAACTCGTGCGGCTTTGGAATGATTGAGCCTTGCATCCTCGTTGAATATATCGTAGGTTCTGTTTACACGTTCACTCTCATTTTCTATTTTTGCAAGTTGTTCAAAGTCCGTTTTATTTATACCTCACGCTTTTCTCATATAAATTGATTTGCCATGTAAGACAAATCGCTCATTTTCTTGATAAATCG
>ENA-OROU01001726-OROU01001726.1-human-gut-metagenome-genome-assembly--contig:-NODE-1726-length-17498-cov-4.343118_pt1 | contig 17498 bp, 18 predicted proteins | sample MGYA00242131_ERZ509054 | MGnify/ENA primary metagenome ERZ509054 (study PRJEB26280, sample SAMEA2338749) | human gut metagenome | biome: human gut; feature: human-associated habitat; material: faeces... | reverse complement strand
TACCTGCAACCGGATGCTGGAAACGTGTCGGGTTTGTAGAGTTACCTGTGATAGATACATCTACACCCTCTTTCCACATGATTGCAACACCTTCACGTACATCATTTGCTCCATAGCAGTTTACTTTGGAACGAAGTCCGTCAGAATAAGAGATTCTCTGAACCTCTTTCAGCTCTCCTGTATAGTAGTCATATTCTGTCTGAACATATGTAAATCCATTGATACGGGAGATAATCTTAGCTGCGTCTTTTCCAAGTCCGTTCAAGATAACACGAAGTGGTTTTTTACGAACTTTGTTTGCTTTTTCAGCGATACCAATCGCACCCTCTGCCGCTGCAAATGACTCATGTCCTGCAAGGAAACAGAAGCAGTCTGTATCCTCTTCCAGAAGCATCTTTCCAAGGTTACCATGTCCAAGACCAACTTTTCTCTGATCTGCTACAGATCCTGGAATACAGAAAGACTGAAGTCCTTCACCGATTGCTGCTGCTGCTTCTGCTGCTGTCTTACAGCCTTTTTTGATTGCAATTGCAGCACCTACTGTGTAAGCCCAGCATGCATTCTCAAAACAGATTGGCTGAATGCTCTTAATCTGATTGTATACATCAAGTCCGGCATCTTTTGTAATCTTCTGTGCTTCCTCGATTGAAGCGATTCCATATCCTGCCAGCACTTCATTGATTTTATCAATTCTTCTTTCATATGATTCAAATAAAGCCATTTTAAAAAGTCCTCCTACTCTTTTCTTGGGTCAATAATCTTTGCTGCGTCTTCAACACGACCATACTGTCCTTTTGCCTTTTCCCATGCATCATTCGGTGTATCGCCTTTTTTGATGAAGTCTGTAAGTTTTCCAAGATTTACGAACTGGTATCCGATGATCTCGCCTGCTTCATCGAGTGCGATACCTGTTACATAACCCTCTGCCATCTCAAGATAACGAGGTCCTTTTGCTAATGTTCCGTACATTGTTCCTACCTGAGAGCGGAGTCCTTTTCCAAGGTCCTCAAGTCCTGCTCCGATAGCAAGTCCGTCTTCAGAAAATGCGCTCTGAGTTCTTCCATATACAATCTGTAAGAATAACTCACGCATTGCTGTATTGATTGCATCACAGACAAGGTCTGTATTCAATGCCTCTAAAATAGTTTTTCCTGGAAGGATTTCTGAAGCCATAGCAGCTGAATGTGTCATTCCGGAGCAGCCGATTGTCTCAACCAATGCCTCCTGGATAATTCCATCTTTCACATTCAGTGTCAGCTTACAAGCACCCTGCTGAGGAGCACACCAGCCAATGCCGTGTGTAAAACCGGAAATATCTTTGATCTCCTTAGCCTGAACCCATTTTGCCTCTTCCGGAATCGGAGCTGGTCCGTGATTAGCGCCCTGCGCTACCGGACACATCATTTCTACTTCTTGTGAATAAATCATTTTAAAACTCCTTTCAACTATGTGTGTTTTATAAATAGTGTTTGTTATAAGTTTAACACCATATCCTTTTTTATTCTCTCATAAATAACATTTTTCGTCAATTGGCACTACGCTACATTTTTAAATTGTTTGGACCGCTTTTTATAGTCATTCTACTTAAGAATTTCCATTGCCATAGGCACATAACATTTTCCATGTATCATCTGCATCTCATCGATTGGTTTCATGCCCATGTGGATATATTTTTTCACCGCCTCCGGAGCAGCATCAACGGTCATAATCGTCTTATGCAGTTCTTCCTTACAATACCTTTTCGCATAGTCAAAAAGTAACCTTCCAGCACCTTTTCCCTGGCAGGATCTGCGCACATAATAATTACAAATGTGTCCCCGCCTCTGAAGGGATATGGTTCCTTCCAGTTCTTCTTGTTCAAATACACCGAACATCAGAAGTTCGCCGCTATCACAGAGCTGGTCGATATTCTCCTGTTTTAAATATTCGCGAAATGTATCAATCCCTTCCTGCTCATACACCTCGGCCACATCCATGCAAAAAACGCTCCAGATAATATCCAGAGCGTATTTCCTTTCCTGTTTTTCCAGTTCACGTACGATCATTACATACCTCCATGTGTCAGCACCTGCACATTCTTTGCAATATAGTCGATCAGTGATACAACTGTCAGGATCAGTGAAAGCCAGATCAGAACTGTGCCAACGATATCGAACACACCTCCAAGATCTGCAATCAATACAATGATCATGAACATCTGGGATACTGTCTTAAATTTGCCCCAGTAACTTGCTGCGATGACAATTCCATTATCTGCAGCCACAAGGCGGAATCCGCTAATAATAAACTCACGGGCAATGATGATGATGACGAACCATGCCTGTAATTTTCCTAACGGAATCATACAGATCATAGCAGAACACACAAGCAGCTTATCTGCTAAAGGATCCATGAACTTTCCAAAGTTTGTCACAAGATTTCTTGCGCGGGCGATCTTACCATCCAGCATATCTGTCAGACTGGCAACACAGAACAAAACTAACGCGATCCATTTATTTGCCGGTCCTCCCACATCAGTCAACATAAAAAATACAAAAAACGGAACCATGATAACTCGTAATACTGTCAGTTTATTTGGTAAATTCATTATATCAGCTCTCCTATCAAATCATATTCCAGTGCACCTGTCACGCGGACTCTTGCAAAATCTCCACTCATCAATTCTTCGTCTGTATTGATAAAAATCAAGCCATCCACATTCGGTGCATCTTTATAAGTTCTTCCTACATATGCATTTTCATCTGCAACTTTTCCTTCAATCATAACGAGAACTTCACGTCCGACCATATCTTCTGCCAGATCAAATGCGATTTCCTGCTGAAGTTCCATCAATTCTGCCTGGCGGTCTTCCTTGACTTCTTCCGGAATCTGCTCTGTCATAGTTGCAGCTGGGGTATCTTCCTCCGGTGAGTAAGTAAAAACTCCAAGTCTGTCAAATTCCATCTCATCTACGAAATCCTTCAGCTCTTCATGCTGTTCTTGTGTCTCACCCGGAAATCCTGTGATCAATGTGGTACGAAGAGAAATATCCGGGATCTCTTTTCGAAGCTTTTCAATCATCTCTACAAGCTGAGCTTTTGAAGTTCTTCTTCCCATTCTTTTTAGCACTGCGTCACTTGCATGTTGAATCGGAAGATCCAGATAGTGACAGACTTTATTTTCTTCTTTAATCGTCTGAATCAGTTCATCGTAAATCTCCTCCGGATAACAATAAAGAATTCGGATCCACTGGATTCCGGATATTTTACAAAGCTCGCGGAGCAATTTATGCAAAGATTTCTCTCCATATAAATCCTTTCCGTATACGGTCGTTTCCTGTGCAACAAGAATCAATTCTTTTACTCCCTGATCAGCCAGGTCTTTCGCTTCTGCCAGCAGCTTCTCCATCGGAACACTGCGGTAATTACCACGAAGTTTTGGGATGATACAGTAAGTACAATGCTTGTCGCAGCCTTCGGCAATTTTCATGTATGCATAATGCCCGCCTGTTGTTACAAGTCTCTTTTCTTTTACATCTGGAAGTGCATCCACATCTTCCAGAACAACATGTCCATTTCCCGCAAGAGCCTCTTCCACCGCTTCTACGATATGATCATAAGAAGTAGTTCCAAGTACTGCATCAACTTCCGGTATCTCGTCAATAATCTCCTGCTGATAACGCTGTGCCAGGCACCCGGTCACGATCAGAGCTTTCAGCTTCCCTTCTTTTTTGTACTCTGCCATCTCAAGAATGGTCTGAATGCTTTCCTCCTTTGCATCATGAATAAAACAGCAGGTATTAACAACAATAATATCTGCGTCTTCTTCTGAATCTACGATCAGATATCCCTTTTTATCCAAAAGCCCAAGCATGACCTCTGAATCCACCAGGTTCTTATCGCAGCCGAGGGATATAAATAAAATATTCATATAGTTCTCCTTGTATGTCTTATTTAAAAAGCAGATACCAGACGGTATCTGCCTCAGGCACACGGCACACCGTGTAGTAATCTCTCTATTCGTTATCTTCAGACTCTTCTACTGCTTCTGCGTCTTCCTCTGAATCCTCTTCCTGAATATTCAAGAAATCTTCCTCTGCATTCTCCTCTGCCTGCTTTGCTTCCAGTTCCACAAGTTTTGCAGCCTCTTCTTCAGCAAGTATAGTGATCTTTCCCTGATTCATCTCGCTGATCGCGATAGAAAGCGGCTTCTCACCCGGTTTTGTATCTACTAATGGCATTGAACCATCAATAATCTCTCGTGCTCTTTTAGCTGTAGCCATAACGATAGAATAACGGCTGTTAACAACCTTTGTCTCGCCTTCCTCAACGTCTTTATTAACGACCTTCATTAAGTCTGTGTAAGATGGATGTAACATGTACACTATTCTCCTTTCAACTCTCTCTTCATATGCTCTATAAATGTCTGATTACGGAAACATCTCTCATGTTCTCCCTGAATCAGATGATGCATCTCTTCCACGCACACATCTAATTCATCGTTCACGACCAGATAATCATACTGATCCATATATTCTGCCTCTTCAATAGCGCGCTTCATACGCCCATCGATGACTTCCCGTGTCTCAGTCCCCCGTCCTTCCAGACGCTTTCTGAGTTCTTCTGCGCTCGGAGGTGTTACGAACAGTAATAATGTATTCGGAAATTTTTCTTTGACTTTCAATGCGCCCTGGATTTCAATCTCCAGGATTACATCTTTCCCTGCACAAAGTTGCTCTTCCACATATGCTTTCGGTGTTCCGTAATAATTTCCCACGTACATAGCATACTCTATCAAATCATCTTTCGCAATCATTTTTTCAAATTCTTCAGTTGTTTTGAAAAAATAAGCCTTTCCTTCTTCTTCTCCCGGTCTTGGGTTTCTTGTTGTTGCAGAGATGGATAATGCATAATTATCATATCTCTCCAGAAGTGCTTTCATAATCGTACCTTTGCCGGCACCGGAAAACCCGGATACTACAATAAGAATTCCCTCTTTATTCATAGCTATACCTCTTATTCAATATTCTGGATCTGTTCTCTGACCTTCTCAATCTCTGTCTTTAACCCAATTCCTGTATTGGAAACTTCCAAGTCATTTGCCTTTGACAAGATTGTATTTGCTTCACGGTTCATCTCCTGTGCAATAAAATCAAGCTTGCGTCCGATTCCTGCCTCATCTGACTGGAGCGTCTCTTTCATATGTACGACATGACTCTTCAGTCGTACGACCTCTTCATCTGTACAGATCTTATCTGCATAAATCACAACTTCTGCTGCAATACGATTCTCCTCAATCTGCGTATCTTCAAGAAGTTCTTTAACTTTGGCTTCCAGCTTTTCTCTATACTCGGCAACGATCTTCGGAGAACGCTCCTCGATAAATGCTACCATCTCAAGAATTCCATCAAGCTTTGCAAGAATATCTTCTCTCAGATGTTCTCCCTCTGCAGTCCTTGTAGTTACAAATCCGTCAACGGCTCCATCCAGTGCTTTTTTAAGTCCCTTCCAAAGTTCATCGGTATCCTCACTGCCCTCTTCCATTGTAAATATCTCAGGATATCTGGAAAGTGCAGACACACGGACATCATTCTCAATGCCAAACTTTTCTTCCATCTGCTTGAAATATTCAAGATATTCTGCTGCCAGACTTTCATTATACTTTAATGAAACCTGTCCGTCAGATAAATCCTCATAGCTGATAAAGATGTCTACTTTTCCTCTCTGGATTCTTTTCTTAATCTCTGTCCGGATTGCCGTCTCGAAGAAATTCAGTTTCTTCGGCATACGGATACTCATATCCAGATAGCGGTGATTCACACCTTTCATCTCTACGGTAAACTTGCGGTCTCCCTCTGATATTTCACATCTTCCGAAACCGGTCATACTCTTGATCATGTGTATTACCTCTTCTTTTCAGTAATAAATACGGTTTTAACCGTACGTTTTATTATACTTCATTTGGATTTTTGAGTCAACTATGGTATGATATGAAAAGTAAACATTTATCATACATTTATAACATTATTTTAAAGGAGTGCTTATATTATGGCATTTGACGGAACAACAATCGCAGCAGTCCGAAAAGAACTTTCCGATTCTATCCTGGGTGGACGCATCTACAAAATTGCACAGCCGGAACCAGACGAGCTGTTGATCACAATAAAAACACCCGAAGGACAACGCAAACTATATATTTCTGCAAGTGCATCTCTTCCACTGATTTATCTCACTGATGAGAATAAACCGAGTCCTATGACTGCACCTGGTTTTTGTATGCTTCTTCGCAAATATGTTGGGAATGGGCGTATCACAGCTATCTCACAGCCTGGTCTGGAACGTATTTTATTCTTTGATATTGAGCATTTAAATGAACTGGGGGACCTTTGCCGTAAGCGTCTGATCGTAGAAATCATGGGCAAGCACAGCAATATCATCTTCTGCGATGATAAAGATAAGATTCTGGACAGCATTAAGCATGTTTCCGCACAAATGAGTTCTGTCCGGGAAGTCCTTCCTGGAAGAACCTATTTCATCCCGGACACGATGTCTAAACTGGACCCGCTCACAGTTTCTTTTAAAAACTTTGTCCTGGCACTGAGAGAAAAACCTGCTGCCCTTGGGAAAGCAATCTACACAAGCTTTACCGGTATCAGTCCTGTAGTAGCGGAACATATCGTCTCGGAGTCCGGACTGGATACGGATATTCCGGCTTCCGACATTTCCGAAGATATGCTCATTCACCTGTACCGCCAGTTTTCCTACTATATCGAAGACCTGAAGGAAGGAAATTTCCACCCAGTGATTTACTATAGCAACGAAGTGCCAAAAGAATTCACCGCCATTCCATTTTCTCATTATGGAAATTACCGGGCAGAATGCTTCGATTCCATCTCACGTGTGCTTCGCACTTATTATGCGACTCGCAACACCGTAACACGGATACGTCAGAAAAGTGCAGACCTGCGCCATGTTGTGCAGACGAATCTGGAACGTGCAAGGAAAAAATATGACTTACAATCCAAACAACTACAAGGAACCGAAGGCCGTGAAAAATACAAAGTTTACGGAGAACTGATCAACACTTATGGTTACAACCTGGATCCGGAAGCAAAGTCATTGACCTGCCTGAATTACTATACGAACGAAGATATTACGATTCCATTGGATTCACAGAAAACTCCTCAGGAAAATGCACAAAAATATTTTGCAAAATACAATAAGCAGAAGCGTACTTTTGAGGCGCTGTCCGAACTGATCCAGGAGACAGCTGATGAAATCCGCTATCTGGAATCCGTCAGCAACTCTCTGGACATTGCTCTAAACGAAGCGGATCTGGGACAGATCAAAGAAGAATTGACTGCCAGCGGCTATGTGCGCAGAAAATTCACAAAGAAAAAAGTAAAACTGACTAACAAACCAATGCACTACATCTCCAGTGACGGATATGACATTTACGTTGGTAAAAATAATATCCAGAACGATGAACTGACTTTCTCTTTTGCAAATGGCGGTGACTGGTGGTTTCACGCAAAAGGTGCTCCCGGATCCCACGTCATTGTCAAGACAAATGGCGATGAACTTCCGGACCGTACTTTTGAAGAAGCCGGACGGCTGGCTGCTTATTATTCTAAGAACCGCGGCAGTGATAAAGTCGAGATTGACTACATTGAAAAGAAGCATGTCAAGAAACCAAACGGAGCAAAACCCGGGTTTGTGGTTTATTATACAAACTACTCTCTCGTTATTGACTCTGACATCAGCAACATAAAAGTCGTGCAGGATTAATTCCCGCACGACCTTTTTCGTATTGTACTTACGATTTTCACTTATTCTATCATTTATTACAGAATATCATCAAACAGCTTTTCTTTATAAACGCCCTCTTCAATCAACTTCTTGAAAGATTCTACAACTGAGTCCTTATCTTCTTTGTAAGTAACTCCGAACCATTTATCCTGTGTTTCAAGGACTTTTACAGTCACTTCGCCTTTCTGAAGTAACTCATCAATGTAAATCGGAAGCAGATACTCTCCCTTTAGCACATCCACATCTGGTTTTTCAAAAAATTCCTTGAATCCTTTTTCCAGTGTCTCTACGAACTCCGGTGTCAGTCCCCACATATTCATCGATACATGGGAATTCTCATCAATTGGCTCCTGTCCGTCTTCTTTCTGGACTGCTGCCTTATTTCCCACTTTTACAATGTTCTTTGTCTCGTCAATTCCGGTCAGGTATCCATTCTCATTGACCTGGCATACACCTCTTGTAACGCCGCCGTTTTCACTGAGTGTATTCTTCAGAATAAACCCTGCCGCACAAAAATCTGTCGGTTTCTCTGGTGTGTACTCCTCCAGAAAATCATGCAGTTTAAAAAATGATTCTTTTCCATAATAGTCATCTGCATTAATTACCGCAAATGGCTCTTTTATAAGACCCTTACATGCCAGAACTGCCTGACCTGTTCCCCATGGCTTTGTACGGTCTTTTGGAAGTTTTACTCCTTTTGGAAGATCGTCGATTGCCTGAAATGCATAGTCAATCTCTACGTTTAATTGTTTACAGATAGCTTCGATTCTCTCTCCGATAACCTCCCGGAAGGCTTCCTCTATGTCCTTGCGGATAATAAATATAATCTTGTTAAATCCAGCTTCGATTGCATCATGAATGGAATAGTCCATAATGATCTCTCCATGCATTCCAACCGGCTCTAACTGCTTAATTCCTCCACCAAATCTGGAACCGATCCCGGCAGCCATAATAACTAATGATGTTTTCATCCTTTTACCTCCATATCATTATTATGATTTTATCTTTTCTAGTCATATCAGCGAATCTGTCTTGCTTCCAAATAATATCTTTTCTCCGTCGCATGTCCCATGGAAAATGTCTTTCTTGGAAGTGTTCCACTTTCAGTCACGTAAGGAAACAACTCTCTTTTCTCCATTGCAGGCAATAAAAAGCCAACCGCATTTTCCTTCTCTGCCAGGTTCTTTAATGCCTCTTCTCCATGTATATAATCCATCTGCCCTCTATGGTTTTTCAGATATCCGTCTAAAAAATTCTGTAAAATTGCGACTGCAAGCCTACTTTTATTCGGATTTAAATAAAGAACACCTTGGCGCTCTTTCGTATACCATTGTACTGGATATCCTTCCGGGGCGCAACATGTTTTTTGAAGCTCATCCAATAATGCTTCTTCATCTGTCTCTGTAACAATTCGATGAATCGGAGAAAATTCCAACGCTTTGTCGTGAATATTTTCCCGCTCAGCCATTTCATCAACCCATCACTTCTATCATCACACAAAAGTAATACATGTGGCAATTCGACAGACGCATCCTCACGGATTCTGACTCTTGGCGGAATTCTACAGGTCACTGTCTTTTCCGTCGCACGGATTCTGGAAGAACTATTTTCCGAATAATCATATGCTTCCAGATCAATCATCCCGATCAGCCCTCTTCGAATACTGCCATTTTTAAGGGTCCTCTCTACATAAACATAGGATTTTTCATATTTCTGAAAAATTCCCTGTTTTTCCTGCCAGATAATCAATAAACTGCTGTGCAGTTCGTCCTGACATTCCTCCGTGACTTAACTCCCATTTATTTGCCTCTGCCAGGAGTTCCTCCTCCGTTAGATTAAGATTATTTCTCTTGGCAAGCTGGCACACGATTTCCTGAAACTCTCGTTTCTGTGGTCTTCCAAAGTAGATCGTCACACCAAATCTTGCTACCAGTGACAGCTTTTCCTGTACGGTATCATTTGTATGTAATTCCTCATCTCTATCTTCTTTATCCTTAAATGTCTCACGGATCAGATGTCTTCGGTTAGATGTTGCATAAATAAGCACATTATCTGGTTTTTTCTCAAGTCCTCCCTCGATGACTGCTTTCAGATATTTATATTCAATCTCAAATTCCTCGAATGACAGATCATCCATGTATATGATGAACTTGTAATTACGGTTCTTGATCTGCGCAATTACATTATTGAGATCCTGGAATTGATGCTTATAGACTTCGATCATACGAAGGCCCTGATCATAATACTGATTCAGGATTGCCTTGATAGAAGAAGATTTCCCGGTTCCAGCATCTCCAAATAACAGACAGTTATTGGATTTTCTTCCCATAACAAATGCTTCTGTATTATCGATCAGTTTTTTCTTTGCCATCTCGTATCCCACCAGATCATCCAGGTGCACGTGAGCAATCTTTGTGATCGGCACGATTCTTGCCCCTTCTTCGGTATGCTCAATACGAAATGCTTTGTGAAGCCCCAGTTTGCCAACGCCAAATTCCTTGTAGAACTGTGTTACTTTCTCTTTAAATTCTTCTGCACATTTCGTTCCATCAAGTGCCTTTGCAAGGTCACAGATACGGTCACGGATTCTCTCATTGAAGACCTGTCCATGTCCATTGACCCCCTTGTAATCCCGGATCATGGCAAGTCCATCTTCTCCAAGTACCTCTCCAAGATTCTGAAAATCATAGTCAAACAGTTCTTTAAAAATCTTAAAATCATGCAGTGCTGCAATATTAATACTTCCTTCGACCGGTCCGACAATCTCACAGGAAGTGCTGTATGCATTCTCATGACTGACCATAAGGTAAGTCAGATAAGTATGCCACAGATTTCCTTCAAATCCGTGACTGACTGATAACTCTGTCAGATCACCAATCGTAGAATACAGAAGGCTCTTCATATCGTCCTCATTGTAATATTCATTATTATAGTTCTCCATAAGAAATGTCATGTCCTGGAGAAGTTCCCCGTCTTCCATATCTTTATATAAAATCAATTCATTCATTCTCATTTCCTCGATGTCTCCTTTTTTATGTCATTTTATGTTTTTCTATTATACAAATCCTCTAACGGATTACTCTATGTCCGGCACTCCCACACTGGTATTAGTAATTTCCAAGTATCTTCAGGCTTCTGCTCTCTTCCCGCAAGCCCCTAAGTGCATTCTTCACACCTGGTTCTTCCAGATTGCCTTCAAAATCTACAAAGAAACGGTACTCCCAGCTTCTTCCCTCAATTGGTCTGGACTCGATTTTTGACATATTCAGATCATTATAAATAAAATGTGACAGTAGATGATACAGCGATCCACTCTCATGTGGAACCTCAAAGCAAATACTGATCTTCTTTGCCCCTTTCAAGAACACCTTCTGGTTCGTCACAATAATAAATCTTGTACAGTTTCCGGATTCATCATTAATGTTGTCTTCTAACACTTCCAGTCCGTAGACTTTTGCCGCATAGGCACTGCAGACTGCCGCCTGAGTCCGGTCCTGGTCATCCAGGATTTTCTTTGCTGCAATAGCTGTATTTGCCACGCTGATCTGCTGCCAGCCACTGTGTTCTTCCAAAAACCTGGTCGTCTGCATCAGCGCTTCTGCTTTAGAATACACTCGCTTCAGTTCAGAAAGCTGTGTCCCTGGAAGTCCTGCCAGTGTATGCGTGATTGGAATTATGACTTCTCCTACAATATAATTTTCAAATTCTACCAGAAGGTCATAGACTTCGTTTACCGCACCTGCTGTAGAATTTTCGATTGGAAGCACTGCATAATCTGCGGCGCCCTCCTCGATTGCTTCCATTGCATCCCGGAATGTACGGACGGAATAACTGTTGCAGTCCTCTCCGAAATAGGTCTTCATAGCTGCCTGTCCATAAGCACCTTCCATGCCCTGAAATACGACTCTCGCTTTCTCCACGCCAAGTGAATCAATCTCTATAAAAGGAAGCCTTCCAAGAGCTCCTGCCTTCACAAGCTGCTGATACTGTAACTTGCGGCTCATGGACATAAGCTGCTGATATAGTTCCTGAATTCCTTTTTTATCAAAATCAGAAGAAACTTTTGATGCTACATTCTGAAGCTTTTCTTTCTCCCTTACACGGTCAAATACTTTTCTTCCTGCTTCGACCTTATATTCTCCAACCTGTTCACATATTTTCATTCGCTCTTCATATAACTTCACGATCTGATCATCTACGACATCTAACTGTCCTCTTAATTCTTCTAATGTAGCCATCCATCTTGTCTCCTTTACAAATACCATAGTCAGTATCACTTGCATCCTTCGCCTCTCTATACTGACACTATTGCATTATAATACATTTCATATCTAAAATCCACCTTACATTCTTATCCTGATTACAGATTCAAAAAAATTATTTTTTACATTCAAAAAAAATTATTTTTACATTGAAAATCTGACAGGTTTGTTATATTATGTACAGAGACTTTTAAGTAAACGTCGCGAAGGAGGATTTTATGAGACACTTGATGAGTCCACTTGATTTCACAGTGGAAGAATTAGACAATCTTATGGATTTAGCCCAGGACATCGAAAAGAACCCTAAGAAATATGCTCATGCATGTGATGGAAAGAAATTAGCAACTTTATTTTTTGAACCAAGTACACGTACTAGACTCAGTCATGAAGCAGCAATGCTTAATCTCGGAGGCAGTGTTCTTGGTTTTTCTTCTGCCGATTCCAGTTCTGCAACAAAAGGGGAAACTGTTGCAGATACGATTCGTATGATTTCCTGTTATGCGGATATCTGTGCAATGAGACATCCGAAAGAAGGAGCTGCGCTGGTAGCCAGCGAGCATTCCAGAATCCCTGTCATCAATGCAGGAGACGGCGGACATCAGCATCCGACACAGACCCTGACCGATCTGCTTACAATCCGTTCTTTAAAAGGTCATCTTGATAATATCACGATCGGTCTTTGCGGAGATTTAAAATTTGGCCGTACCGTTCACTCTCTGATTCACGCTCTGGTGCGTTACAAAAATGTAAAATTCATTCTGATCTCACCAGAAGAACTTCGTGTTCCAAGTTATATCCGCAATGATGTTCTCGATAAAGAACATGCACAGTACGAAGAGGTCGTTCGTCTGGAAGATGCTCTTCCAAAGCTCGATATTCTCTACATGACCCGTGTACAGAAAGAACGTTTCTTCAATGAAGAAGACTATATCCGTATGAAAGATTTTTATGTACTGGATGCTCAGAAGATGGAGCTTGCGCCAAAGGATATGTATGTACTTCACCCACTTCCTAGAGTAAATGAAATTGCTGTTGAAGTTGATGATGACCCAAGAGCTGCTTATTTCGCTCAAGCTCAGTACGGAGTATACATTCGAATGGCTCTGATTCTGACATTACTGGAAATCGAAGTCTAAGGAGGAATATACTATGGTTAAGAATACACTGAATGTAGGTCAGATCTCAGAAGGATTTGTACTGGATCACATCCAGGCAGGAAGAAGTATGGATATTTACAAATATCTTCACTTAGATCAACTGGACTGCTGTGTTGCAATTATCAAAAATGCAAAAAGTAACTGTATGGGCAAAAAGGATATCATGAAAATCGAATGTCCGATCGATTTTATGGATCTTGACATCCTTGGTTTCATTGATCACAACATTACCGTCAACATTATCCAGAATGAGAAGGTTGTTGCGAAAAAATGTCTTCACCTTCCTCACGAAATCCGCAATGTGATCCGCTGTAAAAATCCTCGTTGTATCACTTCTATTGAGCAGGGACTGGATCATGTCTTCGTACTGACCGATCCGGACGAAGAAGTATACCGCTGCAAATACTGCGAAGAAAAATATCAGGGAAGACTTGGTAAACGCAAATAAAACTTCCTGTTTTAACTATGCAGACAGTTATCTTTTATTTATGAATTGATGATAAACATTGAATTAAATGTATAAAAAAGATTTTCAGTTTCAATTTTCGAAGCTGAAAATCTTTTTTATTACCATATTGGAATAAAACAAAAGCAAGCAAGACGATAAGCCGGGTTATGTCGTTGAGTGATCATCTATCTAGACCTGATGTTGCCATCAGGTTCCAGCGACCTACCTGAGACTTGACGGGCCGCCAAATTGTCTCTGCACGGTCTTGCTTCGAGTGGGGTTTACATGTGCCCCGGTCGTTACCGGCCGGGCGGTAGTCTCTTACACTGCCCTTCCACCCTTACCTGTCCATTCTCATAAGAGTCTGTCAGGCGGTACATTTCTGTTGCACTGGCCTTGGAGTCGCCTCCACCGGACGTTATCCGGCACCCTGCCCTGCGAAGCCCGGACTTTCCTCACCTGCTGCCTTTCGGCAATTACAGCCGCGATCACCTGTCTTACTTGCAAGTATTTATTATATCATATTTTTTCTAAAAAGAAAGAACTTTTTTACCTCATTGCATCTGCCGCAGAAGTTGCGAGTTCATCGCATCGCTCATTCTGAGGATGTCCATCATGTCCTTTCACCCAGATAAATGTCACATTGTGTGGCTCTTTCGCTTCCAGAAGCCGTTTCCAGAGATCCACATTTTTTACAGGCTCATTCTTTCCACGTTTCCAGCCTTTCTTCAGCCACCCGCCGATCCAGTTCTGATTGAATGCATCTACCACATACTTTGAATCGGAATACAACTTCACATCACACGGACGGTTCAATGCTTCCAGTCCAGCTATGACTGCCATCAACTCCATGCGGTTATTCGTTGTCTTCTCATATCCCTTTGACAATTCCTTTATATGAAGTTCGCCTTTTGAATCTACGTACTCTAAAATGGTTCCGTATCCTCCCGGTCCATCCGGGTTTCCTCTGGCTGCTCCATCGGTGTATATACTGACCAGCATCTATCTTTCCTCCTCGAAATAAAAGCTCTGACCCGGTTCTTTCACCTTCATGATCCGCTCTCTATACGGCTCCGACACTGAATTTTTCAAAAACTTATCTAAAATGTCATACCCCCACATATGCATTGGGAATACAATCTTTGTATTCGTATGCTGCATAAAATAATTGATACCAAGTACAGACTCTTCTCCCTGTCTGGAATCAAGCGGGAAAAATGCATAATCAATTTCTTCACCCTCGATTTTTGCAATCTCTTTCTGATATGCCTGTCTCATCGGTTCATTCCAGGTCTCATCATCCTCTTCTTCCCAGTACCACCAGTTCAGATCTCCTGCATGAAAAAATGTTTTCTCTTTCACCCTTACAAGAAATGCCACACCTTCATCGGTGGATTTCAGTGTATGAATCCTCAAATCCCAAATATTAAAATCTACATCTGCACCTATATGCTCCGTCTGATCTTTTGGCCCTGCCGCCTCAATGTCATCAGATAAAATATAGTGGATATTCTCATATTCTTCTGCCCACGTAAATATTTTCTTTTTAAAATGATCGTAGTGCACATGACTTGCAAATACACAGATTTTTTTATCTTTATCAAACTGTGGCAGATTTCCTTTATAATAATCAAAAATCAATACATAATCGTCACACTCAACAGCAAATCCGCTATGTTCCAGGTAAGTAATTTTAATCATTATTTTATTCCCTGTGCCACTTCAACTGCATGCATGACCTCTGGCAAGATGTATCCAAGACATTCCTTTACAGCTCCTGCTTTTCCAGGAAGATTTACAATCACAACATTTCCACGGATTCCTGCCGCTGCACGGTTCAACATAGCTCTTTTTGTCAGTGTAAGCATGTGTGCACGCATACCTTCCGGGATTCCAAGAAGTGGTCTGTCTACAACTTCCATAGTTGCCTCCGGTGTGCAGTCTTCCGGTCCGCAGCCTGCTCCGCCTGTTGTCAGGATCAGGTCTGCAAGATTTCCGTCTGCCATTCTCTGAAAAACAGTAGATAATACAGTTTTGTCTGTCGGGAGATCCTTCATGAACACAACGTCAAGCCCTGCTTCCTCCACCATCTTGCGGATTACTTTTCCACTTGCATCCTCCTGCTCTCCTTTATAAACTGCTGTACTTGCAGTAATAATCGCTACTTTCATCAAATTGTACCTCCATACATTTTTTCTATCTCATTCAAAGTCTTATCTTTTTTCTTAAGTTCCTTTTTGACATCCATAAAATAGTATAGCACAAATTATGCAGGGGGTAAATCATTTTTATATGATGATGCACACCAGTCCTCCATTACTGTCATTGACAATCTTCTGCATTGTATCCTGAAGCTTTGTCTGGCTTTCATCCCCGATCATGGCAATCTTACCCCGGATACCATCCATCACTAATTCTTCCACAGATTTTCCGAAAATGTTCGTCTCCCAGATTCCATGTTCGGTTTCTGCTTCCTGCTTAATGAATGTAAGAAGATCTTTCGCCTGATCTTCTGTTCCGACAATCGGTGCAATCTCTGTCTCGATATTCGCCCGGATCAGATGGATAGACGGGGCCTTTGAATGTATCTTCACGCCATATTTATTTCCCTGTTTGATAAGCTCCGGCTCCAAAAGTGTAATTTCATCTCTTACCGGACTGACCACCCCATATCCTTTCATTCGAACAGTTGTAAATGCGTCCCGGACTCCTTCATATTCTTCCTTTAATTTCGCAAGTTCCTGAATTGTTGCAACCAGCTCATATTGTCCTGCAATCTTCGTTCCCGTCATCTCGCTTAACATTTCGTAATAATATCTTTCTGGTATAGAAATGTTGATATTCACACAGCCCTGACCCATTCCAATCTGATCCACTTTGCAGGAATCTATGTACTCACTCTCAGAAACATCTATACTTCCAAGAGCATCCCGGATTTTGGTAAGTCGTTCCAGAATCACTCTCACATGTTCAATCAGATCTTGTTTGATCTTGTGGTCTCTTGGAAGCATCTCCACCCATTTCGGAACAAAAAACTGAATTTCAGATATCGGAAACTCAAAAAGGACTTCCGATAAAATCTGGCAGATATCCTCTCTGGTAAGTTTTTCACAGTTGACCGGCAGCGCCCGTACTCCATATTCCTGTTCCAGATTCTTCGCGGTGTTCTGCGCCCGTTCTCCCTGTGGCTCTTTTGAATTCACAAGTACAATGAACGGCTTTCCGATTCCATTTAATTCCTGTATCGTCATACGCTCCGCATCTTTGTAATTTTCTCTTGGAATGTCTGTGATGGTACCGTCTGTCGTAATCACAATTCCAATGGTTGAATGATCATGAATTACTTTTCTAGTTCCAATCCCGGCAGCCTTTGCAAATGGGATCTCATAAGCAAACCACGGTGTTTTCACCTGTCTCTGGGAATCCCCGTCCATATAACCGGCAGCACCTTCTACCATATAACCGACGCAGTCAATCAGACGCACCTTCACATCCACGTCATCAGCAAGCCGGATTTTTGCTGCTTCCTTCGGCACGAACTTTGGTTCCGTTGTCATAATCGTACGTCCCGAAGCAGATTGCGGCAGTTCATCCTGCGTACGCATTCTGGCATGTTCATCTTCCATTTCCGGAAGCACCAGCACATCCATGAATCTTTTAATAAATGTAGACTTTCCCGTCCGGACCGGTCCCACAACACCAATGTAGATTTCTCCATTCGTCCTTGCTTCGATATCTTTGTATACCTGAAATCTATCCATCAAAATACCCCCCTGCATGAACTTGTTTTACTGTTAACAGATTATGCAGAAAACATTCCGAGTATGTATAGAATTCTGCTTAC
>ENA-OROU01001702-OROU01001702.1-human-gut-metagenome-genome-assembly--contig:-NODE-1702-length-17643-cov-2.731351_pt1 | contig 17643 bp, 13 predicted proteins | sample MGYA00242131_ERZ509054 | MGnify/ENA primary metagenome ERZ509054 (study PRJEB26280, sample SAMEA2338749) | human gut metagenome | biome: human gut; feature: human-associated habitat; material: faeces... | reverse complement strand
GTTAGATACCGCATGACGGTTTATTTAGAACGAGGTTACAATCGCAAGGAGCACCCTGTGGTTCTAAAACAGCATTAATACATTTCAAAGGAGATTTTTTATGATTTACGTAGGAATTGATGTTGCTAAGGATAAGCATGATTGCTTTATCCCTGGCATCCTCATAAATATTTAATTGTAAATCTAGGTGCTACTTGCCTAACTTGTTAAGCTTTGCAGCGTATCCGGTTAAACGAGCATGCCTCTTCTTAGCAAGCTCCTCCTCGGATCTATTGTCATCGAATACGGATACCTTGCCTTTCTTCACGCACACAACAAGGCGAGCACCGCATTCCGGGCAGACTATATACGAAGTTGTACTAGCTGACTCCATAAGAAATCCACCACATCTGTGGCAGCAAACCACGCATTCCCCAATTTTTTCCTCCGCTGAACTCATCAACATCACGCCTCCTTTGTCTTTCAAGCTTGATATCTCTCATTCGGAAAAGGGAAAGAAACCGATATGATGAGCATACTGTAATCTCCCGATAATGGCCTTTCCGAAGTGTAGTCAACACTGCCATCATCAATGCACGACTGGTCTGATCTGTAAAACTGTTTAGCACACATTACGCGAGGTCTTTAATGACCTTAACAGCTACACCCTGAATCTCACAGTCTGAAACAATGATGTCCTTCATAGTCTTATTCTCAGGATGAAGTCTGATCTTCTGATTCTCTTTGTCTACAAAATAGCACTTCAGCGTGTTCTCATTCCCGACAAGTGCAACAACAATATCGCCATCCGTAGCTTCTGATTGCTTTCTGACAAGTACCAGATCTCCGGGAGAGATTCCAGCATCAATCATGGACTCGCCGTTAGCTCTAAGTAGGAAAAAAGTTCCGTTGCCAAACATAGAAACAGGCAATGACACATATTCTTCTGCGTACTCTTCCTCCAGTGTGGGAACGCCGCAGAAAACAGCACCTAGAAGTGCTACGCTTGTAAACTCTGTCTGAACCTTCTCAGTCTGCTCAGTAGAAATCTGCTGGCCATCATATCTTATCATGCCATTGTCACTCATGGCTAACAGATACTTATATGCAGTTCCTCTAGCAATACCGACCGCATTGGCAATCTCTGTTGTAGACGGTGAGTGGCGATAATTCTTGTAGTATTCTTCTACAAATGCCTTAATAGTACCCATAAGCTCTGTAGATTTGTGTCTCATACGCCGCTCCTTCCTAAAGGAAGCAATCTGCTTTCGTTACTTCCTATTTGAAAGTATATCATTACGAACATTTGTTCGCAATATTAATCTACAAAATAACGAAAATATCTGACAGACGTGAAAATCGTGCACTCCCCTTTTTATGATTCTCATTGTAGCAAAAAGCCTGTCCTTAAAAAAGGACACTAAAAAAGCTTCCTCAATCAATCGACTAAGGAAGCTCAAATTAAATTCATCATTATACGCTTAAACCCCGAGTAAACGGGATAGGAAGTTACAATCAATTACAGAGCTCAACATCAGTACCAAAAAAGATAAAACTGTTAAGATATTACTAATCATAGACATCCCTCCTCGTATACTTGCTAATGTTATATGTCCTCAATTATACATGTTAGCATACACCATTTCTGGTTCCGGAGCAGGACGCTTATATTATATCATGCCTTCATTATATTCTCAATTAGTTGCATATAAGAATAAATTGTATACATATTATTCCATTTTTCTTTCTTAGGAAGCAACTTACTTAAAAACAATATCGCCTTATCCCCATATTTCGCATTCAACAAGCTTAGCACCCAGTGATTAAGCTTGTTCTTATTAACATGTAATACTCTTGCATCAAATATCGAGTCATTTTGGGCCAATGCAAGTAATCGGGACTCAACAGCGCTATTCAAATCAATTCTATTATATGTCTTCAGAATATTTATTTCAGGATTATCAAAATCGAGATTCTTTACTTCCTTGAAACTTGTGCAAATAAAAAATACATTTTCAAAAATGGCATCCTTAAAATCAGCATCTCTAAGATTACAGTTATAAAATACAACATTCTTAAAACTAGTATTTTTAAAAGACGTTCCTCGTAAGTTGCAGTTAAAAAAATCAATTCCAATAAGATTAGCATTCCTAAAATTGCAATTTGTCATTATTGAAGCTTGATATTTAACATTATAGAACCGGGCTCCCACAAAACAAAGCTTATGCATATTTGCCTTATAATTATATTTGTTTGAAACTCCACCAAGCTTTTTTGAGCAATGTGTCAAAGTAAAAAATATGGGTTCACCCATTTTTACTCTTATTGCATTTCGGTTAAACATTTTTCTTCTTCTCTTAGCTACACGCTTTTTCTTTCCACGTCCCAATTTTTTCTCCAAATAATTTATAGATGTTTTCTTTTAGTTTATTAGTGTGTTCTATACTCATCCAGAATCACTGCTGCACTTTCGTCATTACATTTAATAAGTGCATTCAAGATTCTCTCATACGCATCATGATAATCCTGATCAGCCTTAACAACATCTGAAAACTTAAGCAGAACCTTAAGTACAATCGATTTCAAGATAAGAACACAGTTTTTATCAGATACTTCTCCAGTTTCAGACAGTGCTTCAACTACTTCAGCGAGAACCGGTAAAACTTCTGGTAATAATTCATCAAATTTCATTTGATACATAGACATTAATACATCTTTTTCATGTCCCTTATGATACTTTCCCCATAATCTGCATAAAAATGTTTTATCATTGTAAGAATAATGGGTTGTACACTTATTCCAGTTACTTCCAAACCGTTCATAATCAAAAATAAGTATTCTCTCCAATCCATTTTTTACAAACGGAACTTGAATCCTATCGATAAAGCTTTCTGCGTATTCGAGACATTTACGTAGTTGTATCCTTTTCCCATCATTTTCATATGAGTCAAAATATAAAGCCCCCACATGCTCGAAAATTGATATATATGCCTTAATAGTATCGTTGCTAAACATCTGATAATCCACATTATCAAATAATAGATTTATCGCTTCCTGATAACTACCATTATCTTCACCCAATTCTCTTTCGAACAATTTCTTAAAATCAAGTCTCTGATAATACGTATTCATAATAGAATCCCTATTATCTTCACTTAGTTCTTTAATAAATATAGGCATCACTTTCTTAGCAAAATCCACGAAATCTGAATCAGATAGTTTTAAACCTACATTCATTGCAACAAAAAGAAGTCCCGGATCTAATTCTTCTATCTTTATCGCTGAAAGATCCAAGCTTTTCTCTTTATACAAGTAGTCTTCTATTATACTATCTTTCTTAGAAACATATACTTTTTTCCCATAAGCCTTAACAATATCATCTGGTTTAGGTAAACCATAAGCAGCAGGAATACTATATGTTTTACGTCTGCATTTTTTCATGATTTTTTGGTTGTAAATTGTATGATTCCATTCATCATGTGCACAACAAATAATTGTGTTAAAAAAGATCCGTGCCACCCCAGAATTGTTGAATAAGTAAGTTGTAATTAGATTACGCAAGAGACCAATCTGCCCATTTGCCCCACTATTCATAAGACATGCAACCATAAATCTCTTTAATCTGTTTCTACTCTCATCACCTATGTCCTTTGAATATTGTGCAATTAATGCTGCCGATAGTTTCAAATCGGCTACATAACTATTTCCAGAATGAAGATTTTCGATTCGATCGAGCCATTTATTGACATATTCCTTCCTCTTTTCTTTTGCAAGATTATCATCCCTAAAGGCAACACATAGGGCCAATATGTAATAATCTTCATATCGAACTTCATCTTCTGGAGATTGCATCAATGACTCTAATTGTTCTATCAAATCATGTACTTCATGAATATCCGCTTTTTTATCTATAACATCCTTAAATTTATTCAACACTTCATTTTGCGGTTCGTTATTTTTTTCGTTAGCATCAACTATTTCCTGCGTTTCCTTTGAAAGTTTCGGTTCTATTGAGATATATTTATCTTCTATAATTCTCACATTGGCATTACGCATATCCATTTTCTGAACCTGCAATAAAGCATGTGCATCTTTGGAATCTATCTTTTCATAAAGATAAGTCAATGTACTTATGCATTTTTCTCTAACGTCTTCCTTTTCCGCCGTCAACTGACACCAGGCCATATAGTCCTGTATTCCTCGAAACATCGTTTCTCGATGCGAATACCTACCATTAAAATCAGGAATTCCAACAGCCAACTTGATTTGATCTAATAACAGTTTCTTTTCTGGCGTCATTATCCTATGCACTTGCCACTGAATATCCCATGATATAACTTCCAGGCTTGATGCTAATTCTATAGCATATGCAGGAAGCGAACTCTTAAATTCAAATGCAATATCTTCAATAACAGTCAAGAGGATTACATTTGTCGACTTTTCCATAATCTGCTTTTTAATATATGTCGCAAAGTGATTAAATAACTCACTATCTTCCTCACATACAACTTGATTTGATCTAATAGCAGACTCTCTCAGCCAATACACCATGTCCCCAATTAGAGTAGGAATCATATTCTCTTCTCTTCCAGAAAACCACATTTCGACTGAACCAAGATACTTTTTTTCAGACTTATGTGCACTATCAAACAAAACAATTTCTTCTACTCTATTTGAGTCTTCAGCAGAATAAATGGAAACAAGTTTATTAATTAAGGTTATAGTCCATATCAAAGCATCTTTAAACTTTCTTTGATATATCAATCGCAAGAATATTTCATTATTAACATTCTGGTGCTTATAATGGTAATCTTTTCCTTCACCTCGTAATCCCCACTGAAAATCACGACTAATCCCGTCACCATATAATTGACGGCTTATAATATCTCTTTTATTTTCTTCAATCCAAATGGTTTCAGCTATCTTAAATAATTCGGCACACAATCCATCTACCAATGGTTGGGTAGCATGATCAAGCGTCCATGAGATTATTTCCGCAGCAATTCTAGTCTTTGATTCATCTTCAACATACAAGCTTTGCAACATTTTCCAAAAGTCAATTGTCCATGAACGTGCGATTTTAGGTAGAGCATAGATTACTTCTAGTCTTGGAGTCAGATAGTCCAATGTTCTCGTAATATGTGCTGATAATCCGTCTTGAAGAAACGAATCAACATAATACTTCATAATTTCAAAAGCGTATTTATCAACCTCATCATCACGAACTCTAGAACGTAATACATAATCTGAGCATAATTTAGTGATTTTGCTTTCAAGCTGCCTATCTTCATATTCTTTGTACTTATAAATAAGACCAATCAACGCAAGACGACCATATCCACTAGCATTAAGCCTAAGAATAGATATAGAATCATATTCAATAGAATGAACATCCCCCATTTCAAAAGCAAAACAATTTGTAATCTTTATAAACTCCTCTAATCTTGCGTGTTCAAGAATATTGATACCCTGTTCATCAAAAAAACTTTTACAATAAGGACTCTTTATCAATCCTATAATGGTATTTCTACTCCATTCTGATGATATATCATTATCAAACACAAGCGATTTTAAAAACTTATCTCGATTTGATCTTGCAAGTAGTTTATTAGATACCCATATTTGATATCTACGGTAGGCTCCTTGTCCCATGCTCTCAACGCATGCAAAAAAAGCAGCGTAATTTCCTCTGCTCAAATCAAATTCCCTGTCAAAAAGTCTCTCAAAGCAAATATCTTCATAGATATCATATTTTAATCTAGCTAGATTTTCATTCACTGTTATTACGTTATTTGATTTTAAGAAATCCAAAATCTCACAATCTAGCTCCTCACATCTGACTCCTGGTGAAAAACGTTTAGAACGCTCTACCACCAATTTTTCTATAATACAGGCAACATCATTTGTACGAAAACCTTTTTTTATAGATTTTTCATTTAAGCAAATACAGTTTTTCCAGATGTAATCTCTAAATTCGTTAATGTCTCCAGCTTTATCAATATCTATCCCCTGTGAAATAATTACATCGATATAAAATGGGGAACGCAGTAGCTCTGAATACTTTCCAGACGATGACATCGCTCTTATAACCGGATATTTTTCTGAAATCTGTTTCAACTCAGTGTTAGATATGTCCTCAACAACATACTTTTTAAAGTCAAACAATCCAATTAATTTTATGAAGGCACCAACGTCACAAGTTCTACATGATGTAACAAAAGATACTGTAGGATGCTTTTTAATTTCATATAGCAATGATTGCAGAAGATCCTTCGTGGATTCACTTGCACTAGAGATATATTCTAAGGCATCTAAATAAATAACAGCCTTTTTCTCCCCCAAATATTTCAGTGCTTCGACCACATCAAGATCCCAAATATTATTTATACTGTCACATGATGCAATCTTTTCAGCACGAGCAAAAATCACCCTTTCTTCTTCCATCAGGATTTTTTTACAAATCGCCGATTTCCCACTACCAGCATCTCCACATACAATTTTAAATTGAGCATCATCATCTTGAATACTCTTTATTAGCGAGTTTCTATCAATTTCATATTCACCATTTATCATGGTGTTTATAGTACTTAATCCTACATTTTTACTGATATCAAATATGTTTAATAGTTTCGTTGATGTACTTGAGATACCCTCAATTTCATATTTCAAGAAACCATATAATGATTTCTGAAATTCAATATCATTGCATGCTCGCTGAACTATCATTGATGTAGAAACAAAGTTATCCTTAACAGAAAAAGGGAACCTTCCAATCTGATTCTTACCTAACAAATCCTTAACTTTTTGTTCTGTATCATTGCTCAACACAAAGAAAACAGGCACACTAATATTGGACAGTTCAGGATATTTTTCTTCTTCTAAAGATAGTAACGTCTTTTTTATTTTGCCTGGTATATCTTCTTGCGTACTTACTTGAACATATATCTCGCCATCTTCAGACAACAAATCCACACAAGGATAATTCTTCTTAATTGAATTTAAATTTGTAAACTTTTTCCCATACCAAAGATTGCAAATCTCTTGAGCAAAAAGTTCAAACAACTGAGCCTCATCAAACAAACTGTTCTTATTTGCTATCTTTATTTTTTTCTCATATGCAGATATGTATTCAGTAATAAAATCTATTCTTTCCTTGCTTCCTTCCAATTTTAACCTCTCCCATCTACTTATGTGTTGTGTTAATCTAGTCAGTTATTAACTTATTTTTCTGAAGATACACAATAAAATCTTCTATCATTGTTTGTTTACGGCTTATAATATCGCTTTCTATATAATCGTCTTTACTTGCAGCCATTTTTCTAAGCTCAATAATTCCAGTTGCCGGCTTATTCTTCCCACTATCGGTAACATAACCCATATAGTATTTCTTTTTATCTTCGAAACGATAATCAGATGCCCTTATATTAATTGATTTTTCCAAAAGTGCCTTATTTCCAAGCGATTCAAGACTATTCTTATCTTTCAAAGATTTTTCGTTATCTTGGCGCTTTCTTGAAAAAATATGCTCAATTTCAAGAACTGTATCAACCGGTATCAGCTTCTGATCCTTATCGTGATAGCACCACCATGCCAGCATAGACTTTGTAATTGGTCTACCATTCGTAAATACGTAGTTATCAAATGCATTCTTAACAACATGCTTTTCAAACTTATAATCAGCAAATTCAACCGGTTCACCGTTTACGATCTTAATCATCTCTGGATAAGCCGGACTTCTAAGTGCATTTACACCAGGTCTTATAACTGCATATGTCCAAACAAAAGCTGTAATCTTATTCAAAAACGCGATTAATGATGTATCTTCAAGATTTCCTTCATCATCTTTATTTGCCATAAAGTAGACTGAAAGCAAGTATGTCCACATCCCATTAGGTGCATAGTGGAGCACTGATAATAATTTCAATACATCATCAGAAAAACTATCATCTTGCAATTCGACCTTTTTCCAGAAGAGTGCTAAGCTTTCTAGATTATCCAAAATATGGTCATTCTTCAAAAGCTTATATTTATCGCGCTCATAAAACTTTCTTAACGCTTCTGTTGTCGTATTTTTATTTCCCTGCTTAGCTCGTTCAAAATACATATAACGAGTGAATAACTCGTCCATAGGCGAACCTGTAGCGGATGAAAAGATTTCCTCACATATAGCCTCAAGGTCCCTCCATCGACGTATGAATTCCTCTTTCTGACCCTTATCAGAGTAGTATTTATAAAACTGTGCTTTAAAAATATCCGTATCTGATAAAGGCTTGCCTCTATCATTCAACGTAGAGAATATTCTTAATGCCGTATCCTGTGATTCAGCTTCAATAGGAAGCAAGATGCAATTATTCATGATTCTATTTGGCAAATAAGCAAAATATGTAGGATACTTTTTCAAGAACTCCTCTATTCTATCTAAAAAGAATCTGTAGTTCTGTGCATATTTACTCTTCTGAGAAGCATCCACCTCACCACTCTTTAGAATAGACAAAAACTGCTCCTTATCATCATCAGTAGATACTTCTGAATCAATCTTCAGCTTATTTTTATTCGCAGTACCAAATTCGTCTGTTTTCCAGATACATTTTCCTATTGCCTCAGCAGTCTTAATGGAGTTTTCATCCTGCATATTTCCAAAATAAGAATAGAAAGCTCTTAACAGCAACATTAATGTTGTTAATCTCTGCTGGCCATCAATAATTTCCTGTTTGTTATCATCATTTTTAAATGTGACAATCGGGCCTAAGAAATATTCGTCATTCTCAGAATCAAATTCGCTATAATTGTCATTTGGAAATGCAAATGCAAAAATATCATCCCACAAGGTCTGACATTCATTCTCATCCCATGCATAAGGTCTCTGATAATCTGGAATAAGGAAATCTGCTTTTTTATTAGTAAATAGTTCCTTTATTGTTTGCTGATCTATATTAAGTTTTGACATTGTAGTTCCTCCAACTTTTATAATAGTATTTATACCTTCTTAAAAATCACTTATTGATTTCTGAAACATACTCACTCAATCTGGAAGCATAATTCGACACTCTTTCTTCCATCATGTCATTATTATCTGTCCACAATTCGCACTGTAGCATAACAGTCTGGACAGCATCATCCATTCCTTCTGGTGGATATTTATGTTTCTTCAAAAGTTTCTTAATCAGCATACGCATTTTTGCTCTGGCGGAATCACGCTTCTGCCAGTCTATTGTCTTATTCTTTCTTAATGCATCTGCCAATTCCTTAGTAATGGCTATAAGTTCTTCATTCTCATAAAAATCCTTTATAGCCTGCGGTTTTGTTAATGCATCATAAAACGCTAATTCATCTGCTGTTAATCCTAGCTTCTGTCCTTCTTGTTGCACGGTTTGGATTTGCTTAGCAAGATTAAGCAATTCTTCAATAACCTGCTCGTTGGTAAGCATTCCGTTAAGGTATCTGTTCATTGCCTGTTGAATGATTTCACTGAATTTCGCAGACTTAACAACATTTGTACGTTTATAAATAATCACCTGTTCTGAAATTAATTTTTTCAATAGCTCAACAGCCAGATTCTTCTCCTTCATCTTGCCTATTTCTTCAAGGAATTTAGGATCAAATAATGAGAATTCGCCATCCACATCTGAAAACAGATTAATAACGCCACTACTCTTAATACTCTGCTCAAGCAAGGCATTAACTCTCGCATTCATCTCTGGTAAGGATATTTTCTTACCTTCACCTTTATTCATAAGGCGCATTACAAGAACACGTACAGATTCAAAGAAAGCTGCTTCAATTCTTAATTCTTCAGGTGCAAGTGAAGAACACAATGATAAAGCCTGACGGAGCAATAAAGCTTCTTTAAGAAAATCTTCACGTTCTCTTTCTCTACTTACATCAACGATAAAGTTTACTGCACCACTAATTGCCTTCGATCTTTCTAAATCTGTACCATTGGTAAATTTTGAATAATCATAGCCATGGAATAAATCACGACAAACAGATAGCTTCTCCAGGAATTTTGGATAAGCTACCGTAGCAACATCTGTATCACCATAGTTCTTTTTATCTCTTGTTGTATAGTCATTCATTGCCTGCTTAAGAGCAGAAGCAATACCAACATAATCTACAACAAGTCCACCTTCTTTATCTCCAAAGACTCTGTTGACACGAGCAATAGCCTGCATCAGATTATATCCCTGCATAGGCTTATACACATACATAGTTGCAAGGGATGGAACATCAAATCCGGTAAGCCACATATCTACAACAATCGCTATCTTCAAAGGGCTCTCGTTATCTTTGAACTGCTTTGCCAATTCATCTCTATGACGCTTATTTCCGATTATTTCACGCCAGTCTTCTGGATCTTTGTTACTCTCTGTCATTACAACAGCAACTTTTTCTTCCCATCCAGGACGAATCTCTAAAATACGTCGATAGATTTTTAAAGCAATTGCACGAGAATAAGCAACAATCATAGCTTTTCCTGTTAAAAGGTTTGCTCGATGATTCTCATAATGGTCTAAAATATCATCAACTAATGATGCAATAGTCTCGTCATTCCCAAGAATCGCCTCCATCTGGCCAAGTTCTTTTTTGCTCTTTTCTATGACCTCTGGATCTGCGTTATTAGCCATGATGTCATATTCTGTATCAATCAACTTCAGAGTATCTGGATCAAGTTTAAGCTTAATTACACGGCTTTCATAATAAACAGGACGTGTTGCTCCATCCTCTACAGCCTGTGTCATATCATAAATATCAATGTAATCACCAAAAACTTCTCTAGTACTTCTATCTTTCATAGAAATAGGTGTACCTGTAAAACCAATGTAAGTAGCATTTGGCAAACTATTTCTTATAACTCTTGCGGTACCTATCTTAATCTTACCAGTCTCAGCATCTACCTTTTCTTTTAAGCCATACTGCCCACGATGGGCTTCATCAGCCATAACAACAATATTACGTCTTTCTGATAATGGCTCATCAGATTCTTCAAACTTCTGCATTGTAGTAAAGATAATACCATTGGCTTTTCGTCCATCTAATAAAGACTTAAGATGTTCTCTACTTTCAGCGTGTACCGGCTCCTGGCGTAAGAAATCCTTGCACTTTGCAAACTGTCCAAAAAGCTGATCATCCAAATCATTTCTATCAGTAATAACAACAATTGTTGGGCTCTCTAATGCGTCCTGAAGTAAATGAGCATAAAAAACCATAGATAAGGACTTACCACTACCTTGTGTATGCCAGAAAACGCCACCTTTACCATCTGTCTCTGTCGCATGTTCAGTAGAAATCACAGCCTTATTTACAGCAAAATACTGGTGGTATCCAGCCAAAATCTTAGCCTTCTTTATTCCATCACTTGAAAAACAGATGAAGTTCTTAATAATATCTAAGAATCTTTCCTTCTCAAAAAGGCCTTCAAAGAAAGTATCAAACTGAGCATACTGTGTATTCTCATAATTACCATCCTTAGTCTTCCACTCCATAAATCTATCTTCACCAGATGTTATGGTTCCTGCCTTAGAAGTAAGATGATCACTCATTACGCAAATACAGTTATAGATAAACATTGATGGTATCTCGTGCATGTAATTTCGTATTTGTGTATACGCTTCTGATGCATCTGTTTCTTCCCTGGATGGAGACTTTAATTCAATCAAAACTAATGGAAGTCCGTTAATAAACAGCAAGACATCCGGGCGCTTATTACTGTTTTCAACAAAAGTCCATTGATTCGCAACTACAAAGGAATTTTTTGATGGATTGTTATAATCAACAAGATACACTAATCCTGAACGTTCTTCGCCCTTTACTAAGTAGCGTACTTCAATACCATGCTGCAAATAATCCATAAATACGGCATTCTTCTGTACCAACTCTGCATTTTCAAAATTCTTTAATTTGAATAGTGCATCAGAAATAGCATCAGCAGGCATATCCGGGTTTATCCTAGAAAGCGCAGCTAATAATTCTGTTTCATATAATGGGTTTGTAAAATTTCTCTCGATATCTGGTCCATAAACATGCTGATACCCCATCCCTTGAAAAAGCTCTATTATCGAGTTTTCATAATCAGCTTCAGTGTAAAAAACTGACATATCTCACCTTACTCCTTTATATTTTTTGATACTAATAAATCAAATCCGCCATATGCTTCCTTACTATCATATATTTATCTTGTAGCTCTTTAGGAGGACAAAGAATTATTTCTTCAATTCTTCTTTATCAAGCACCTGTCCTTCACGAGCTCCTGGCTTAATCAACGATAAAAAATAATCAGAACAAAGTCTCATATATATCTCCAAAAATTCAGGATTCATCACATTAGTATCAATATGATATACATGATATGCTGGACTTACAGAACCTATTTCATCAACCATGACTCCAAAATTAAATATTTCTCGACTCATTCCAAAAACAATATCATTCTTTGTAATTAATTTATTTTTATTAGAATTCTGCGTTAACGATTTATTAAATTTCGCTGCTCGTGGAAATACTCCTTGATTCGTAGTCGAATATTCTGGTACTCCTTCTCTATCACCAACTTTCTCTGTGCTTGCAGCTAAAATATCTCCCATTTTTACAATGGTCCAATTACATGGTATAAATCCATATTCTGTTTCCTTCATATCTCCAAAATTTAACTGGTAAGGCTCATTATTTTCATCAGGAAAGTTATAATCAATAAACCAATACTTAAAAAGCTTGTCCGTTATTTCATTAATCTTTTTTGAAGCTTTTTGCCTGCTATCCAGAGCCAAATCAGCCTCTCTTAATGTTAAACTAGCTTCATCCGGTGTCATTTTAATTATCTGTTCAAGAGCAGAATCAAAAGTATTTCCTCGTAACTTATCCTGGTACTGAGCAAAAGATTTTGCTCCATCTATATTCTTTTTTATAGACGAAAGCTCTCTCAAATCCTCATCTATCTCATTTAAATATTCCCCAATATCTTCTGCTTCAATGCTTCCGGTTATGTATTTAGAAGGGGATATATTATATTTTTTATTTCTGACTTCATCTATGGTTGCTTTTTTACAAAAACCAACTGTATCTATGTTTTCCTCTCCGTTTTGAAATCTATGAATGTAATCTGCTATCTTCATAATATCAGCGTCAGAAAACTCTTTCATTGTTCTACTTATCATGTGTCCAAGTTTTCTTGTATCAATAAAAAGGATATCAGTATTATGCTTTTGTTTATTAATAAACCAAATTGAAACTCTTATCTTAGTTGAATAAAATAGTTGAGCCGGTAGCGACACTATTGCTTCTACTAGATTATCCTCTATAATTTTTTTTCGTATTTCATATTCTTCACCTGTATTTATTGAAAGAGCTGTGTTAGCAAGAACTAACCCCATTTTTCCGTTTGGTGATAAGTGGTGTATCATATGTTGAATCCATGCAAAATTGGCATTGCTTGCAGGTGGCAAACCATATTTCCATCTTACATCATCTATTAATGATTCCTGTCCCCAGTTTGAAAGGTTAAAAGGCGGATTTGCCAAGATATAATCTGCTTTCATAGTTGGATGTAAATCATTTGTAAATGTATCTGCGTGATATGGTCCAAAATCAGCTTCAATTCCCCGAATTGCCATATTCATTTTAGCCATTTTCCATGTATCTGGATTACTTTCCTGTCCATATACAGAAATTGTTCCACGACGTCCATTATGAGTGCGGAGAAAATTAACCGATTGAACAAACATTCCGCCAGAGCCACAACATGGATCGTATACTCGACAATTCTCTAAAGGTTCTAAAACTTCTACTAATGTCTTTACAACACTTGCCGGCGTATAGAATTCGCCTCCTTTCACTCCTTCATATGCTGCAAATTGAGCAATACAATATTCGTAAGTTCTACCAAGAAGATCTGCACTAACTTCCGCATTGCTCATATCTATATTGTTGGTAAAGATATCTACAACTTCGCCCAACACTCTCTTATCAAGATCTGGACTTGCGTAATTCTTAGGCAAGACACCTTTAAGTGCCTTATTGTCTGCTTCAATTGCGCGCATTGCGTTATCAATTACTGTTCCAATTTCAGGTGTATGTGCTGCAGCAGCAATTGTATTCCATCTAGCTTCTTCAGGCACGAAGAAAACATTTTCCATTGTATATGCATCAATGTCGTCTTCGAATCCATAACCTTCTTCAACAAGCTCTTGATATCTCTTATCAAAAGCGGCTGAAATATATCTTAAGAAAATAAGTCCAATAATAACCTTTCTATATTCCGCTGCGGGAATGTGTCCCCAAAGAACACATGCTGCATCCCACAGCTGTTTTTCAAAACCAGTATTTGCATTTGTCTTATCCGCCATTATTTTGTTTCCTCCAAAAAGATTTTTATAAGTAACATATTACATTTTTGCCTGTCCTAAAAAGCGGACTTTACATCAACGATGTTATTTTACATTCTTATCAATACTAATTATGTCACCAAAATCGCAGTCTAACTCCATGCATATCTTCTCCAAAACACTCATGGACACAGTCTCGCCCCTGCTCATCTTGGCAAGTGTACTGCTGCTAATTCCGATGTTTTCATTTTCAACAAGATCCATCTTTTTCATATTCTTGTCGATCAATAATTTCCATAATCCGTTATAAGATACAGCCATATAATTCCTCTCTTATGGGGATTACCCATATTGTTGAATAACCTCCCAGTTCCTATAAATAGTCCTAGATTACATTATACTCGCACTTCTGCATATTTTCAAATACATTTTTCGACTTTTCGAAACTCTATTTCGAATTAATACCTAATTAGTTTTATTTTTGTAACATTATTTGTGATTATCTTGTCAGGTTTTTCACCCCGCTTCGCACGGCACCATCTTTGATGGTGTTAGGGTGCGTCTTCGCAAAGTGGCGAGCAGTGCTTTTTTGTACAAAAAGCTACTATCCGCTCGTTGGTGGCACATCCCCAATCCCCTTGAACAAGCTAATCGCTTGGCTACGCAATTCTTACGAATCGCTATTTTCTTACGTTGGAATTTTCTTCAGAAATGAAAAAAGAGGGGAACCCATAAATCTTAAACCTACAGATTCCCCAAAAAGAATTATCGAGTGATATTGTGTTTTCTGATACGTTCCTTCTTCTGCTCTTCATCGCTTTTAAGGAACTGGTCAATATCGTATTTTGCTCTTTGGATCTCCTGCATATCTTTCTTAACCTGACGATATTCACCGTACAACTTTTTCTTTTCTGCAAGGATTTCAGCATACTCAGCACTTAAATCTTTTACCTTTGGAAGCTTCTTCAGATGAAGCTCATCAAAGGCATTCTTGGCAGCCTTATGAAGCAGGATTTCCTGTCTATGCTCTTCTAAGAACTTCTTGCTATATCCGCATTTACGATAATCCGCATATACGTCTTTTGTCTTAAAGTAATCAAAGATATGTTTCTTCAAGACTTGATTCTCAGCAAGTCGCTTCTCTTTTTCTTTGATGAATGCTGATAATTCTGTAAATCGCTCTGTTGCTTGTTTTCACATTTTTCTCTAGGTCATCATAGCTTCGAATATCATGCTGCTTCAGATATAAAACTGCCTTGGCCACCTGCCTGGTATTAAAGTTCTTGGCAAAGCAAACATAATATTTTCCTTTGCCCTGAGCCAGCTTCTTTTGAATATCGATAAGAAGGTCAAACCCATGATCTTCCTTTTTCCTCTGGTAAGCCTTAGGCTGCTTTTCAACTTTTTCATTATCGAAGAAAGCATGCTCCATCTCACCAGCAAGAATCTACTTAAGATCATCTTCTGAATAGCCATCACCCAGAGAACGAAGCCGGATGAAGCGTTTCTGTTCTTTTCCCTTTAGAGAAATATGCTTTCCACGCTTAATCTCGTATCCGGCATCTTCCAGTTTATAAAGCAGCTCATCAAAATCTTTTGTGCTACCTTCTTTAAGAATTCAATCAATCGCATCTCTGATATCATCGCGAAAGGATTTCTTATCAGGATAAGTCGTTTGCTTAACACGCTCACTTAGTTTTTTCTTTTCTATGACAAACAGGCCATGCTCCAGGCAGATGATATCTGATAATCTCTGCAAAGCCAATCCAACAAAAAAGAAATCCCTGAACTTATGGGTACAGTCAAGACTCGTAGAATTAAAGATGATGTGATTATGAATATGTGCCGGTAAGCTCATCCACACCGATGGATGGAAGCGGTTCACCTTCTGTCTGGGAGATATCAAAGGTACTCACAGGCTTAAATGCTGTAAGATTGATCTCCACCTTTTCCTTTACAGCTTCGCCATCTTTACCAAGAATGACTTTGCCGGCCTCATCCAGTTTTTCCAGTTCTTTTTCAAGCTTAAAAGGATCCGGAGCAAGGATACGGATTCCCTTTTCGTCCTTCTTTACAAAGTGCCCCATCTTCTTCCATCCGGTATAGGATTGAACAAGCGTTGCATCCGGCTTTTGCATCATGATAAGGATATTGTTATTCACGGAATAATGTGGAAACTTCGCCATGGTATCCAAAAGATTTTGAAACTGTTCTGAACTAAAGACATCCTGCACACCCTTTTCCAGCTTCTCTGTAATATCCTTCATTTCGGCTTTTCGCTGCTCAGCTGCCTTTTCAAGATCAAAATTAGTGGTTTTACCCATTCTCCCTCATCTCCTTCTTGTACTGATTCAGTTTTCTGGTAAGAGACTTTTCCTTTTCGATTTTTCTGCGTTTCTCATGCTTGGCTTTCAGCTGTTCCAAGCCTTCCACGTAACCCATATATCTTGATTTTCTTGCCATAATCTGCCCTCCAAAACAAATCAGGGCAGCCCTTTATGGACTGCCCCTTAGAATCAAATATTCAATTACTCATCCTCTTCAGAATCCGGTTCTTCCGATGTATCATCATCTGCTTCAGGAGTATCCTCTTCCGCATCCTCAAGATAATCGTCTTCTTCATCCTCCAAGTAATCTTCATCAGGATCAGGTGATGCTGATACCTTCTTAGGCTTCTTTTCCTTCAAATACTTAAATCCCATGTATCCACCTGCACCGAGGAAAATAATAAGTGCCACAATAGCTGCAGGACCAACAGAAGGTTTCTTTTTTTCTTCCTTTACCTCAGGCTCCGGTTCAGTCGAAGGCTCATCTATCGTCTCCTTAGCAGCATCTTCCTTTTCCGCACTTTCCAGAGATTCCTGAAGTGCTTTCTGCTCATCCTCATCCATTAGTGCAAGAATATCTGCTTCATCCACCATATTCAGGAAATGAACGGTTTCTGTGCCGTTATCATCACGGTCAATGATGATATAGAAGTAATTACCCTTCTTGGTAACAACAGTGATAAACTGCTTCCCACCGGCTTCTACTGAACCATAATCATCTACCAAAGTAAGATTTCCATCCGGTGTAAGAGGCCCCATTTTCTCTTCCTCTTTTTCCTCAGGTTCTGCAGGTCTCTCTTCACCCTGGCATAAAGAGATGTCCTATTTACATACCGAGCACTCTTCATTTACACAGTCCTCTGTGCATTTCGTCTCACAGATACATTCAGCTTCAGGACCTGTATGTGCAAAAGCTGTCAAGGAAGTCATCTCAATCATGACCACCAGCTCAGTTGGTGGTTTGCTCTGCGGCTATAAGCCTGTGGTACTAGCCGGCTCTAAAGAGCCATTGAAGATTC
>ENA-OROU01001699-OROU01001699.1-human-gut-metagenome-genome-assembly--contig:-NODE-1699-length-17653-cov-3.061939_pt1 | contig 17653 bp, 12 predicted proteins | sample MGYA00242131_ERZ509054 | MGnify/ENA primary metagenome ERZ509054 (study PRJEB26280, sample SAMEA2338749) | human gut metagenome | biome: human gut; feature: human-associated habitat; material: faeces... | reverse complement strand
TGTACCGAAAATGAAGTTTTGCGGGAAGCTTTCCGTATGATCGGCACCGGAGAGGAAAAGGTCTTTTCACTCGATATGAGTAACGAAGTAGCAGCGGACCAGGGCATGGTGTGCGGGGGACGGATGCTGGTCTATGTGGTGGATATTTAAGTATTAATAGTTAGGTTTGGTATAGAGAGGAGATCTTGATGATGAATAAGAAGGCATTATCAATAATAGGCGTTTCCTGTTTGGGTGCAGTGTTATTTGCGGGTTCAATGCTTGGGGGAAACACAGCAGAGGCTGGTTTGAATGACTACGGAAAAGTATCTGAATATAGTAAAATGTTAGCAGATAATTATCAGTCTGTGAACGACTATTACATCGAAACATTATCTGTAGATGGCCTTTCTGACAACCAGAAAAAAGAATATTTGAATAGAGATGATGTATATGCTGTAGGGAATAATATCGTTATATCAAAAGAAGAAGTTCAGCAGTATACTGATTTCTATTTGCATGATGGTGAAAGTGAAGCCGATGCTCATCAGCTGGCAGTAAAAGATGCCATGGAACGAAATGCTTTATATGTTGCAGCTATTCAGAATGGATTTAGTGTTACCGATGAAGAAATTCAGGAATGGTTGACGGAACTTCGCACAATGTTGGAGAACGATACAACAGGTGTATATCAGGCGGCTTTGGATGATTTTGATTCAGAGGAAGCATATTGGGCATATGAGTATGAAGTATATCGTGTTGATTTGCCGATTCAGAATTATGTGTCTTCACTTCAGCAGGGGGTAAATGTAATATCTGAACATGGAAATTATAATTCAGACACAGAAGCATTCAATGAAATGAAGCATCAGCTGGCAGATGAACAGAATTTTAAGATCGCAAATTAATAAGGAGAAATCAGGAACAGATAATTGTAGAAGTAAAGCAGTTAAAAACAGGATGTAACAATGAAAAAAGTGACAGAGGTCAAAAACTTCTGTCACTTTTTGATCGCAGAATAAGCATTCCCACGCTTCAAGTGCGTAGAGCACTAAGCGGGGGAATGCTTATGTCAGTGGGAGTTAAAAGCTCCCACTGACAGGTCGCAAAGCGACTGCGTTCATGAGCAAGTAGCGAAAGCGGATTGCGAATGTCCGCTTTACTTTCTGAATTTTAAGCCATCAGACAAGTTATTACTGTGCGGTAGTCGTAGCTGCCGCATCATCCGTGGTCTGTTCCTCAGGCGGAATTACTACCGGCACACCCATGTCATCTCCAGAGGTATCCGGAACTTCTACGTTATCTGCTTCATGCTCATCAAAATCAGCCGGTGCATGGAAGGTAACCGTGTTGGAACTGCGGAAGATCGTATTGCTTGAGCCAACCTGATTTACCACCAGCTCAGAACCATCAGACAGGTTTGCCATAGAAATCTCAAGGCAGTTTCCGGAAATATATTCTGTGGAAACTTTCTCGCCATCGACATAAACCTTACTCCAAGGAGTGAAATTCTCACCGAAGATGGTCAGCTTTGTCTTATCCGCGCTCATGGATGTATGGTCAATTACAACATCCTGAACACCCATTACAAGGTTGGAAGCCGGATATTTGTCTACCCCATGGTAGGAATAGCGGTTTCCGTAAAGCAGATCGTACTGCAGTAATTCCCAGTTTGTGATGTAAGAGGCATCGTCAGTAGATACGCCTGCGTTCATTTCAGACTGGTGAACATCGTTCCTTCGTGAATACCAAGCTGATCTGTGATGTAAGACATCAGCTGGTAAGCAGCCACATCTTTATCCTGTTTCTCAAGACCAAAGTTATTCCATGTAACGTATGTAGTGTCATACAGGTTTCCGGTATTCATATCGGATTCTTCCAGTCCAAGGGTCGGAAGGTGATCGCCGTACATGACAACGATTGTTTTCTCGTTACGTTTTGATAAGGTATCGATCAGGTTTCCGATGAATTTGTCAACTTCGTGAAGTTCGTTGATGTAGTACTCCCACTGATAATGCTCAGCTTCGGTATCTCCTCCGGTTACCTGAATTTCAGGGTTATCAAATACTTTGTAATCCGGGTAGCTTCCGTGACTCTGTACCGTAATGGTGTAGAGGAAATCAGACTGATCCGGAGTAGAATCCAGTGTCTTGGTTGTCTCGCCAATCAGAATGTTGTCTGTCGGCCAGGAAGCAATTTCATTATATTCTGTGATATTCATCAGCTCTTTGCTGGTAAATGTATCAAATCCCATCTGGGAGAATACTTTTGCACGTCCATAGAAGTTACCACCGTTGTTGTGCAGGGCATGAGTGGCATAACCGATATTACCAAGGTCATCAGCTGCACTTTCACAGGTAGTATTTTTTAAAACGGTTTTGTATGGGTACTCACCCAGACCGAAGAAACGGATGCCCATACCGGTCAGAACTTCAAATTCTGTATTTGCGGTTCCGGCTCCGACAACCGGAACAGTAAGGTATCCGGATGTATAATTCTCCATTAATTTATGGAAGTTCGGGATCGGATCTTCGGAGTAGCTCAAAAAGTTTAATTCATACGGATCGATAAATGTCTCAAGCTGCATGAAAATGATATTCGGCATATCAGAAGAATCAACCGTTGTCGGCTCTGTCGTTACATTGTCATTGATCGTGTCAATGGTTTCTTCCGTATAATTGGCAGGTTTGCTCATGCCGGTATCTACCACACTGGCAGAAAAACTGTATACAAAACCGTAATCCTTATATCCCTGTGCCAGGTTTCCGAAGTATCCGGAAAGGATATCAGAGTGGATCGCTGCCTTTGTGATAAAAGGAATACTTGCTACGCACAGAACAAGTAAACCAAGGTTGCGGAACAGATGAACTCTTCCTTTGAATTTCGGTCCCTTGAATGCAAAAAGAATCAGGAAAGTTGCAAGTGTGATCAGCAGAATGATCACTGCGATCTCCTGTCCGGCAGACAGATATTTGCTGTTTTTCATGGAGAGCAGGTCTCCGATCAGCTTCAGGTCTGCAAAGTTAAACGGTGTAACACGGGAGGCAAGTACGCATCCGTTGATAACACCAAGCAGCATCCAGAATATGGATATCACAATGCGGACCAGTGCACGATGCTTGAACAGATATACGATGAGCAACGTTGCAAAAATCAGCAGTGCATTATAAAGGAATGTCAGCGGTGAGCTGATACAGAAACTTACTGCTGATGTAAAGGAATGTCTGGATACACATTCAATTGTAAAGACCAGGATGCAGGCCAGCAGTCCGTGGAACAGCAGTGAAAATTTATTCATAAACTGTACTTTTGGATTGTCAGACAGATCCGGAAATTTAAAGTTTTTCAGAAAACGGAAAAAACCATGTCGTTTTCTTTTGATATTATCACCGATGATGATCGGTTTTTCTTTCCCATTTTTTCTAAATGATTTCATATAAACTCCTTCTCTCAAAACGTGGTGTCGAAAGTGCAAACTTTACTATTAAGTTAAAAGAATTTTACATAACCGTACAGATATTAGACCTAAATTTACAAAAAGTCAATTAAAAAAGTATAAAATACACGATATGAACAAAAAAAATTCATATTGCCGTTTCCTTTTGTGAATATTACAGCGTTACAGTTCACACATTACATACGTTTGAAAAAGCAATCATGCCTGAATGAGGAACTTGCAGAATGCGCAGGAAACTGTATCAAAAATCATGATTCATATCATAAATCATATAATAAGGAAATTTTTGAAAGAAAAAGGAAATAATTTCTTAATATGTCGGTCAATTAAGACTTGCAAAGCGAAAAACGTTGTGCTAAGATACAAAATCATGAGTAAATGCGTAGAAGGAGACTCTTATCTTCAGAAACTGACAGGAATACGGCGTCACCGACTGAGAGCGCTGTTTGGCGGAGGAGAGGAAGGGAACACTCTGGAGCAGACAGATTGAATGCGAAAATCATAGATCAATGGATTTCAGTAGGTCTGTACGGATTGCACACGTTACGTGCCTGAGTGGGGAAAGACACAGATCATGAGTGTTTTGTAGTATTGTTTTTCTCAATGCGGGTGGTACCGCGGAATAATAAAAGAACATTATTTCGTCCTGGGATACAAAGAAGTATCCTTAGGGCGTTTTTTTGTCTTTTTCAGAGCCAAGGCAATTCGAAAAAATATGCGAATCATGCTTGCATGAATGAATATATTTTTAAGAATTTCTTTGGCGAGAAGCCACATCGAGATGGAGCGTAGCGTAATCGAGATGGCTCTGAAAAAGACAAAAATAACAAAAATAAGAATAATTCCGTCCCGCACCTTACAACATTTTATGCAAAAGGAGTGTACGAAACAATGAAAATGATGACCGGTGTAATACCAAAAGAGACGATGGAAATCAGTGAAATCCTTGCCTCTGACCTGTATGGTCAGATGATCAGCGTGAATGGAGCCGTTCATACAGTGCGTGACATGGGTGAGGTAGCCTTTGTGGTCCTGCGAAAGAGAGAAGGTCTCCTGCAGTGCGTGTATGAAGAAGGTGTGACCGCTATTGATCTGAAGGAACTCAAGGAAGGTGCAGCCATTGAGGTAAGCGGTGTATTAAATAAGGAAGAGCGTGCGCCGGGAGGATTCGAGATCCGCATGAAAGAGGTCAAGATTCTTTCCGAGCCTGCAGAGAGTCTGCCGCTTCCAATCGCAAAGTGGAAGATGAATACTTCCCTGGAAGCTAGATTAAACCACCGTGCAGTAGCGTTAAGAAACATCAGGGAGCGGGCAACCTTCCGGATTCAGGAAGGCATTGTGAGAGGCTTTCGCGATTTCCTTTACAGCCAGGGATTTACAGAGATTCATACACCAAAACTTGGTGCAAAAAGTGCTGAGGGCGGTGCCAACCTGTTTAAACTGGAGTATTTCCACAGACCTGCGATCTTACAGCAGAGTCCGCAGTTTTACAAACAGATGATGGTGGGCGTGTTTGACAGAGTCTTTGAGACAGCACCGGTTTTTCGTGCGGAAAAACATAACACAAAACGCCATTTAAACGAATATAACAGCCTTGATTTCGAAATGGGTTATATTGACGGATTCGAAGATATCATGGCGATGGAGACCGGATTTTTGCAGTATACCATGGAGTTACTGAAAAAAGACTATGCGAAAGAGTTAGATATTTTACAGATCGAACTTCCGGATGTGAGCCGGATCCCGGCCATCCGTTTCGATGAAGCAAAACAGAGAGTTGCAGAAAAATATGACAGACAGTTCCGTAATCCATATGATTTAGAGCCGGAGGAAGAGCATCTGATCGGTCAGTATGCAAAAGAAGAATTCGGCAGTGATTTTGTGTTTGTCACACATTATCCATCCAAGAAACGTCCGTTTTATGCCATGGATGATCCGGCAGATCCGACTTACACCTTAAGCTTTGATCTGCTTTACAAAGGTCTGGAGATCACAACCGGTGGACAGCGTATCCATCAGTATGATAAATTAATGGAAAAGATCGCACAGCGGGGTATGGAAACCGAAGGCATGGAGCATTACCTGTCCGCATTCAAATACGGCATGCCGCCACATGGTGGACTTGGTATCGGAATGGAACGTCTGACCATGCAGCTGATCGGAGAAGATAACGTCCGTGAAGCGACCTTGTTCCCGCGAGATCTGAGCAGATTAGAGCCGTAACAGATTATGGCAGACCCCGGAACCGTTACAAAGTGCGATCCAGATGTAGGAGGAGAGAAACGTGAGACATACAGGAACACAGACAATCGCAACAGAACGCCTGACATTACGGCGTTTTACCATAGAAGATGCAGAAAATATGTATTACAACGGGGCGAGCGACCCGGAAGTGACCAGATACCTGACCTGGCAGCCACACAAAAGTGTGGAAGAGACCGCAGAGATTCTGCAGCAGTGGGAAGCAGGTTACAGCAAAAATGAGTTTTATCAGTGGGCTATCGAGTTAAATGACATCGAGCAGCCAATCGGAAGTATCAGCGTGGTATCACTGAATGAAGATGTCCAGAGTGCAGAACTTGGTTACTGCATCGGAAAATCCTGGTGGCATCAGGGTTACACCACAGAGGCTGTGGAGGCAGTCATCCGTTTCCTGATGGCAGAAGTCGGAGCCGGACGTGTCTGGTCACAGCATGATGTGGCAAATCCAAATTCCGGTGAAGTGATGAAAAAAGCCGGTATGGATTATGAAGGAACCCTGCGCCAGTCCCTAAAGGACAATCAGGGTATTGTGGATTCTGCTATTTATGCAAAAATCAGTCATGTGGCACTGGACGAAGAGCCGGAAGAAGAGGATCAGACCAGCGGCGCATCCGTCACAAAAGTAATGGCAGAGGACGGAACTATGAAAAATGTCATTTCCGATGACACCATGGAATATGTCGGCATTTTGGCAAAACTGGAACTGAGTCCGGAAGAAGCAGAAGCAGCGAAAAAAGATATGGAAGATATGCTGGATTACATCGATCTCTTAAACGAGCTTGATACCACGGGCATTGAGCCGATGTCCCATGTATTCCCGATTGAAAATGTATTCCGCGAGGATGTTGTGACAAACGGAGATGGCAGTGCAGATACATTGAAGAATGCTCCGGAGCAGAAAGATGGCGGATTCAAAGTACCGAAGACAATCGGTGAATAAGAACGGAGGACATGGAAATGAGTTTGATGAGTTTGACAGCAGTAGAGCTGGGAAAAAAGATAAAAGCAAAAGAAGTGACCGTGGAAGCTGCCGTTCGGGAAGCGTTGGATGCGGCACGCGCAAAAGAAGAGCAGGTACACAGTTTTGTGACAGTCGATGAGGAAGGTGCGCTGGTACGCGCAAAAGAAGTACAGGCACAAATTGATGCCGGAGAGCTGACAGGACCGTTAGCAGGTGTTCCGGTGGCCATCAAAGACAATATGTGTACCGAAGGTCTTTTAACGACCTGTTCTTCAAAGATTTTATATAACTTTATACCGACTTATACGGCAGAAGCAGTGAAAAAACTGGAAGAAGCCGGAGCAGTCATTATTGGAAAAACAAATATGGATGAATTTGCCATGGGAAGTACGACAGAGACTTCTGCTTACGGCGAGACAAAAAATCCATGGAATACCGCGCACGTTCCGGGAGGATCTTCCGGCGGTTCCTGCGCAGCTGTGGCAGCAGAGGAGTGTTCCTTTGCCCTTGGTTCTGATACCGGCGGATCCATCCGTCAGCCAAGTTCTTTCTGTGGAGTAACCGGTATCAAACCGACGTACGGAACTGTTTCCCGTTACGGACTGATCGCATACGGTTCTTCGCTGGATCAGATCGGACCGGTAGCAAAAGATGTGACAGACTGTGCAACGATCCTGGAAGCAATTACTTCCTACGACAAAAAGGATTCGACATCCGTAAAAAGAGAAGACACCGATTTTACGTCTGCCCTGGTAGATGATGTCAAAGGCATGCGCATCGGTATCCCAAAAGATTATTTCGGGGAAGGGTTAAATCCGGAAGTAAAGGAAGCGGTACTTGCAGCAGCAAAGGTACTGGAAGAAAAAGGTGCCATCGTGGAAGAATTCGACCTTGGTCTTGTAAAATATGCGATTCCGGCCTATTATGTCATTGCCTGCGCGGAAGCAAGTTCCAACCTGGCACGTTTTGATGGCGTAAAATACGGCTACCGTACGAAAGAATATGAAGGCCTTCATAATATGTATAAAAAATCCCGTTCCGAAGGATTTGGTCCTGAGGTAAAACGAAGAATCATGCTTGGATCTTTCGTTTTAAGTTCCGGATATTATGATGCCTATTATCTGAAAGCATTGCGCGTCAAAGCATTGATAAAAAAAGCATTTGACGATGCATTTGCAAAATATGACATGATCCTTGGACCTGCAGCACCGACCACAGCACCGAAGCTTGGCGAGAGCCTGCAGGATCCGATCAGCATGTATCTGGGCGATATTTATACAATTTCCGTGAACCTGGCGGGACTTCCCGGAATTTCCCTTCCGTGCGGTACGGACCGTCAGGGATTACCGATCGGTTTGCAGCTGATCGGAGACTGTTTTCAGGAGAAAAAGATCATTCAGGCAGCATACAGTTTTGAGCAGACACGTCCATATCAGCACAGCCCGCTGAGTCAGGCGTAGGAAGGAGGAGAAGAGATGAGTAAGAATTATGAAACAGTCATCGGACTGGAAGTGCATGTAGAGCTTGCAACCAAAACAAAAATCTTCTGTTCCTGTTCCACGGAGTTCGGAGGAAAACCAAATACACACACCTGCCCGGTTTGTACCGGTATGCCGGGTTCCCTTCCGGTGTTGAACAAACAGGTAGTGGAATATGCCATGGCCGTTGGTCTGGCTACAAACTGCAGCATTACCCGATACAGTAAATTTGACCGGAAAAACTATTTTTACCCGGATAATCCGCAGAACTATCAGATCTCACAGCTGTATCTGCCAATCTGCCGCAACGGATATGTGGAAATTGAGACTCCGGCAGGCAAAAAACAGGTGCGCATCCATGAAATCCATATGGAGGAAGATGCCGGTAAACTGGTACATGATGAGTGGGAGGACGTATCTATCGTGGACTACAACCGTTCCGGTGTGCCGTTGATCGAGATTGTATCCGAGCCGGATATGCGTTCTGCCGATGAAGTAATCGCTTACCTGGAGACACTGCGTCAGACCATTCAGTATCTGGGTGCATCCGACTGTAAATTAAACGAAGGTTCCATGCGTGCCGATGTCAACCTGTCTGTCTGTGAGGTTGGTTCACCGAAGTTTGGAACCCGTACCGAGATGAAAAACCTGAACTCGTTCAAGGCGATCGCACATGCCATTGAAGGAGAGCGGGAGCGTCAGATCGAGCTTCTTGAGATGGGAAGAAAAGTTGTGCAGGAAACGCGTCGCTGGGATGACAACAAAGAATCTTCTCATGCAATGCGTTCCAAAGAGGATGCACAGGATTATCGTTACTTCCCGGAACCAGATCTGGCACCGATCGTTATCTCGGAGGAGTGGATCAATGAGATCCGCAGTCGTCAGCCGGAACTGCGTCCGCAGAAGCTGGAGCGTTACCGCAGAGAGTACGATATTCCGGAGTATGATGCACAGATCATTACCGGAACAAAACATATGGCAGATCTTTTCGAGGAAACCACGAAAATCTGTGACAAACCGAAAAAAGTATCCAACTGGCTCATGGGCGAAACCATGCGTCTCTTAAAAGAGAACAGTATGGAAGCAGAGGAAATCTGCTTTGCACCGGAGCATCTGGCTGCTCTGATCGAACTGGTAGATGCAGGCACCATCAATGGTTCCGTGGCAAAAGAAGTTTTTGAAGAGATGTTTCGGTCAGACATTGATCCGGAAAAATATGTGGAAGAAAAAGGACTGAAAGTGGTCAATGACGAAGGCGCACTGCGCGAGACCATTGAAAAAGTTATTGCAGACAATCCGCAGTCTGTGGAAGATTACCATAATGGTAAAAAGAAAGCCATGGGATTTTTGGTTGGCCAGACGATGAAGGCTATGAAAGGAAAAGCAAATCCGGCTATGGTAAATGCGATCTTACAGGAACTTCTTGCTTAGAGTGGCGGCATTTTAGGTCGTGTGGCCGGGCGTTCTGCCAGGTTATTGAATACGTTTGAAAAAACATCCTCATGCAGGCTGAGACGCCTTGTATGAGGATGTTTTTCTCGAAAAAAGCATAAACCTTTTATTAAATGCGAGTCGTACAGTTGAAAATAGCCTTCAATCTATGGTAAGATAGAAAAGTCTCAACGGCATTTTTGAGGAAAATAAAATGTAGGATCGGAATGATTTGTTTTGAATGATTCCGAACGTACATGAAAGACGAATGGAGAATTTTTTATGATAGATAACGATTACAGAGAAGTAGATACAGAGGAAAAAGCAGAACAGCCTGTATCGGAAGAAACGAAAGAGACAGAAACCACAGAGACTCCGGCAGAGACCGGAGAAGTCGTAAATGACGATCATGCCGATGAGCAGGAGAAAAGTGATGATTTTGATGAGTTCTGTGCTATGTGCAGACGTCCGGCAAGTAAAGTGGGCAAACTGATCCATGTGGCTCCGAATATGGCAATCTGCCAGGACTGCATGCAGAAGACCTTTGATACTATGGGGCAGATGCCTGGAATCCCGGGTCTTGGAGATATCAACATCGGAGATATGCTGTCAAGTGGAAAGATGCCGAATATCCAGTTTGTAAACATGTCTGATCTGCCATTTGGCAACCAGCAGAAAGTAAAGAAGAAAAAGCCAAAAGAGAAAAAGAAAGAAGAGCCGGTTCTGGATATCCGCAAGATTCCTGCACCGCACAAGATCAAGGCAAGTCTGGATGACTATGTAGTCGGACAGGATTATGCAAAAAAAGTAATGTCAGTGGCTGTTTACAACCATTACAAACGTGTGGCAGCAGGCACTGAGGCAAATGCAGATGGAGTAGAGATCGAGAAATCCAACATGCTGATGGTTGGTCCGACAGGCTGTGGTAAGACGTATCTGGTTAAGACACTGGCAAAACTTCTGGATGTGCCGCTTGCCATCGCTGATGCGACCTCTCTGACAGAAGCCGGCTATATAGGAGATGATATTGAGAGTGTGCTGTCGAAGCTTTTGACGGCAGCAGATAATGATGTAGAAAAAGCAGAACGTGGCATTGTATTTATTGATGAAATCGACAAACTTGCAAAGAAGAAAAATGCGACACAGCGTGATGTCAGCGGTGAGTCCGTACAGCAGGGTATGTTGAAGCTGCTGGAAGGTGCGGAAGTGGAAGTGCCGATCGGTGCGACCAGTAAAAATGCGATGGTTCCGATGACAACGATTGATACATCCAATATTTTATTTATCTGCGGTGGTGCGTTCCCGGGATTGGAAGACATCATCAAAGAACGTTTGAATGAGCATGCTTCCATTGGTTTCCAGGCAGATCTGAAAGATAAATATGACAAGGAAGAGAATCTGCTCCGTCAGGTGACCACAGAGGATATCCGCAAATTTGGTATGATTCCGGAGTTTATCGGTCGTCTGCCGATCCTGTTTTCACTGGATGCATTGTCCGAGGATATGCTGGTACAGATTCTGAAAGAGCCGAAAAATGCGATCATCAAGCAGTATCAGAAATTACTGGCCATGGATGAAGTAAAACTTGAATTTGATGATGGTGCACTGCGTGCCATTGCAAAACGTGCCAAAGAGAAAAACGTAGGAGCCCGTGCATTACGTTCCATCATTGAGGAGTTTATGCTTGATATCATGTATGAAATTCCAAAAGATGACAATATTGGTGCGGTCACCATTACAGAGGCTTATATCGAAAAAACAGGCGGCCCGCTGATCCAGATGCGTGGAACGCCGGAACTGGAAGATAAATCCGGAACAAATTAAGAAAGTTCCCTACTTTCATTGCGAAGAACAACAAGGCAGGAGAAAAAGCAAAGGTGCTTATTTCCCCTGCCATTTTTAGACCAATAAAATAAGTTTCCTGTTTTTACTTTGTATAGTATAAGCAAATGAAATGAGAAAGTTGCCTGGATGTCTGCTATGAATGATTAGTAGAGTAAAAGAAACCAGCAAAATGATTGAATAAAAAGGAGAAATCTGAATGAAAGAACTGACCCCGAAACTGCAACTGTTTTTAGACTTTCTGATGCTGACGGTGGGAGCTGCCATCGCTGCATTTGCCATTGAAGTTTGGTGCCCTGTACGATTCTGGATGGCGGTGTCATCGGTATCGGCATCATGGTAAATAATCTGACCCATATCCCGTTAAGTATTCTGACCATCGTTCTGAACATTCCGTTTCTTCTGATTGGTTCCCGAAAACTTGGTGTCACATTTATTGTAAAATCCGGCTACGCCATGGCAATGTTTTCCATATTTCTGGAAGTATTTGCTCCATGGGTCAATGCGACCGATCAGTATCTGCTGGCGGTTTGTTTCGGCGGAGTGATCCTCGGTGCCGGAGTAGGTCTGGTGATCCGTTTTGGTGGTTGTCTGGACGGAACAGAAACAGTAGCGATATTGATTAATCGTAAGTTTAAGTTGCCGGTAGGACAGACAGTACTGATCTTCAATGTCATTATTTATATTGTAGCGGCATTGCTCTTTGGATTTGAACGTGCTATGTACAGTCTGCTGACCTATTTTATTACATCGAAAATTATTGATAAAGTGGAGACCGGTCTGGAGCAGGCGAAAGCGGCCATGATCATTACGGATGAGGGAAAAGAGATTGCGGATGCGATCTATCAGACGCTGGGCAGAACTGTGACGATGCTGGAGGGCGAAGGCCTGATCAGCGGAAAGAAAGTAGTCTTGTACTGCGTGTTGAACCGTCTGGAAATCTATGAACTGAAACGTCTGATCAAGGAAGTTGATACCTCTGCATTTATTACCGTAAGTGACGTATCTGAGATTATTGGAAAACATATTAAGAAGACTGCGATAGAAAAAGCAATAAAGAATGAATAGCTCAAGAATATCTGAAAAAAATGGACAGAATCGGATATAGCCGGTTCTGAAAAGAATGAAGATTAGAATAATAAGAAAAATGAAAAGACAGCCAAATCCGAACGGCTGTCTTTTCTAAGGAGAAGGTATTTTTTACTATGGGGGTAGCAAAAAACTTATAATGTATTGGGGGTTTTTACAGTTATTATAATAGCAAATATTCATTCATAAGTGTTCACAATCATTCATGAAAAATCATTTGAAAATTGTACAATTTTTATAAGACCAAAAAGTAATCACTGAAAAATGTCTTGTAAATCTGCATGATAACAGATTCTTTTCGAGATGATACTCCTTGTAAAACAGGTGTGGTCATGCTATCATTGAGGTAGTAAAAAGAGAAGGTTTTAGAGGAGTCTTTGTGTGAAAACACAGAAAGAAAGGTATATAAGGAGGGAGCAGAAACATGAAAGGACTTGTTCACATTTATGAGGGAACAGGCAAAGGAAAGTCAACGGCGGGGGTCGGTCTTACAATTCGCTGTGCAGGAAATGGATTTCCGGTGGTGTATTCTCAGTTTTTGAAGGATGGTACAACCGGTGAGATGAATATTTTACGGAAGATTCCGAATATTACAGTACTGGTGGAAGAACATCATTTTGGATTTTCTTTTCTGATGACACCGGAAGAAAAAGTGGAGGCAAAGGCTGCTTATACGGCGTTGTTTGAGAAGGTGAAAGCGGCAGCGGTGGAGCAGAATGCAAGATTGCTGGTTATGGATGAGATGCTGGATCTGTGTAATGCAGAATTGATTGATACGGCCATGGTGGTTGATTTTCTGAAAAACCGACCGGAGCAGCTGGAAGTCGTTATGACAGGACGTAATCCGAAACCGGAACTGGTAGAACTGGCAGACTATATTACAAATATGAATGCAGTGAAGCATCCATTTGAAAAAGGGGTACCGGCAAGAAAAGGGATTGAAATGTAGTTGTTATGGAGGAAAGTATGAAATCATTATACGAACTGGTAGCACCTTACGATTCTGTTTCCCTGATCGGAATGTGTAAAAATGCCGGAAAGACAACCACGTTGAATCAGCTGATCGCTGAGCTGAAACGCAACGGGGTTTCTTTTGGTGCTACATCAGTAGGAAGAGATGGAGAAAGCACAGATCTGGTTACCAATACGGTGAAACCGGGCATTTTTGTTTATAAGGGAACGATTGTTGCAACGGCAGCAGATTTATTGAAATATTGTGATACGACGCGGGAGATTTTATGTTCTACCGGGATTTATACACCGATGGGAGAGATTATTATCTTCCGGGCCCGGACAGACGGGTTTGTGCAGATTGCCGGACCATCCATGACCAGTCAGCTGGCGGAAGTATCGGAGTTGATCCGCCCTTATGGTGTGGACAAGATTCTGATCGACGGGGCACTTGGACGAAAAAGTCTTTGTTCCAGAAAAGTCAGCCAGAGTACGATTCTGTGTACCGGTGCATCTTATCACAAGAGTATGGCTACGGTAGTGCGGGATACCGCATATACCTGTGAAATCCTGCAGCTGCCTCAGGCACCGTTTGAAGTACCGGAGGAACTGTGGAATCAGAATGATATGAAATATATACCGGTAACGGATCCGGAGCACATTGTGTTGCCACAGGAGCGGATAACACCGGAGAAGGTATGGCGGAGAGGGGCAGAAAACCCGCCGGAATATATGGTAGTCCAGGGCGGACTGACAGATGCCATGGTAAAGACACTCATCATGTCAAATACAGATCTGAAAGGGAAAAAGATGGTGCTGCTGGATGGCAGCAAAATACTTCTTTCCAGCGATATGTATGAGAAACTGCAGATTAAGGGGCTGTGCTTTGAGGTAGCGGATGCGCTGCAATTGCTGGGAGTTACCATCAATCCGTTTTCGGCCTATGGATTTCATTTTGACAAGGATGAATTTATGCAGAAGATGTCTGCAGCGATTGATGTGCCTGTCTATAATGTCAGGGACGAGTACAGAAAAAGTATGGGGGAATTAGTATGATTCAGTTGACATATGAACAGAAAAACAGTATCGGACTGCAATATATATTGGACCGGTTGAATCCATCGTCACCTTACGGACAGGAACGGGTGCGTCGGATGACACCGTATACAGCAGAAGAAAAAGATCTTCTGATGGAGGAACTCTCCAACCTGGAGAAGCTGATGAATAAAAAAGAGGATCTGAAGCAGGAAATCAATCATTTGCGTCGTATATTTATGCAGATGAAGGATGTGCGGCCAACGATAAAAAAGGCACGGGAAATGTGTCTGAATGATATTGAACTGTTTGAAATGAAGAATTTTCTGATTTATTCGGAGCAGGCCAGAAGTGAAGCAAATTATGTAAATGGGCAGACAAAGATGACGGGTCTTGGCTATATGGATCTGGAAGCAGCCCTGGATATTCTGGATCCGGACGGACGCCGGATTCCAAGTTTTTATATTTATGAAGCATATTCGGAGAAATTGGATGATATCCGGAAACGCAAGCGGGAACTGGAAAAATCCATGGAGATTGCGGCGGAAGAGACAAAGAAAGAGTATCAGAATCTGCGGCATCAGGTTGTTCTGGAAGAGGAAGAAGAAGAACAGATCATCCGGGAACAGCTCACAAAGCGCCTGCAGCCGTATCTGGATGCCATGCTCTATAATGCCAATGTAACAGGGCGTCTGGACTTGCTGCTGGAGAAGCTGACCGCTACTTATTTCGGAAAAACAGTGAAACCGGTGTTCAGCGGAATGACAGGTATAGATGCTGAAAATATGTATAAAAATACAGAAAATGAAAAAGCAAATACAGCTTCTGACATTTCATTTAAATTGGAAAATGTGACGAATCCGTGGGTTGCTTCTGTGTTAAAGAACCGTGGATTGGAGTTTACGCCATTGTCCATTGAACTGACACAGGGGGCTACGGTGATCACCGGTGCAAATATGGGTGGAAAGAGTATTTCCCTGAAGACCATTGTGCTAAATGTAGTGCTTGCTATGTGTGGTTTTTATGTATATGCAGATTATGCAGAGATTCCATTTTTTGAGAATATCCAGATGATTTCCGAGGAACTGCAGTCCGTACAGAAAGGACTCTCCAGTTTTGGTGCAGAGATTATCCAGATGAAGGATGTGATTGAAAATGTCGAAAAAGAATTCTGTTTTGTAGTGCTGGACGAGTTTTCCAGAGGTACCAATCCGCATGAGGGAGCTGCGCTGGTGCGTGCAGTGACAAAATATCTGAATCATAAGCATGTAGTGGCACTTCTGGTTACACATTTCGATCATGTAGCTGAGTATGGAAAAGCACATTATCAGGTTGTAGGACTGAAAGATATGGATGAATCCAAGGTTGAGAATGAGATTCAGAATGCAGGTATGCAAAAGGGAGTAGCGGTAATCGCGTCCCATATGAATTATGGCCTGTATCGTGTTGAAAATGAGGGGAATTGTCCGAGGGATGCGTTCCGAATCTGTCGTTTGCTGGGATTGCAAAGCGATGTGATGAATTTACTGGATGAACAGGATTGATTTTAAAATATATGCGAAAAAGAAAGAACCGATGTATTTCTACATCGGTTCTTTCTTTTTGCTTTGTTAAGAGAATTTGAAGTGTTCGTTTATAAACATTATTCCTTTGCAGCGTTGATGATTTCCTTCTGCTCAGGTGTATATTTCCAAACCTTCGGAGCAACCAGAAGAACGATAGTCAGGAGTACAATAGCTACTGCTAAGGAAATAACAGTACTTACGCCCTGACCCAGGCTGTTTGTTACACCGGCAACTACATAACCGATTGCACAACATACAGCTACGATAACTGCGTATGGAATCTGAGTACCAACGTGTTTCAAGTGGTTACACTGAGAACCTGTAGAGGACAGGATCGTGGTATCAGAAATCGGTGAGCAGTGATCTCCGAATACGGAACCAGCTAATGTTGCAGACAGACATGTAATTGTAAAGCTTGGAGCTGCTACAGAACAGATGGAGATTACGATCGGAATAAGGATACCGAATGTACCCCAAGCTGTACCGGTTGCAAATGAAAGTAATGCTGCAATGATGAAAATGATTGGAGCAAGTGTCATAATCGGAATACCGGAGTTAGCAACAGCATCTGCTACGAATTCGCCTGTTCCAAGGTAATCACGGCATACGCTGGAGATTGTCCATGCGAATGTCAGGATCGTACATGCCGGGATCATTGTGAAGATACCCTGACCAATGCTGCCGAATAATTCTTTGAAAGTAAGAACGCGACGGCACATGTAATAAATAAATGTAAATACTAATGTACAGAAACCACCAAGTGCAAGAGCAGTAGCAGCAGATGTGTTACCAAATGCTTCCATGATGGAAAGACCTTCGCCTGAGAACAAACCACCTACATATAACATGCAGAGTACACTGGAGATAACCAGTACAACGATCGGAATAACAAGGTCACATACACGTCCGCTCTGGTTTTCTTTTTCGAAGTCAGATAAGTTGTCTTCTGTTACATCACCTTCCGGAGAAGAGAATACTCCCTGCTCAGCCAGTCTATCAGCTACGAGCATCGGACCAAATTCAGATTTTTTCTTAAGTGTTAAGAAAAGAACCATGAAGATGGATAACATTGCATACAGATTCAGCGGAATAGCCTGAATAAATGTCTCCATACCGGATACAGAACCGTCTTCCGGGAAATAAGAAATAACGGAAGCAGCCCAGGAAGAGATTGGCATGATTACACAGAGAGGAGCGCCGATAGCGTCGATCTGGTAAGCCAGTTTCTCACGAGAGATTTTTGTTCTGTCTGTTACAGGTCTCATGATTGTTCCAACTGCCAGACAGTGGAAATAATCATCGATAGCGAAGAAGATACCAAGTAATGCTGTTGCGAACAGAACGCTTCGTCTGTTTTTCAGCTTACTGGAAGCCCATTCACCATAAGCTCTGGCTCCGCCGGCTTTCGTAATAAGAATTACGAGAATACCTAAGAAGCAAAGGAACAGGATCATGTCCGCATTTGCTCCAAATTTGTCAATCATGATTTCTACTGTGGTAGAAAGAACACCGAAAGGACCAAGTCCTGCAAGTGCTGAATAAATGATCGTACCAGAGAATACACCTAATAAAAGAGAGAAAATAACCTCTTTAGTAACTAAGG
>ENA-OROU01001678-OROU01001678.1-human-gut-metagenome-genome-assembly--contig:-NODE-1678-length-17835-cov-4.116817_pt1 | contig 17835 bp, 15 predicted proteins | sample MGYA00242131_ERZ509054 | MGnify/ENA primary metagenome ERZ509054 (study PRJEB26280, sample SAMEA2338749) | human gut metagenome | biome: human gut; feature: human-associated habitat; material: faeces... | reverse complement strand
TCCTGGAGGCATACCGGTTCCGGGGCTACGCAAAGGGCGTTCGCGGCATTCATATCATCTCTTTCCTGACTGGAACCTCGTGGGGAACGATTGCAATCATGGTTCCCATCATCGCGCCCCTTGCCCTCTCCGTCAGCGGCGGCGAGCTAAGCACGGTAGTCTACCCCCACCTTCAACGCTCCCACGGCGCGGGAAAATCTGACCTATACCGGCCGGGAGCAGGCGCTGATTACTGCGGGCATGACGGACCATGGCACCATGCAGTACAGCCTGACCGAGAACGGCACATACAGCCAGGACATCCCTACCGGCACCAATGCCGGAGCATATACCGTGTGGTATCGGGTGTTTGGCGATGTAAACCACAACGATACCAAACCCGCCAGCGTGCCGGTCATCATTGGGAAGAAGCCGCTGACGATCACCAAGGTAGCGTGTGCGGCCAAGATCTACGACGGCACGGCAAACGCGGGCATTCCCAGCGTGACCTTCGACAACGTGACCTTGAACCGAGGCACAGACTTCACCGTGACCGCCAACTTTGACGATGCCGGTGTGGGCAGCGGCAAGAACGTCTCTGCCACAGTGACCCTGATGGGGCAGGCCGCGAAGAATTACGCCCTGGAGCAGAGCAGCTTCCCTACCACTGGCAGCATCACCAAGGCCGCTGCGCCCACAGTGCAGCCCGTAGAGCTGACCGTTATCAACGGGCTGGCAAAGACTTACTTGGTCAATCTTCCCGCGCTGCCGACGCTGGAAACTCCCAAAGCGTACGGTGCGCTCACCTATGAGATCGGCGAAATCAAACTAAATGACGGCTACTACACCAGCGGCGCGAAGGTGGAAAACGGCAAGCTGACCCTGCCCATTCAGAAAAATGATGTGGCAACCACCGGCTCTGTGGGTACTGCGACCGTAGTAATCAAGAGCACAAACTATGAGGACATCACGCTGACCGTCAACATCAGCGCAAAGAATAAGCGCATCCCCACCGTGACTGCACCTACGGTCAACACACTGACCTACAACGGTGCAGAACAGGCTCTGGTTGCGGCGGGCAAGACCACTGGCGGCACGATGCTCTACCGGCTTGACGATTCTGAGTGGAGTGAGCAGCTCCCCACAGCGAAAAATGCCGGAGAATACACCGTTTGGTACAAGGTTCAGGGAAATGCAGAGTACGCAAATGTGGCAGAACAGAACGTGACTGTGACCGTAGCAAAAAAGTCAGTTACCGTTACGGCACTTGATAAGAGCGCCTACACTGGCAGTACCGCGCCCGATCTGAGCAGCCCTAAAGCAGATAAGGATTACAAGGTGGAAGGTCTGGTTGGTGCAGACACCCTGAGCGGCACTGTAACATTGACTTACGAGCAGACACCGGATATGAGCAAAGCCGGAGAAATCGCAATCAACATCACTGATACGCTGTCAAATGACAACTATGAGATCACCTATGTTTCTGGAACGTTGACCGTTTCCAGGCAATCTTCCAGCGACAGCGGTTTCTCCTCTGGTGGTTCGGGCGGCGGTGGAGGCTCATCCTCCGGCGGTTCCGGCAACAATGATAACACCAACCAGCCGAAGGAAAAGCCTCAAGCCCCTGTCACCGGTGAAACCAAACCCATACAGCCGGATAAAAACGGCAATGCGGCAGTGGATAATAGCTCTGTCCAGTCCGCCATCGACAAGGCCAAACAGGATGCGAAAAAGAACGGCACCACAGAGAACGGGATTGCCGTTACCGTTCCCATCACCTCGGCGGCAGGCCAGACCTCTTTTAACGTGACCATCAAGGCGCAGACATTGGATCTGCTGGTTAAAGAAAACGTCCGGCAATTTACCGTAGCAATAGACCATCTGGTTTCGGTTAATATCGGGCTGGATACTCTGAAGCAGCTGGATGCCGCCTCCGCTGGAGGGGACATCATTCTCCGGGCAAATAAGGTGGATGCGCTGCGTTCTACCGAGGCCAAAGCCGCCATAGAAACAAGACCGGCCTATGACCTGTCGCTGGTGTACCTCTCCGGCGGCAAAGAGACGCCGATTACCAGCCTGAATGGACATACCATCTCGGTGCGTTTGTCCTACACACCGGCAAAGGGTGAGCAGACCGGTAATCTCTATGCAGTCTATGTAGACGACACGGGTAAGGTGGAATGGATCACCAAATCCATCTACGATGCCAGCCTGAAAGCGGTGGTTTTTGAAACCGGTCATTTCAGCGTTTACGGCGTGGGCTACAAGAACCCTGCCCCTGCCTTTACCGACATTCATAACCATTGGGCTGCGGACAATATCCTCTTTGCAGCCAGCCGGGGACTGCTCTCCGGCACCAGCGACACCACCTTCAGCCCCAACACCGGCATGACCAGAGGAATGTTTGTGACAGCTCTGGGGCGGTTGGCGGGCATCAACCCGGACAGTTACAAGACCGGGAAATTTACTGATGTGAAAGCTGACGCCTACTATGCCCCCTATGTGAACTGGGCGGCGCAGAACGGCATTGTGGAGGGCGTTACTGCCACCACCTTTGCGCCGGATACCAACATCAACCGGGAACAGATAGCGGTCATCATGGCAAATTACGCCAAAAAGCTGGGTTACGACCTTCCGAAAACCCTCCAGGCTGTGACTTTTGCGGACAACGCACAGATCAGCAGCTGGGCGAAGAATGCGGTCAGGACCATGCAGCAGGCGGGCATCCTGTCCGGGAAGAATGGAAATAAGTTTGACCCCAAGGGAACCGCTACCCGCGCCGAGGTTGCCACCATACTGCGGCGGTTTGTGGAGATCGTCATTGACCCGCAGACCGCAAACGGCTGGCAGCAGAATGACAGCGGCCAGTGGAGCTATTACAGAAATGGGAAGCCAGTGAAGGGCCGGCTCTCCGACGACCAGAAGTGGTACTGGCTGGACAAAGCTACCGGAATGATGTTTGCCGGCGGCTGGAAGCAGATTGACGGAAAGTGGTACTACTTCTACACAGACGGGACGATGGCGGTGAATACCACCATTGACGGATATACCATCGGCTCGGATGGTGCAAGAAAGTAACCTACAATAAAAAACGATTTGCCCGTATATCAGCGGACAAAGATAAACGCGGTCGGGTATCAAGAAACCCCACCGCGTTTATTTTTTCTCTTGAAGTGATGAAAAAATAGGAAGCTGGCGTCAATTAAACTGCCAGCTTCCCAATGTGAAAAGGTGTATTCCTAAAGCTTATGTACTAAGCTTTAGTTATATGTTCTGCAATTTTTGTGCCCTTCACCGAATCTGTTCAATGGAAGATCCGCATCATTCCGAACACACGTCCGATCACCTGGCAGTCGTCTACGATGATCGGGTCCATCGTATCGTTTTCCGGCTGCAGACGGATGTGATCCTTTTCTTTATAGAAACGTTTTACTGTAGCAGAGTCATCGATCAGCGCAACCACGATCTGTCCGTTATAGGCTTCCTGACAACACTGTACAAAAATCTGGTCGCCATCCAGAATCCCGGCATTTATCATAGAATCGCCGCGGACATTCAACACAAAGCACGGCTCACCGGTCGGCACGGATTCTGCCGGAATCGGAAGATAGCTTTCGATATTTTCTTCGGCAAGGATTGGCTGTCCGGCTGCAACATTGCCGACAACCGGAAGGCTCGTCATCTCTGTGCGAACAGCCTGAAAGCTGTCGTCTGTGATCTCAATCGCGCGCGGCTTAGTCGGGTCCCTGCGGATATATCCGTTCTTCTCCAGCGTCTCCAAATGAGAATGAACGGAAGACGTGGATTTTAAATGAACTGCCTCGCAGATCTCACGAACTGCCGGCGGATATCCCTTTTTTAAAATTTCTTCTTTTATATAATCAAGAATTTCCTGCTGTTTTGCAGTGATCTTTCTCTGTGCCATAGAAAAATTCCTTTCTGCATTTTAATGTAAATTCAGTATAACATACCCCTGATAAAAAAGCAAACATACATTCCGAAGAAGTGTTCGATTTTTACCGTTTCCTGTTGACATTCGAAAGTACGTTCGATATAATCCATGTATAGAAACATATGTTCGAAACCGTATGTTCGATTGTACTCAGGAGGGGATTTCTATGAACACAACATACAGCACCTATTTTCAGACCGCCAGAGCAGTAGCAGCATATCAGGAGCGTTCCTATCGCAACCACCTGCGCAGGACCAGACAACTGACCAAACGGATCTTTTTCAGTCTTGCAGCGACCCTTATCGCGGTCTTTATCGGTATTTTGACAACCGGATTTTTATCCAGAGCGCAGGCATCCTCCGAACCTGTCCATTATAAGTATTTCCGCAGCATTATGGTATATTCGGGAGATACGCTTTCCGCTATTTCCAGCCGCTATATAGATGATCACTATACATCTGTCCAGGATTATATCGACGAGGTCTGCGAAATGAATCACTTACAGGATGCAGACGATATCCACGCCGGAGATTATCTGATCATTCCATACTACAGCACGGATTTTCACTGAACGGTTCCGTCACATTTTTCGGAAATCATTCTGCTGATACCTGCTATTAGGGCACATATTTTCAAAACTTTAGATTTTCTTTCGTTTTTATGCCGCTTTTTTCTAAGCTCTTTTGCGTATCGTAAAGTTTGTCCGAAGGTTTGCTTTCCCGGGACGCGGATGCTATACTGATAGGACATATGTCAGGCAGGCGATCTGAACACTATTTTTACTATCAGGCGCCATACAAAAGAGGGGAGTTTAAAGCTGCAATGGATAAGAATCATATTCTGATCGTAGAAGATGACGCCGATATCCGTTCCGGAATCGAGATTTATTTAAAAAACCAGGGATATGACGTATCTCAGGCAGGCGATGGAATCGAGGGTCTGGCGGTCATTGAAAAAGAAGAAATTGATCTTGCAATCGTAGATATCATGATGCCGCGCATGGACGGCATTACAATGATGATGAAGGTGCGGGAAAAGGGCTATGATTTCCCGGTGATTATGCTTTCCGCCAAATCAGAAGAGGTCGATAAGATCATGGGCTTAAATATGGGTGCTGACGACTACATCACAAAGCCGTTTACGCCCTTGGAGCTTTTGGCGCGTGTCAATTCCCACCTGCGGCGCTATAACCGTTACCGGGAAGCGATCGCATCGGCTGAACCGGTCAAGGATACTTACCATGTGCTGGGCGGAATCGAATTGAACGAAGAGACTGTAGAAGTCTTTGTTGATGGTGCACCGGTGCGCCTGACGCCCATTGAGTTTAAAATCCTGTTGCTTTTGATGCGCAATCCCGGACGTGTTTTTTCCGCAGACGAAATTTACGAACGCATCTGGAATGAAAAAGCGGTCAATACTGACACGATTATGGTTCATGTCCGTAAAATCCGAGAAAAAATAGAAATCGATCCGAAGAATCCGAAATATTTAAAGGTGGTGTGGGGTGTTGGTTACAAAATGGAAAAACAGTAGTCCAAAGGCAAAAAGCGTTACAGTGATGCTTGTCATCCTCCTGTCTTTGACGCTCTGTCTGATGGCGTTTCTGCCGTTCTTTCAAACGCGTGCGGCCAGCGAATTTTCCACTCCGCTGACGGAAATGTCCTTTATCGAACAGCTTTATCAGAGCAACTATATTCAATATAAATACCTGAAAGAAAAGACCGATCAGAAAAACTGGTCTTATTCCGATCTGTATCTGACGATCGACTATCTGGGGAACCGTGAATCAGGTGATCCTGCATTTTCTGCCTCTTCAGCCACTTATCAGATCGCTGACAGAATCTCTTCCGACGCTTCGTCTGACACCCCCGTTTCTGACGGTGATCTGGAAGAAGCCCTGTATAATGTATTTCTGTCACAGATTGATGAAATGAAGGCGGGTGCAGAGAAACTGACGCAATATGTCGATTACTGTGCACAGGATACTGCTTCCGGTACGCAAATCGGAAACAGCAGTGTTTCTGAACTGACTGCGCTTTTAAACGGACAAACCTCGACAGAGCATCCGTCCTATATTTATTATGCAGTTATCGAATATGATGCCGCCGGACATGTCAGCAGCTGCCGCGCTTATTTTGGCGACGAGTCCGACAGTTTTTTAAAAAAGCTGGAAACTGCCGGAAGAGAACAGTATTTTCAGCAGTTTTCTGATGACTCCGACAGCCTTTTGTTAGATTTCGATTCAGACTCTGGCCAGACTTACCGTTACCGTGTTTCGCTTTCCGGTCCTTCGAATATGCGGATCATTTATGCCATCACCCAACAGCAGTATCAGAAGATTCTTTCTTCCCGGGATCTGTTCATGAGCGATACCAATTACGATAGCCTCCAGTATCAGAGCTATTGTGCCGCCGGGGTTCCCCACGTGCTGATCGGTTTTTTTGCTGCAGCATTCCTGTTCGGTGGTTTTATGGTTCTCTTGTTTGAAAAAAGAGGTTACTGTATCCGCAGCTTTTCCATCTGCCAGCTTCCGATCGAGATAGCAGCAGTGCTTCTCTGTCTGTTTTTTCAGGGACCCTATTTCCTGACTCATCTGATCTGCGGCGTTCAGCAAGGACAGCTGTTCCCAAACCTGACAAAGCATGTTCTTTCGCCGCTGCATTTGTCCGGGACGCTGTATCTGTTTTTGGCGATTGTTTTTTTCCTTTGCTTTTTCGTCGCCTTTCTTCTCGGCACGATTGCAGCAGGCTGCCTGCGCAGCAAACAGGAGTTTCGCGAGCACAGCCTGATAATCCGCTACTGGCGCAGGATTATGAATGCCTGGAACCGGTTCTATCAGGAGCTTGTCAGCTTCGATATCGGCACAGACGCCAAGAAAATGATTTCCAAATTAGTCATCGTCAATTTTATCATCCTGTTTGTCATTACGTTTTTCTGGGTATGGGGCTTTGTTCCACTGTTGATTTACTCCCTGATTATCTATTTCCTGCTCAAAAAATACGTCTATGACATACAAACCAAATATCAGAACCTCCTGCGTGCGACCAGCTCGATCGCAAGAGGGGATTTCGATACCGCTTTTTCAGAAGACTTCGGCGTTTTCGAAAGCTATAAAAAAGAGCTTTTACAAATTCAGACTGATTTCAAGAAAGCGGTAGACGAAGAGGTCAAGAGCCAACGGATGAAGTCCGAACTGATCACCAACGTATCTCATGATCTAAAGACGCCGCTGACTGCAATCATTACCTATATCAATCTCTTAAAGGAGCCGGGACTTACCCCCATGCAGCAGCAGGAATATCTCGATACGCTGGACAAAAAGGCGCTCCGCTTAAAGGTACTGATCGAAGACCTGTTCGAAATCAGCAAGGCAACTACCAATAACGTTACCCTGCATTACGACAATGTCGATATCTGCAACCTGCTTCGGCAGTGCTATCTGGAATATGAAGACCGCATGCAGGAAAAGAATCTGACGTTCAAATTTCAGCTGCCGGAAGAAAAAGTAATTTTACGGCTTGATCCGCAAAAGACGTTTCGTATTTTTGATAACCTTTATACCAACATCAGCAAATATGCCATGCCATCCACGCGCGTCTATGTTACTGTGACCGACAGCGCATCCGAAACGCAGATTGCGATCCGAAACATTTCCCAGATGGAGCTGACCGTCTCCGGAGAAGAGCTGACCGAACGTTTCGTCCGCGGAGACGGCTCCCGCAACACAGAGGGAAGCGGACTTGGTCTCGCCATCGCAAGAAGCTTTACTGAGCTGCAGCACGGCACAATGCAGATTCTTCTCGATGGCGATCTGTTCAAGGCGATTCTGACCTTCCGCAAGCCGGGCGCTGAACCGGTCGATAACCGATCGGAACACCTGGATACCGCACATTCTGCAAACGCCAATTTATCTGGAAATTTAAATTGCCCCGGCGCTGCAGACAATCCTGCAGAGGGTATCGAACCACCTCCGATTTATCGCCCAAGCCGATGGAGAAGCGATAAAAACCTTCGCAAGCACGGGCAGAAAAAGTAACAAGAGAACGAAAAAACGGTCGCTCAGTCCAACACTGGAAGAGTGACCGTTTTCCATTCCGCACAATAGATTGCACGCGTTACAAGTCAACGAAAAATCATAACTCCCGTAATTTTACTGTTTTGGCAGCTTTCCGTTTATGATCGTCCTTCATCGCAGCGTAATGCTTCCGTGTGGTATTGACATCCTTATGTCCCAGAACGTCTGCAACGAGGTAAATATCCCCGGTTTCCTGATACAACGTCGTGCCGTAGGTGGAACGGAGCTTATGAGGCGTGATCTTTTTTGTCGTTGTGACGAGAGAAGCGTATTTTTTGACCAGATTTTCCACGCTGCGCACCGCCATGCGTCGGTTCTGCAGGGATAAAAATAATGCATCCTCGTGGCCACTCATCGGAATCATATGTTTGCGTTGATCCAGGTAGGAGAGAAGCGCTTCCTCCACCTCTTCCCCAAAATAGACGACGTCCTCGTATCCACCCTTGCGTCGCACCTTGATTGCGAGATTATCAAAATCTACGTCGCTGATATCCAGACCGACACACTCCGACACACGAATACCGGTTCCCAGCAAAAGTGTCAGAAGCGCAAGATCGCGCACCTTCGTCTTATCGTGGAACTTCATCTGACTTTTGGTCATTTTGGTGCCGTCCTCCACCTGGTCAAGCAGAATTGCGACCTCGTTGGGGTCCAGACGCACGATTTCCTTGTCATGGAGCTTCGGCATCGGCACTAAGGACGCAGGATTGCTTTTAATCTGTTCGTCCCGGAAAAAATAATTATAAAACGAGCGCAGGGAAGCGAGCTTACGGCGCTTCCCGCGTTCATCGTTGGTATATTCCGTGCCGTCGTCTTTGACATAATACGAAAGATATTCCAGATATTCCTCGATATCCGTCTTTGTGATCTGATCCAGAACTGACAGTGGAAACTCCGTGATATCCATCTTCGAAAGCGCGCTATTATTTTTGTGCAGAAACTCAAAAAAGACACCGAGGTCATACGCATAGGCAAGCCGCGTGCGGGGCGCGGTCGTCTGTTCGATTCCACGGAAATACTGGCGACAGAAGCGCGGCAGCTCTTCCTGCAGCTTTCGCAGCTGGAGGATATTTTCCTTTGCAGTTTCATCATGGTAATTGTTACTGTTTTTCATGTACCCTCCATTCCGCAAGACCACTCTGAACCGCAGTGAACATCCGATCCTTCACCCCCGGATTTTCCAGGTTCAGCTGACGCAGCAGCTGCTTGACATATTCTCTGCGAGTATGTCCGTCTGCAGGGCAGGGACTTTTGACAACCGGAACATCGTGCTTATGGACAAATCCGATCACATCCGCTTCCTTCATATAAACGAGCGGACGGATCACCGTCAGATTCATCCGATCCAGAAAAGTGACAGGGGCAAACGTATGGAAGCGCCCTTCATAAATCAAAGACAGCATCAGCGTCTCCACGACATCGTCCTTGTGGTGTGCATAAGCAATTTTGTTGCAGCCTGCCTCACGGATCGCTTCATTTAATGCGCCTTTCCGCATTTTTGCGCACAGTGCGCAGGGATTTTTTTCTTTCCGTTGGTCAAATACGATCGAAGCGATCTGCGTCGGCACAATTGTATACGGGACATCCAGCTCTTTACAGAGTGCCTCTATTTTGCCCAAATTTAAGTTTTCAAAGCCAAGGTCGACAGTTACCGCATGCAGTTCAAAGGGATGCGGATAAAATCGTCTGAGCGTGCTCAGCGCATAAAGAAGCGTCAGGGAATCCTTTCCACCGGAAATCCCGACTGCGATTTTGTCTCCGTCCTGAATCATTTCATAATCGTCGGCGGCTCGCCGCACCTGGCTCAATACCTGTTGTAACGTCATGCTGTTTCCTCGTTTCATAGTTACCGGCGTCTGCACGCCGGAATGGTTTTCTCATCCTGATTTTCCTTTTGACAGTATACTATTTTTTCTTTCTTTTTGCAAAGAGACCGCAGTGATTCATACCGGATTTGGATCGATCCTAGGTTTCTATCGGGATTCGCCTTGAAAAAAAGTGCTCGACAGAGTAAACTAATAGAATATCCAATCATGATAAAGGAGCAGGTGCATGCAGGAAATCAAATGTCCCAAATGCGGCGAAGTCTTTCAGGTAGACGAATCCGGCTATGCGGCGATCGTCAGACAGGTCCGTGATAAAGAATTTGAGAAAGAGCTTTCCGAGCGTAAAGCGCAATATCTTTCTGAAAAAGAAAACGCTGTCCTTCTGGCGCAGACCCAGACGAGACAGGAGCTGGCGGAGGAAATTTCCCGGCTGCAGGCAAAGCTTGCGGCAGCAGAGAGCGCACGGCAGCTGGCAGAGGCAGACGCCCGTTCCCGGCAGGAAAAGCTTCTGTCTGAACAGGAAAAGGCTCTGTCCCAAAAGGACGCTCAGATCAGCCTTTTAAATGCCAAAATCACATCTGTACAGGAAACTGCGGACAAGGATATCGCCCTGGCGGTTTCCAAAGCAGCTGCCCAGAAAGAAAAGCAGATCAACGAAATGGACCGGCAGATTTATGACCTGACCGGTAGAATAGAACATGCAAAGCAGGAAACCCGGCTCCGAGAGCAAAATATTAAGGAGCAGTACGAAGAGCGCCTCCGCATGAAGGACGAGGAAATCGCCTATTATAAGGATTTCAAGGCGCGCCAGTCCACCAAAATGATCGGAGAAAGCTTAGAGCAGCACTGTGAGACAGAATTCAACAAGTTGCGCGCAACCGGTTTCCAGAATGCATACTTTGAAAAGGACAACGATGCCAGAACCGGCAGCAAGGGCGATTATATTTATAAAGAAACGGATCCGGACGGGACCGAATTTATTTCCATCATGTTTGAAATGAAAAACGAGATGGATGAAACCGCAACGAAAAAGAAAAATGAAGATTTTTTCAAGGAGCTGGATAAGGACCGGCGCGAGAAAGACTGCGAATACGCCGTTTTAGTGTCCATGCTGGAGCCAGACAGCGAGCTGTATAACACCGGCATCGTGGACGTTTCCTATCGATATCCGAAGATGTATGTGATCCGTCCGCAGTTTTTTATCCCGATGATCACGCTGCTGCGCAATGCTTCCCTGAATGCGCTGCGGTATAAGCAGGAGCTTGCTGTCATCAAAAATCAGAATATTGACATTTCCCATTTTGAGGAAGATATGAATGATTTTAAAGAGAAATTCAATCGGAATTTCCGTCTGGCGAGTGAACGATTCCACCGCGCCATCGATGAAATCGACAAAACGATCGACCATCTTCAGAAGACAAAGGAGGCCCTGCTTTCTTCTGAAAACAACCTGCGGCTCGCAAACAACAAGGCGGAAGATCTGAGCATCAAGCGCCTTACGAAAAACAACCCGACGATGAAAGCGAAATTCGACGAGCTTTCTTCGCATGACGGAAAGGAGAGTACTTGACATGAAATTTCGCTGGGAAAAAAAATATCTATACTGGGGCGTAACGGCGCTTCTGGTTGTAATCGGCGGGCTGCTCGCCTATTATCTGATCTTTCACGGCGGCAACTTTAAAGATCATCTGCAGAATCTGCTGCACATCTGCATGCCGATTCTGGACGGCTTTATTCTGGCATGGCTGATGTGTCCGCTGGTAAACGCCATCGAGCATTTTGCATTGTATCCCGCCAGAGACTGGCTGATTTCCCAAAAACCGTCCTTACAGAAAAAAAAGAAACAGCTGACCAGCTATTGCCGCGGCATTTCGATCGTCCTGACGCTGTGCTTTGTCCTGTTTTTGGTGTACGGATTTTTCAGAGTTGTAATTCCGCAGATCATTGGAAGCATCCAAAGTATTGCCGGTCAGTTCCCCAGCTATGTAAAAAACGTCAGTGACTGGGCAGAAAAACTGCTTGCTGATAATCCAGACATCGAAACGACTGTATCCGATCTGATCGATCATTATTCGACAGATCTTGAAAACTTCCTCAATAAAACCATGATGCCTCAGATCAATGCCATCGTGAAAACAGTCTCCCTAAGCATGTTAAGCTTTGCGAAGGCAGTCTGGAACCTCGTTATCGGACTGATCATTTCCATCTATCTGCTTGCCAGTAAGGAACGCTTTGTCAGCCAGGGAAAGAAGCTTTTATACGCTTTCTGGGATACCAGACAGGCTAATGTAATTATGGAAGACTTCCGTCTGATCGATTCCACCTTTGGCGGATTTATCAGCGGAAAAATTTTGGATTCAGCCATCATCGGTGTTCTCTGCTTTGTTGTTGTCAGCATCATGAAAATGCCATATCCAATGCTGATCAGCGTCATAGTCGGCGTTACCAACATTATTCCGTTCTTTGGTCCGTTTATCGGAGCCGTACCCTGTGCATTGCTTATTTTAATGGTCAATCCGATGCAATGCCTGTATTTTATCATCTTCATCTGGATTTTGCAGCAGTTTGACGGCAACTTCCTTGGGCCTAAGATTCTTGGCGATTCCACCGGTCTTTCCGGGTTCTGGATTATTTTTTCCATCACCATCTTCAGTGGTCTCATGGGTGTACCAGGCATGATTCTCGGTGTTCCGATCTTTGCTGTTTTTTATGCGCTGATCAAGCGCTACGTCAACCGCAGTTTGCAAAAAAAGGGCATGTCCGATAAAACAGAAGAGTACCAGACACTGGATTATGTCGATGTCCAGACCGGCAGCTTTATTTCCAAACCGGAAGATAAGCCCGCAAGACATCGCAAGAAACAGTTTTCGTTCCGGAATTTTAAAGAAGATTTGAAGACGTTTATTCCGCACCCTGCAGAACATGTAGAAAAAAATGCAGAAACCGCTGCAAAGGATTCCGCGGGAAAGGACAATCAGAAGCAGGAAAATTCTGAGCCCTCTGATCGATGAAAAATGATCAGATATTTCAAAATCAAAATCCATTCCGATAGAGGTTTGAGAAGAAGAGATAAATACCTATGAAATTTGTTATTCAATGTACTACACAGGTTATAGAGGAGACATTATTATGAGGTTTGATACTTTAGAAGTAAAAGATAAAACAGGACAGACAATAGTTTTGAGAAATGCAGAAGAATCAGATGCAGAAGATTTAATCAAATATTTGAGAATAACAACTGGAGAAACACCGTTTTTGATTAGAGAACCTGATGAAGTCAAATTGACGCTTGAACAAGAGAAACATTTCATTACAAGTTGCATTGATTCTGAACGGGAATTAATGCTAATTGCAACCATAAATGGAAGGCATATTGGTAATTGTTCCCTTAGTAGTATTGGAACTTATAAAAGATATGCTCATCGTTGTGAGGTTGCTATTGCTTTGTATCAGAAATATTGTGGGAGAGGTATCGGCAAAATTATGCTGAAAACTATTCTTGATATGGCAAGGAACCTTGGATATGAGCAAGCGGAATTAGAGGTGGCTGCTGGAAACGAAAGAGCAATTTCGCTTTATAAAAACCTAGGCTTTGAAAAATATGGTGTATTCCCTAATAATATGAAATATGCGAATGGTCAATATACAGATTCCTATTGGATGATGAAAAAATTGTAAGTATATGCAAATTTCCAATTTGTAGTTATTTTGAATCGATGAAATTATATTTGATAACACTTTTGTGATAACAATTTGATAACACGAGGTAAGGCAGTCCATACGATAAGGACAGTTCAAACCAAATTGAGTCAGATAGAACCAATATACCGATACAAAATTGTATAGAACCAACTTTGATTTTGCGAGTTCGAAACGTGACGTATATTTGTATAGTGTTTATACAATATTGATGACAACTGAAACATAAAGAAAGTCAAAAAGATTTTCGTAAGAATATGACGCCAATGCGAATAAATAAGGAATATATTAATGGAAGAAGAGCAAACAAAAGCTAGTACAAATAAAACTACGCAAAAAGAACAGAAAAAATCAGAAAAAGATAAAAATGGGATAATAGGTGGACTTGTATTTGGGGCAATGGCAGTCTTTGCTACTTACCAAATATATGATAAATTTTTTGAGTTTGCGATTGGAAAAATACTAGTATATATTTTGGGGGTTTTAGCATTTATTTGCTTTGCAGTATCTATAAGTAGTTTTTTTGATTTCAAAGAATCAAAAAAACTGGAAAAACTAGATGAAGATGTTCGCAGAGAAGAAAAAGAATTTTCAGAAATAGATCCTGAAAAGAGAGCTTTAAGAGCAGAAAAAATGTTTAGAATGAACCAAAAGGAGTTAATGAGATATTATGATATGAATTTGGCTCAGACAAAATTTTTATCTGGTCTTGGTATTATGATGATTTTATTTGGTATATTGATAGTAGTAGCAAGTTTATATATGTATATGTCTTTGGATACAGATAAAATTTTACTATTTGTAGGTAGTTTTAGTGGAATAATTGTAGATTTTATAGGAGCTATTTTTATTAAGATGTATACCAAAAATATTGAAGCAGCAGTTAAGTTTCATGCAAAATTTGCGGAGAGTAATAATCTTTTACTTGCCAATTCAATTGCTAATAAGATAGAGGATGAGAGACTTAGGGAAGACACCTTATCAGAAATATCTAAAAGGATTATTTCGGTTGAAAAAGATATGAAGGATTAGTGGTAATCTAATATAGGAGAATCTAAATCACTTTATGTGGGAACATCTGCTAGGAATGCTCCGCTACCTTGCAATGGCTAATTAGAAAAATAGCAGAGTTATAGTTTGGAGTTGGTTGGAGAGGTAGAATTATTCCAATTGATGATATTAGATGGCTTGGGTTTATATCACATAAGCACTGTACCTATCATCTTGGTTGATGAATAAAAGAACGTTAAAAAATGTAATCAATGTCCAAGATTTCCGCGTTAAAAATAAAGGATATGTTTAAGCTACCTAATGAATATGATAAAAACATAGAGAAGTCTACATAATAGATGAAGAATACCAGAAGTGCTAAAATAACACATGAATACCTTGTATTGACCATTATAGTGGGAGTGGAGTTATCCTAAATAAATTGTAGAAATTTTACATGGGAAAAGTTAATTGTTCAGTTTTGGATTGAAGTTATGATTCTTGCATTAGCACTTACTTAAATAACAAATGAAATTTGTTTATTGATAAAAGGCAAAGTTTTTCCTATTTGATATACCTTATTTCTTGTTAATGATTAAAAATTATATTTTATATCAATACTAAAGGTGATAACAAGCGAAAAATATTTGACAAAGCAATTTGTTTTATGGAAGGATGGACAGATAAACAATTTTATGAGACAATAACAAATAAGAAACATGTATAAATAATAGAGGGATAAAGTTGGACGAAAAACAAACTAAACGGATAGAAAAAATATTTCCAGATTACTTCGATAGATTTGAAATGCCTGCTGGTGCAAGGGAGGAAAATATAAAAGTGTACAGAGCTTGTAGAAGTGGTAAGTGTGATAGAGATTCATTTTTACCATCTTTTGAAGAGAATGGATTTGCATTGAATCCACTTGCTGATCCAACAGATCCGGGGCAGTATTCTCTATCAACATTTGAGAAACCTACACATGTTAAAAGATTTGCGGGCGCTATTTCTGATATGAAAGTTCCTTATCAGATAGCAATTGGAATGACAAACCCAAAGCATGGAGTGGTACAAAGGACAAGGGAGAGAAAGAAAAAAAGTGGTTCACATGTAGATTGGTGGCTTTATGAAAATGCAACACCGTACGATGAATTTGAAATAATTGTAGATTTTGAAAAACATCTTCAAAATTATATTCGAGAAAGAGATGAGAAAAATGCAGGAATTTGTTAATACAGAAAAATATGGAAAACTTTATATTGATAGAATACTTTTCGAATCAAACTTTCCAATTATTTTTACTTGTAAAAATGATGCAGATGAGATATTTATATGTGTGTGTTGTCAAAATAATATCAAAGGATGTAAGTGGTTAGTTGGAAAAACAGATGCTATAAATATTATACGAATGCTTAAAGATGAGTTAACACTTCGTGAATTAGTTCGAGGATATTCTTCCGGTAGAATATCAGTCGATTATATTGATGGAGAATATAGAGTGGAATATAATAATTCTGATTGGAATGAAGACAGCATATATTTACCTAAAGAAGATTCTTATATGTTTGCCGATGAAGGTGAATTTGCCGATGATATTTCTTATTATTCTACGTTAATTAAAGTTTGTTATGATGAAAATTATTATAAAAATATTTCCAAGAAATTGGAAACAATAAATCAAGGATTTGAGTCTATAACGGATAAATTTAATGAGTCCGTGTCTTTGTTTGGAAATATATCTATTTCAAGTAAAGTAGTGAGTACGTTAAATGTGGCTGGCACACTGTCAGTAAACACGGAAGAGTATAAAAATCAAAGATATTATAAGGTTACATCAGATAGTTGTTTTGATACATTGTTGAATGATAATATTAGTATTGAAGTTGATTTCAATGATTGTAGTTTTATAGATGCAGCGTAAAGGAGAGACGATGAAAAATTATAATAGTTTATTGACTTTACAGAAACTGGTGTTTGATAAAATTGAATTTGATAGAAAGGGATTTAAAAACAAAAATGAATTAACCTTTGAATTACAAGTTCAAATTGGAATTGGTGAGGACAGTGTGCACAGAGTAACGCTTGTATTGAAAGGAGAAAAAAAAGAAGAATATAATCTGATCATTAGTTTATCAGGTTTCTTTAAAGTTGAAAAGGAAGATTCAGTGAACGATGAAATGGTTCAGAATTTAATAAATAAAAATGCAGTTGCAATTATGATGCCGTATCTGAGAAGTGAATTGACATTACTAACAGCACAGCCAGATACAGATAGTGTTGTTCTTCCGCCTTTTAATATAAATGCAATGTTGGAAAAGTAAGTTTAATAGTTGGGTAATAGTCTGCTTATCAAAATGGTAGTATATTATACTGATAACAATTTTTTGATAACAGATTGATAACACTAGCAGAAAAAGACCGTAGAGACATGAAAGTTGGAAACAAATAAAATCAAATAGAACCAAATCTCCTATACAAAACTGTATAGAACTAGATTTTGTTTTGCGAGTTTGAGAAGGAGAGACAACTACCTATGAAATTTGTTATTCAATGTACTACACAGGCAAGCGTTACAATTGACCAGAAACTATATTCTGAAATTGGAAAAGGCTTCCTCGTCCTGATCGGAATCTGTGACGAAGACACAAAAGAAACAGCAGACAAAATGGTTCGCAAGCTGATCGGAATGCGGATTTTTTCGGATGAAAACGGAAAAACGAACCTCGCGTTAAAAGATGTCGACGGACAGCTTCTTTTGCTTTCCCAATTTACCCTGTACGCGGACTGCAAAAAAGGCAATCGGCCGTCCTTTGTCAAAGCCGGATCACCACAGCATGCAAACGAGCTTTACGAATACATCATCGACGCCTGCAAAAAGGAAGTTCCCGTCGTTAAAACCGGCGTATTCGGTGCGGAAATGGAGGTTGCGCTGATCAATGACGGACCATTTACAATCATTCTGGATTCAAAAGACCTGGCGTAAGCATATAAACATTATAAAACGGATTCCAGATATGTGACATATAAGATGGTAAATAATAAGACATAAATTGCAGACATTTAAATATTTAAATTACAGATTTTAATTATAATTGGAAATTACAGAATCTACGAAAAAAAGCGAAAAACCCAGGAGGCAATCATCTGCGTCAGCAGATATATGCCTCCTGAACTCATTTTTATCAAGCACCCCGCAAGTTTAACGAATTAGTTAGCACCGAAGCAAAAACGTGTTTTTCTGCGAAATCCCAGAAAGAAGTTCTAACTATTTTTTATCAAACACCCCGCAAGTTTAACGAATTAGTTAGCACCGA
>ENA-OROU01001667-OROU01001667.1-human-gut-metagenome-genome-assembly--contig:-NODE-1667-length-17947-cov-2.873072_pt1 | contig 17947 bp, 20 predicted proteins | sample MGYA00242131_ERZ509054 | MGnify/ENA primary metagenome ERZ509054 (study PRJEB26280, sample SAMEA2338749) | human gut metagenome | biome: human gut; feature: human-associated habitat; material: faeces... | reverse complement strand
CAGCTTCCCCAATGAGCGCCAATTTATTGAGTGTCAATTTTTTTGGGAGTTCAGAGTGAACTTTCAAATTGTTCAGCCCGGTAAAGATGCTCTCCTTGGAGATACGCAAGCACCCTGTCAAAACTGCGAAAAACAGGCTGTCGTTGGTTTTCAAGACATTTCCCAACAAATTCCGGATGAGGTCCACCATCTCCTCATAGTAGCCGGCCTGGAACGCCTTATCCAGGGGGACATCGTATTCATCAACCAGCAAGATTGCCTTTTGACCGCAATGCTTAGCAAGGAGCTGCGAGAGGACTTTCAAGCTCGCCGCCGCCACTTCCTCAGTCATGGCATAGAGGCCGCCCTCCCCGGAGCCAATTTGAATCAGGCGCCGGTAAGCCTCTTTTTCCTCGTTGGAGAGCTTCTCGCTTTCCTTTAAGAATTGAAATCGCATGGCCTCGTTTCCGATAATGGTTCGCAGCGCAGCGGAGTCAGAGAAAAAGCTGCGGCCATCCACACCTTTCAAGCTAATGGAAATCACGGGGAACTTCCCCTGGTACTTGCCGCATAGCTCCTTCTCCCGGGAAATCTTGAGGCCGTCAAAGAGCGCCGGATCGCCGCCCACCTCGAAAAAGCTTTTCAGCATACTCATGTTCAAAGACTTGCCAAAGCGCCGGGGACGGGTAAACTGGTTCACTTCGCCCCAATTCTCCAAAAGTTCCTTGATAAACAGGGTCTTATCTACATAGTAGAAATCATTTGTCCGGATTTTCTCAAAACTATCCAAACCAATGGGGAGTTTCATTCTCACGTTCCTACACCTCGCTCCAACGTGTTCTTATACGGAGCACATGTAACAAATACTTTGAGATTCACTTTACCATGAAGCAAGGAGACAGTCAAGGTTCGGGAAGATTTTCGCTGAATAGAAACCTGGAATACATAGGAGTTGGTACGCCGTGACCTGCGCCTCATGAGTAAACAGGTGACAGCTGGACAGACTAGAGCAAAGTTCTGTTCTGAAACGCTGATAAAAATGTGCCAGAGACAGCCTCTTTTCCAAAATCAAGTCCGATGGTATGCGCAACAACCTTATAAAGGAAGGGTGTGTGATACGGCGTCCCAATGACTAGGATATCGTCACCTTCTAACGAGTTGCTTCCCTCCGTATTGCCAAAATGCAACTGACCGATATTTTGATTCATAAAAGTGATAACATGGCTCTCCTCCATGTCAAAATGGTACATCAATCGCAATACAACGCCTTCGTCGCTAGCGATACTGGAACGGCTCATAGAACGCCCCGGATACTGTAGAAGTTTTCCTTTATACTTTGCTTGTTTGCATTGATGGGAGTCCATGTCTGCATCATCAAGAAACTGTTTGCAAATCGATTCATCCGCAGTAGCGGACACTAAAATGTATTTCATTGGTTTGAAAATATCTGGTCTGAGGAAGACCACCGTGTCCTCTGATATTTTATCCTCTTTGATGTATTAGATTACTTGAACAAGGTCTATTAGTTAGTAAACTATACGCCATATCTCAAACCGAGCCAACGCACACTGAAACGTCGCCTTTGCCAGAGTCGATGACGTTTTATTGCGCGTTGGCTCGGTTTGCTTATTGGGGGCGATGGCGTAATATTGCCTGAATAAGATGGCTTCCTGACCAGTAATGCTGATCTGCCGCACCGGGACACACAGCGACTTGTTCGGCAAATAAACCATCTACCGCCGTATGCGGGGAACCTGTACGGCGATTTTTAATGTGGAGGGTGAATAAGATGCCAGCCTGCCCCAAATGAGATGGCTGATATCTTTGCATATTGCGGGTAAGAGGAGGCACTTACCAAGAAATATCCAACAAGTTAACGTAGTGATTGCACATACAGTTCATTTCATACAAGGAATTGCATTGCAGTACCTTTCCAAGGGCTTCAAGTACCAATTCTTCATATTCTTGCATCAATTGTTGGCATTCATACTCTCCTGTATTCATATAGCTGTAATCCATTATCATGCGAATCCAATAGTACAACAAGGCATCCGCACGGGGCTCATCACCTTTATGGACAGTATGTAGGCCAATCTTACCTTTTCGGTATGTTTTTTCCCCTTCCTGATGATGGAAATCATAGTTAAAAGTACCGTCGCATTCATGGATGATGCACTGAATGCAGGAAATCAAAAACAGTTCAGATATCTCCTGGTTATGAATGCTGTATGGGTCAGACAGTCGAAATGCCTTTAAGATTTTAAAAATCTTCTCCTCGCATTTCCTTATCTTTCTTCTCATTTCGCTCGTGACGGTTTCGCCTGGATAGATGTATTTTGCAATTTCCCGCACATTTTTGGGGGCAAAGAAATCTTCAATTTTGGCCCGATTCTCCTGATTAAACAAGGAAACATAAGAGCCCTCGATGACATTGATAGATTCGTGCTGAATCAATTCGTTTTGATATTGCTGTTTGATTAGTGGCTTTGAGCGGGAACGCAATTCCAACATTCGTAGTATATCCATCTGTTGGCCTAAATACTCATGCTGAACCAAGCGAAGGTAAAACAGCCCTAAAGGATTGAGCGAATAGGCGGGAGGAACATCGATTGATGGAGGAACTTCTTGTTCCATTCGTTGTTTTTGCTGTTTGATGAAGCCAGCACAATCATTCCCCAATTTAAAAGCTAGCTCAATTGCTGCTTTCCCGTGCTCCATGACTCCGCCAAGCATGTCCACCGCTTCTCTGGTGTGTTTCTTTATCTCGCTTTTCAGGGAATAGGGGATTTCCATCTCCAACTCATGCTTGAGATACCTGAGGTATTCTCCATTTTGCGTAATCCATCCAAAAGCAGATTGGTCTATGTTTTCCATGGTTGGTTTGCTGAGCAATTCATAGATATCGACGCTTTGAAATCCAGCGGATTGCAACTCCTTATTTAACGTGAACAAGAAATAGAAAAACTTGGCCTTCTCTCGCATCACTTGAGAATCGTTTCCATCTTCATAGAGCGTCAAATCGTAATTAACATATTTTTTTAATTTGTAAATGATACCTCTACCTTCTAAATTCCTGAAATGGTCCCTTTCAATCTTTTTGGCCCAATCATCTCGTTCTTTAGGGCTTATCTCAATGAGTTCCTGCCAATCCTCTTCCGAGATTTGTTCCGCTTTTGATTTGGTAGCGGGAGGCGTTGTGCGGGCAATTTCTTTGGCAATCGCCTCGCTCTTGCACTCTTCGGCAGAAAGCTCTCGCGGGTTGCCCATTGAGTAAATACTTTTGAATAACGGCATTACCTCCTGGGGGGTGAGCAATTCCTTGATAATATACTCGTCCAGGGCCATGCTTACATCGCCCTCCACGGTCACTAAGCTATTTTTTAATTTAGTATAACCGTCCGAAATTCGAAAGTTTGGATCAAAAATGTCGATCCCATATTTTTTCAAAAGACCGACAGGGTTCAGGTCGGACACCCACGCTAAGGCTTCTTCCTCAGATAGATCTTCCACAATTACACAGGGTACTACTGGAACTTGTAACTTGAGTGCTGCTGCCGCTCGATAATGTCCGTGGAGAATCTCGTAAAGCTCTTTCGCCTTTGGCCTTACGACAAGTGGATTCTTGATTTTGATTTCATGGGAGGGACCACTGTCCAGGGTTTTCCCGAGTGATTCGTCATCTTCTTCTATGCCGAGCATCTTCTCCAGGTTTTCCGTTAGACCACGGACTTCCTCACAGAGCGCATCTAACCGATTCCCATGAAAACGTTCGAGAGGATAGCTGTTATAACCGACTAACTGTTTTGTCTCAATAAACTGAAACTTCTTTTTTTCGTGGCATAGGACAGGTTCCTCAAAATAGAGGAGAGCGCTTCGGGCGATTTCTAAAATGTTCACCACAGTCGTTATATCTACCTCAAACCACTCTTTAGAAGAGTCACTTAGGAGCTTTTGGGGAATACCAGCGTTTTCCAAAAGCCGCTCAATTTCACAGGCGGAAAGGACTAAGGCCCTTTCGTTCCCATTCTCATCTTCAAGGAGACGGTATATAGCCAATTCTGTATGTAGCAATTGCACAGGAAACCCTTTGAATTTATCGGACCGGGCGATAATTTCTAAGGCTAGCTGATTTAAATACTCAGAATCTGGTTCCAAATTGGGCATGTTTACATCTGTAACCAAATCAATATCCACCAAAGTGTCGTTGACGCACAGCAGATTCTTGTGCGCCTCATCTTTAATTGTGATGATATACACCAACTTGTACAGGTATAAATTGTAATCTATATACCTGCCATACATCGTCTTCATGCGTTCTCCTCCGTTTCTAATTCATTCCATAAATGCGAAATAACGGAAAGATATCCAAGGGCGCAGGAGCGGCTGCTTATAATTTTCACAGCTGCCTGGTCACAACGAAAGGCGAAACCAACCAGGGGTAACAGAGTTGTTCCCAGACCAACCACAAATTTACAAGCTTGCCACTCCCGACTTAATGCGACTGAATGGATGAGCTGAGAGTAAGGTAGCTCATCCCACTAAAATGCAAGCCCCTATATTCACCGACTCCTATTCAGTCCAGCGATTACAAATGGTCACCCACAGCCATCTATGCACCAAGTATGAGCCAGCCGTATATCGCCATATATTATTGACATTATAGCTGATAACTAGACAAATTGCAATACAACGGTTGCTTGAAAGCTAACCAAAACTCAAACGACCTCCCCTCCCCCCCCACAGCATCTCCTCCACTTTCAATGATATATTCTCCCTATAGAACCAGCGATGAAGGGAGGAGATCATTTGTCAAAGGGTCAGATTTTTAAAATCGTTCTGTTGGTGGTCACGATAGCGCTGTCTGCCATACAGGGGATCACGGAAATGGACGGGGATAGCACCACAGACAACGATCAATAGCATTTAGTAAAAGAAGGGTTCCCTGGTGAGGGAGCCCTTCTTTTGCGTTTTCAACAATCATGAAGGAGGTACAAAGTATGCCCGCCAATGTAGAGAGTATGTTTTATGTCCGTCAGGCCCCCTGGCATGGGTTAGGTGTCCGGGTGGAAGCAGCCCCCAGTTCGGAGGAAGCCCTGCGACTGTCCGGCTTGGATTGGCAGGTAGTCCAGCAGCCCATCATGACCACCGGGGACATCCCCATCCCAGGCTATAAAGCAAATCTTCGGGATACCGACCACCAGGTGCTGGGGGTGGTCACCGACCGGTACCGGGTGGTGCAGAACGCCGAAGCCTTTGCCTTTACCGATGCGCTGCTGGGGGAGGGCGTGAAGTACGAAACCGCCGGCTCCCTGCAAAACGGCAGGAAGATCTGGCTGCTGGCCAAGCTCCCCGACCGGTACATCATCGAGGGGGACCAGGTGGAGCCCTACCTGGTGTTCAGTAACTCCCATGATGGCAGCGGGTCCATCAAGGTGGCTATGACCCCCGTTCGGGTGGTGTGCCAGAATACCTTGAACTTGGCCCTGTCCTCCGCAAAGCGAGTGTGGTCTACCATCCATGTGGGGGATCTTGCCGGGAAGATGGATGAGGCCCACAACACGTTGCTTCTGGCGGAGAAGTACATGGGCCAGCTGGGAATGGAGTTTTCCCGCCTGTCCAAAACCAAGCTGTCCGACCAGAAAGTGTTGGACTAGCTGCGGCTGTCCTCTTTTTTTCTCAAGACTGCTAAAAAAGAGAAACACCCGCCCGGAAGGCAGGTGTCCTGTTCCTTTATAGAAGATTACACGGAATAAAGCAGTTCTTCTCATCGATGGGGATGACTTCCTCGCACATGCAGACGATGCCGCCGCTGCCACGCTCCAGCCCTGTCTTGTCCAACACTTGGTATTTTTTGACTTCCCGCCGGTCGGGGTTGGCGGACTTCTTGATTTCTAAGGGGTGGATCAGCCCGTTCGCCTCCACGATCACGTCGATCTCCTTGGCGTTGGAGTCCCGGTAGTAGGTCAGGTTCGCCCGCTGTGAGGAGTAGGAAAAGCTCTTCAGCAGCTCCATCACCACATGGTTTTCGAAGTAGTGTCCGCTGGCAGCCCCCTGCATCAGGGTGTCCCGGGTGAGCCACATGGACAGGTAGGCGCACAGGCCCGTGTCGCAGAAATACAGCTTGGGGGTCTTGGTCAGGCGCTTCAGCTCGTTGTTGGCAAAGGGCGACAGCAGATAGACAATGCCCAGGCCCTGGAGAATCCGCACCCACTCCTTTGCCGTGGGCTGAGAGATCTCCGCGGCCTCGGCTAACGTTCGGTAGTTGACCTGCTCAGCGGTCAGGGCGGCGCAGGCGTTGAGAAACTTTCGGAACCGCACCACATCGGTGATCCCGCCTTCCTCCGCCACGTCCCGCATCAAATAAGTCTCAATGTAGGAGTTGAAATACTCCTGACGCTGCTCCGGGTCCGCCCGCAACGCGTCCGGCATCCCGCCCCGCCAAATGTGCTCGAACACATCCACGATGTCGTTCTTTTTGGCGGTTTTCTGCCGTTCCAGCAGACAGGGCAGGGAGAAGTCCATCTTGTTGGAAAACACCGTGCCGTCCACTTCCTCCTTGGACAGACTGTAGAGCTCCAGAATCCCAATGCGGCCCGCCAGGGTCTCTCGAATGTTCTTCATCATCCGGTACTGCTGGGAACCGGTGAGCCAGAACAGCCCCCGTTCCTCGCTTTCATCGCACAGGATTTTGATTTGCTCAAACAGCTCCGGGGCCTTCTGAATCTCGTCGATGATGATAGGCGGCTTGTAGGTCTGGAAGAACAGCACCGGGTCCGACTGGGCCAGGGTCCTGGCCATGGTGTTGTCCATGGTCACATAGGTGCGGTTCTGCCCCTCCGCCAGGTGTTTCAGCATGGTGGTCTTGCCCACCTGACGGGCACCCGTCACCAACACCGCCTTGAAAAAGGAACTCATGTGCAGAAACTTTCGCTCCAATGACCGTTCCATGTATGCCATACCAGCGCCTCCTTGTTTTAGGATAATATAAGATTGAGTTTATTTTATCCTAAAATATGGGGCGTGTCAACTGGGAAAAAGAGGCTGTCTCCCAGCTTCATGGTAAGGTAAGATTTCAAATGAAAGGCAAGGCCACTTCCTGCAAAAGCCCGAAAATCCGGGTATAACCCGGCATAAGTTCGAGAAACAGCCCTCCTATTACTACGGCAATACTACCGAGGAACGAGTTTTGATACGCAGACAGGCCGGGAAATAAGAACATATGAGAGGTGCCACATCGAAAAGCGCATCAGTCACGAAAGCCTGCGTGTCCAGGGGATTGATAGAAAACCTTTGCGCCATGTAAACTACGTGGACTGGCAGAGGGCCGAACGGCAGCGACGCATTCAGGAAAAAGAACGCGAACTTGCCCGGCTGGAGCGGAATCGTGAACTGTCCCGCGAGAAGACTAAAACCCACTCCCGCTGACCGCAAAGGCCATACGGGAAACCATATATTCTCCCTCCGGAGGTGATGTCTATGCACAAAAGCATTCTTTTCCTGGAGAGCGCCGGGGCGGGGAGCTCTGCGTACCGGGCTGTTATTAAGACAAGGCACGGCCGCACGCTCTACCTCTCCCTGGAGCTCTCAGGAGAAGTTTGCAGCGTCGTCGAGTGTTTCTACACCGACCGGGGCCAGGGGCGCCCAAAACGGCTCCTGGAGCCCAAAAAGCTGCAAACCCACCGTTTCCCGGCGGACAAGCTCTTGGAAGTGATTGCTTCCCAGCTGGACAAGACGTTTTACGGCGTAGAGTACGTCCAAAACGACACGGCCGGGTTACCCCTGGAGGAGTACCTCCAACGTAAGGCCGGCGAAGCCAACCGGAAGTACCGGTTTCTCATCCTGGTCGGAGAAGGAGAATGTGTGGATGGTCTTCCCATCCGCCTGCGGACACGGCTGAAGAACAAGCTGCACCGGGCCATCTACCTGGACTTGGCCTGCTATAAGGATGGCCTTGGTGTGGTCCGGCAATGCAGCTACTATGACAGGCGCTACCAGCAGCGGGCGGTCCCCGTCACGCCGCCCACGCTGGTCAGCTGCTTCTTTCCCTACACCAAGGCGGGAATCCTGTCCTTGGTTAACCAGGAACTATGCTGTGATTTCACGCATATCCTGGTGACAGAGGGAATTGACCTTGATTCCAATCCGGCGCCACTGTGCGGCGCCATCTAGGAGTGATCCATTATGGAAACTCAACAACTACAGACGGAGTACACCGATATCAAGTCAGTCACGCACCGGGTAGAACACTCCATCCTCTCCCCCACTCACGCTGTGGACCGGGAGAAGCTGCTGGAAGAACTGGCCTGGGCCCTAAAAGGAGGGAAGATTCCCGCATAACTTAAGAACAACGTCTATGAAAGGAGGTATCAGACACGTTAGCTCTCTATGCCCGCAAATCCGTGGAACGGGAAAACAGCATCAGCTGTGAAACCCAAATTGAGTATTGCAGGATGATGATCCGCCCAGAAGAACGGGGGGAAAAGGTGGTCACCTTCATCGATAACGGCTATTCCGGAGGGAATATGAACCGGGATGGGTTTCAAAAAATGATGGGGTTGGTCCGCCAAGGTAAGGTCAGCAAGGTGATTGTGTATAAGCTGGACCGGATGAGCCGCTCCCTTTCCGACTTCATGAACATCCTGCAAGAGTTTAAGGAAAATAAGGTGGAGTTTGTGTCCTCCCAGGAAGCGTTTGACACCTCCTCCCCTTATGGGGACTTGATCGTCAAAATCCTGATGGTTTTCGCCGAGTTTGAGCGGACATCCATCATCAACCGTGTCTCCCAGGCCTACCTCCATCGCAGCGAGATGGGCTTCTACATGGGGGGACGCAGACCCTACGGCTTCCAACTGGTGCCCACGGTCATCCACAACGTTAAAACGAAGAAGCTGGATCCTATCCCTTCTGAGGCGGAGCAAGTTCGGTATCTCTTTGAGGTATATGCCCAGGAATCCGTTTCCCTGCGCAGGCTGGTGGATATCATGAACGCTGAGGGCAAACAGCCATTGGATGGCAGTCACTGGACTACGGCAAAGCTTTCCACCCTGCTGAAAAACCCCATTTACGTCAAGGCGGATTCCAACGTGTACGACTACTACGACCGCCACAGGACGGAGATCGTTACGGACGTCTCCCAATTTACGGGAGAGGACGGCGCCCAGCTCTATGGCCACACCAAGCACCAGGCGGGCAACCCCGATTGGTCGGACATGCGGCTGGTGCTGCTGAGCCACCCTGGAATCGTGGATTCCGATATCTGGCTGAAATGCCAGCGCAAACTGGAGAAGAACCGACAGATCACCAACAGCTACAGCAACACGACCAGCTGGTTGGCGGGCAAGGTGGTATGTGAGCCATGCGGCCACACCATGACCACCATCAAGGGGAAGCCGGGCAAGGACGGCCAGGTACGGCGATATTTCAACTGTACCGGTAGGTCTCAGCGGGTCTGTCAAGGCCCTAAGGTGACCATCTATGCGGAAGACCTGGAAAATATGGTCTACCAGTGCATCGCCGACAAGTTGGTAGGGCTGAAAGAGGCTAAGTACAGCTCTCACAAAGGCAGTGGAGAGCTCAACGATCTAAAGCTGAAAGTCAAGGCCATTGAGCGGACAGAGAAGCAGTTACTGGATACGATACTGGCTGGTGGCTTCAACGAGGATCTATTGACCATCGCCAACCAGAAGGCCAGCCAGCTCAAGCGGGACCGTCTGGCTCTCTATGAGCGGATGGAGGAATTGAAGAACCAAGAGGACCAGGCTGGCGCTGTGGTCAACCTGGCCAAGTCCTGGAAGACCGCTGATTATCAACGGAAGAAAGCGGTCGCCATGATTATGATACATAAGATCCTCATCAGCGAGGATGGGGATGCGAAGATTATATGGAATGTTTGATGGATAACCGCCAAGGCAGCCAAGCCCTGGCGGTTTCGTCTTTTCTTCGGAGCGATTCACCCCCCTCCTTGACAGACGGCGTCCCGTTGGGCTAAAATTGTTGTAGAGAAAGAGACGTTGGGAGGGTATGGCATGATCCTATACCACGGAAGCAAGAGCATTGTGGAGTTTCCGGAAATCCGGGTACAACGATACAACAAGGATTTCTATTTTGGGTTTTACTGCACCCTGTACCCCGAACAAGCCATTCGCTGGGCCATCCGATTTGATGGAATTGGCTGTTTGAACGAATACTCGTACACATCGGATGACAGTCTAAAGGTAAAGCGATTCCCGGAGATGACCGAGGAATGGCTGGATTTTATCGTGTCTTGCCGGCTGGGCCATCCCCATGACTATGACATTGTGGAGGGCCCCATGGCAAACGACACCATCTTCAACTATGTTCAAAACTTTGCCGATGGGAAGATCAGCCGGGAAGCTTTCTGGGCTCTGGCCAAGTTTAAGCGGCCCACGCACCAGATCAGTTTCCACACGGCGAGAGCATTGGCAACGCTTTCCTTTGTGAAGGGGGTGGAAGTTCGGAATGAAGAATAATAGCGCACTGTTCTATACATGCAGCCTCATTGAATTCATTGGAAGGATGCAGAAGCAACCGCGCTCCGCTGTGGTGGATTTTCTGGGCAAGGATACCCTCCTGCGCATCTACCGGTTTGCCGACGTCTTTCACTGTGAGCCCATAGAGAAAACCGCCGATGATTTTATTACCCTCCGCCAAATTCCTCTTGGCTCCTTTGACAACGTAGCTGACTGCCGCTACGCGGTGCCGGACTACTGGACTATTGGCGAGGTCTACGAACGCTTGATTGAGGATGTCGTCCAAAGGGACGATGACCAGGCGGTTGTGGACAAGCTGGTGGAGGTCTACACCTCCTGGATTGACGCTGCCATTTCCAACTACAACTCCGACTTCTATTACCAGTCCCGAGATTACATTGCCACCTGCTATCGGGAGGGCGAAATCTGCGACTGAGGCTATGGAAAAATCCCCTGTGGGCGGTGGCCTGCAGGGGGTTCTCGTTTACTTAATTTGGTATGGTTTGCTTCACCGAAGCGCTGAAAGTGGACGATCTCCCGCTCCCGCAGGAACTTGATGGGGTCCCGCACGTCGGGGTCGTCGGCGAAACGAAGGATGTTGTCGTAGGTCATCCTAGCTTTCTGTTCTGGTGCGATGCTGTAAGAACAACCTTTTTGCCCTACGGCCGGCAAAAACAGCTTTGGGCCTTAAAAATTCCAGTGTATCTCGATGGGAACATCCCGTGTCCCTGGAATCCGCTTGCCCACCAGGATGTAGTCGATAAGCTCTTCTACAATGTCCCGGGTTAGATGGTCTAGGTTGATATATTGCTCGATGATTTCCCGGCGGTTATCCCCTGCTGCAATTTTATCCTCCAACGCAGCCAGTTGTTTTTCCCCCTCAGCTATCACTCGCTCCAGACGGTCGCGTTCCGAGACAAAGTCCCTGGACATCTCCACATAATCGTTCTCGGAGAGAAGCCCTTTGACCTTATCCAGGTACAGTTCCCGGATGCCTTTGGAATACTCAGCGGCCTTTCTCTCGTAGGCATGCAGGTCCGCAGTAAGACGTTTTTTCTGCCCTTTCAGGGTGTCGCAAAACTCTATTTTCTGCTCCAACTCGTCCCGATCGAGATATTCGGCGGCCAGTTTCTTGATCTCCGCGATGACCATTTTCTCCAGCCGGTCCACGGAGATGAAGGAGCCAATACACGCATCCTTGGCCACATGCCGGTTGGAACACTGCAGATAGTGCTGGCTCCCTCTCTGGGGGGAGGTTTTTGAGGAAAGCATGGTGTAACCGCAATTGGCACAACGGGCCTTCCGGGCAAACAGCCCAATATTGCCCGTGTCAAAGGGCTTCGCCCGCTGCGCTATGAGCGCTTGCACCTTGTTCCACAAATCCCGGTCGATGATGGGCTCATGGGTATTCTCCACGGTATACCACTCGCTTTTCGGCCGGGGTTTGCACTGTTTGGTCTTGTAGGAAACACTTCCCGTTTTGCCCTGGATCATATTGCCGATATAAACTTCATTTACCAGCATGTTCGAGATAGCGAAATACTTCCACAGGGTGCTATTCTTTCGTTTTGGCTGCTGATACCGCAGCCCTTGACGCCGTTTGTACTCTGTTGGATTGGGTACTCCCCTATCGTTGAGCATTCTGGCAATGGAAGTTTTGCCATGCCCTTGGGAAAACAGCGTAAAGACTTCCCGAACCACAGCAGCGGCTTCCTCATCAATGATGAGGTGGCCTTTCTGCTCCGGGTCCTTCTTATATCCGTAAGGGGCGAAGGCCCCAATATGGAAGCCATTGACCCGCCGGTTCGTAAGGACGCTGCGAATATTCTCGGACATGTCCTCCAGATACCACTCGTTTACAAGCCCGTTGATTTGGCGGGATTTTTTGTTTCCCTTGTTGGCTGTATCCGCGTTATCTACAATACTGATGAACCGGATGCCCCAGATGGGAAACAAACCGTGGATGTACTTCTCCACAAGTTCCAGCTCGCGGGTGAACCGGGACTGGGTCTTACAGAGGACGATGTCAAACCTGTGCAGTTCCGCGTCTTTCAGCAGCCGGTTAAATTCCGGGCGGCGCCGGTCGGAACCGGTGTAGTCATCGTCGCTGTAAACATTGTAGAGTTCCCACCCCTGTTCCATGGCGTACTGCAGCAACATGGTCTTCTGGTTCTGGATGCTGTTGCTATCGTCGCTCTCAAACTTTTTGTCCCTGTCCTCCTCGGACAGGCGGCAGTAAATCGCTACTTTCATGTTCATATCCCCTTAGAGATAGGAACAAGCTGTTTCTTGTTTATTATACCACACAAGAAGCAGGATGTCATTGTATTTTTCCATATTGGAGCTGTTTGTTTTTTTCAATCCGGTTAATCATTTCGATCCACTTTCTGGTGAAAGCTGCTTTTGAGGTTGTGGCATCCCCGTTTTTGAACACATTTGTGCAAATCGCCGGATGCGAACTGACATGTTCCATTGAAATCCTCCTCTCGCATTTTGGAGACGCGTGAACGTATATGTTTTCTCGCAAGTCCCCTATTCCCATCCTATTCGCCTCCTTTCCAAGAAGTTCCACGTTGTGCTGCCTATGGAAACTAGGTGGATCCACCTGCTTTGAACCGTCCAAAAGGCTTTGGGAACGCAGTTGAGTCCGTCTGCCTGTAGCTACCAGGCCATAGAGAGTTTCTCTCTCCCCGCATGCTGATGCCGGGCCGCCCGATGCTGTGAAGCGTCCAAGGCGGAAGTACCATTGTGGCCGGCTGGGTCATCGCGTCCCGTGGGCGCTACCCACGATTTGTTCGCCTTCTCCAAGGCGCCGCTCTGCAGCCGGGGATGTGACGGGCTGTTATGTGGTTTTCAAGGTGCTTGAAGTAGGATGCCTTCATACTTTAAGAACGGAATAATTTCGCGATTTCTATCACCTTCTCAAAAAAATTTTTAAAAAAAGCCATTGCCAGAAAAAATCCTGACAATGGCTTTTAGGACGCAGTCCCCCGAAACGCAACAAAGTGCCAGAAAGCTAGGCTCTCTGACACTTTGAAACAAGTCACTTTCGTCACGCAACGCAACGGGGATACTTCTTAGCTAGAGTATATCACATCCTCTCCTGGTCAGCAAGGCGCCATTCCGTTTAGTCCATAAATTTTGCGAATTTGGGGATCGCTGTCACAAGATGCAGGAAGATCTCCTGCCGCAAATCCTCATCCAGCTTCCCGTTTACCACGCTGGCGTGGTCTATCATCGGCTTGTACAGGATGAAAATCTGCTCCATGGCAACCTTATCTCCCCGCACGGCCTTTTCCAACACTTCACGAAATTCTCGATCCTTCATTTTGCACCTCCCAGCCGTTTCCGCAACAGCTTTACCGCCCTCGATTTCCGAACATAGACTTGCTCCACAGGACAGTGAAGCAAGTCCGCGACTTCCCTCGGTGAGAATTCCCGCACCATCAATAAAAACAAGACCTCCTGATATGTTCTTGGAAGGGACTGGTAAGCCTCCGCCAGAGCATCCCATTGAAAATCAAATCCCTGAGCCGCAGTCTTTTCGGAAAAATGGTCTGTTCGGCTTTGCCATAGGGCTTCCAGGGAGACTGGCCTGTCTTCAATCTTTCGGAAATAGTCGGGCTTGAAATTCTTGATGGTTTCCTGGAGAAACCGCGTGAACTTCCCACGCAGGGGATCTCTTCCCGTAGTATCCATAAATCATGCCTCCTGGCCATGCCATCCCGGCAGACGGGACGACATGCCAAGATGGCATGAAAATTTTGGGTTTTCTTCTTGCAGGGTGGGCCCCATTAGACACCCATGGGAACCACCCCCTCTCCAGGGGCAGACAAAAGGGGCGCAAAATACCAAAGCACTTCGCGCCCCTTTTGAATTCTTCTGTTTTACTGTGTCTAGCTTGTTTTCACCGCGCTGAGAAGACGAAAAAACCTTGTCCTTCACTCTGCGTCTATCGTCACAGGACGAAAGGACTTCTCTTCCACACTGCCACCTTCTCACCGTGTACAACAAGCTAGTTTCACACACACATCATAACATAATGGAATCTTTGTATCAACAATATTCTGTATGGTTCTATCGTGTAGTTATCCTAGCTTTGAAAAAGCTCCAAGTTCTCCAGCATCTGGGAAATGTCCGAATCCGGCTCTTCCTCCACGGCGGGATCGGCTTCCTGACTGGAGACCGGCAATGAGGCCAGTTTCTCCTCCACCAGCCGCCGCACCAGTTCTTCCAGCTTTTCCCGGCTCATAGCGGACTGTTGTTCTATCTTGACGAGCACCTCCGGGGTTTCCCACTGGGGGTGCCGGTCTAGATATTCCCCCAAGGCCACTACTACCAGGCTGCTTTTCCGTTTTCCCAGCCGCTCCAGCACCTCCCCTACTCGGATATGCTCCTGGGTGTCTGCGGGAAACTGCAGGTTGAACCGGTAGACCCCATCCCTCTTCATGACCGCAGCTGGTGGGCCGCCAGCATCTCATACCCGATGGCGTTGGCTTTGGGGTCCTCTACGAAGTCCGCCTTGGCCACCATGGGGGACCCTTCCAGCAGAGGCCGGAACAAGCTGCTGCCCCCGCCGATGAAAATGGCGGGATTTGTGCGCAAGTCCACTCCCAGCTCCCGCAACTGGTCCAGGATGTCTTTGGCGTGAGTTTTGGCAGCCTCCTGGATGGCCTGCCGCACCTCCTGGGGAAGAATGGTCTCCCGCCCCAGCAGCACATCGCTGATGAGCTCATCATCCACCATCCTATCGTACTGGGCGTTGATTTTTCCGATGATCTCGTTATCCATGGTGATGACGCCGCTCTCCAGGCTGCGGCAGAACTGCAAGTCCGGTTTCCCACTGCGGAGAAGCAGCACGTCGGTGGTAAAGCCGCCTATGTCCACAATAAACACCCGGGGCGTCTTCAGCAGCTGCCCGCTCAGGGGAATCACCGCGGCGTAAGCCTGGGGGTAGACCAGCACCCGCCGGATGTCCAGGTGGACAGGCTGGTCTTTGTAGGTGAATTTCACCACACCCCGGCGGAAGTACTGGGCAAACTTGTCCCGGAGCATGCCATAGTGTTCGGGAGGCAGGCCCACAGCCAAGTCGATTTGCTCGCAGGAAAACAGGGAGCCCCGGCGCTCCAATTCCCTGCCAATAGCGAACAGGGTGAGGACAAAGAACCGGCTGTCCCGGGTCTTGTCCCGCATGTAAGGCAGGCGCTTCCCGGACAGAGTCCAGTAGCTGCCCCCATACTCCACCACCTCTTCCGCCAAAGGCGGCTTCACCTTGTGCTCCGAAATGCCGGAGAGAAAGGCGGTGTGTGGTGTCTTGATGGCGTAATTTCCGTGGTCGATGGCGATAAGCATGGCGAATCCTCCTTTAATTATTCCTTGTCTGTATTACACTGGTACTGTGCGCGTTTTACAACCAAAAACGCATCCTTGCGAAAAAAGAAGAGACGGATCGCTCCGCCTCTTCCCCTTTCACTTTGGGCCGCACAGGCGGCCCCAGCAGCAAGTAAATTTTAAGACCAGTGTGGGAGGAAGAAACACCCCAATACAATGGGCGCCTTCATCATTTTCCTTTTTACTTATCTCGATAATGAGAACCACACTGAACAATCTTAATAACATCGTTTTCTATGCGGTAGACGATACGGTTTGCCTCGTCAATTCTACGCCTCCAATACGCAGAAAGGTCGCTGCTCAGTCGTTCCGGCTTGCCGATGCCTTCGTATCCATTGCGGTCGATGTCCCTGAGCAGTTGAAGAATTCGCCGGAGAGTCTTTCGAACTTGTCTCATCCAGTACTCGAAATCCTCCCATGCCGCATCTGTCCACGCTTTAATCATCCAAATTCACCTCATGGACAGTGCCGCCAGTGGACTCCATTTGCGCGATGGATCTTCTAAGTCTAGCCAAGTTCTCTTCTGAGTAAAAAGGATCCACAGATACCTCAAAAGGAAGTCTTTTCTCGCGAGTCATCTTCTTGGCGAGCATGGTAATGGCTGTTGTCATAGACAACCCAAGCTCGTTACACACTTTATCAAAGTCGCTTTTTAGGGAATCATCCATTCGAACGCTTAAAGTTGTTTGTGCCATGATACACACTCTCCTTTCATCCTTATTATAGTGCAACGTTATAACATTGTCAATACATTGTTCTTAAAAATATGAAAAGGCGGATTCCTCCGCCTCTTCTCCGTTCGCTTTGGACCGCACAGGCAGCCCCAGATGTAGTCGGCCAAGCCCCTCATACTGTGGGGCTCAGGGATAGGTCTTCCTATCTTCAGTTTACCGTTTTTTTCATAGCGCCCAGTTTTCCAGTTGCAAATCCGGCACCCGTTCAAATTCCCGGACATTGTTTGTCACAAGGGTGAGACCCTCTGCCAAGGCGTGCCCGGCAATCAACATATCCAAGGGGCCAATGGGCGTTCCCTTGTTTTGCAGGTACGTCCGCAGTGCACCATACTCAGACGCGGCAGCCGCCCCAAAGGGCAGGATGCTCAGCGGGGCCAAAAAACGTAGGAGAGCCTGCTCGTTCTTTGCGGGGTTGGAGCTATGCTTCATGCCAAACTCCAATTCTGCCAGCGTGATAGAGGAAATGCAAAGCCCTCCGTCCAGCTCCTCTCGAAACCGCCGCAGTACCTTTTCCGGTTTGTTCTTCATCAAATAGATGCAGATGTTGGTATCCAGCATATACGTCATAGGCTATCCCGCTCCTCCTGCCCCCCCTGGTCGCGGCCGTTTTCAAAAATATCCTCGGTAAAGCTGTTTACACCGTCCATAAAGGTGTTCCACAGAGACTCCTTGGGAACCAGCAGGACAGCGTCACCCAAGCGCTGGATGACCACCTCGTCCGCATTGAAGCGGTACTTTTGGGGCAGGCGCACAGCCTGGCTCCTTCCGTTTTCAAAGATTTTTGCGGTATCCATGATGACCACCTCCTATTATGATATATACCACGATATATATTCTGTGTCAAGAAGTTTTCGGCAATTCATTTTATTTCCATAAAATAGCGCAAAGAAGAGACGAATCGCTCCGCCTCTTCCCGTTCACTTTGGGCCGCACAGGCAGCCCCAGATGTAGTCGTCCAGGCCCTTGTACCGGGGGTCCCACAGGTAGGTCCCGTAGGAAATCCCACACTGGTCCAGCAGGTGCGCCAGGTTCTCCTGCCCTGCCCGCACATGGGGATTGATGAGATAGTCCATATCAAAGGCAGTCATGACTTTCTCCATTCCCGCGGCTTGCAGCTTCTCCAGGGCAGGTTTCAGCTGGGACAGGGAGTTGACCCCTGCCACTGCCAGGACAGTCTGGCCTGTCAGGAAGTGGATCACATCGGCTTTCATAGGGCCCTCTGTCAGAAGCACCAGGGGCCTGGGTTCCCCCGCAAGGTGGACCCAGGCCTTGGCGCCGCAGCCCTCCTCCAATCCATTGCTGGATAACCAGCGGAACTTCCGTTTCTCCACATTGTCCAGGCGGACTTGCAGG
>ENA-OROU01001646-OROU01001646.1-human-gut-metagenome-genome-assembly--contig:-NODE-1646-length-18091-cov-34.121756_pt1 | contig 18091 bp, 17 predicted proteins | sample MGYA00242131_ERZ509054 | MGnify/ENA primary metagenome ERZ509054 (study PRJEB26280, sample SAMEA2338749) | human gut metagenome | biome: human gut; feature: human-associated habitat; material: faeces... | reverse complement strand
CGCGAGCTGGGTTCAGAACGTCGTGAGACAGTTCGGTCCCTATCCGGCGTGGGCGCAGGATATCTGAGAGGAGCTGTCCTTAGTACGAGAGGACCGGGATGGACGGACCGCTGGTGGACCGGTTGGCTTGCCAAAGCCATGGCCGGGTAGCCAAGTCCGGAAGGGATAAACGCTGAAGGCATCTAAGCGTGAAGCCCCCCTCAAGATGAGATATCCCATTCTTAGTGAAGTAAACCCCCTTGAAGACGACGAGGTAGATAGGGCAGAGGTGGAAGTGTGGTAACACATGGAGCTGACTGTTACTAATCGGGTGAGGGCTTGACCAACCAGCCGAGGAGGCGGGCAAGGCAGGTAAGGGTCATACGGGAGCAAGCTTGCTTGTGGACGTATGAGCATTAGCTGACTTGAACATTTGCGAAGCAAATGACATCGAACGACGGAGTCGTGAGATGCCCCCCGCTGGAGTAGCCTAAAAGAACAGGCGATGCAGCTTTAGCTGCGAGCCCGTGAAAAAAGGCAAATCGGCACGCAGGTTAAAAATTGATTCAACAAAAATGATTAACCATCAACAAACACATGTATGTAGTTTTCAAGCTACAAGGGAAAGAGTAAAACGGGAGAGAAATCAACACACAGATTTCTCTCCCGTTTTTGTCACATGCATACCGTCACATACAAAAAAGTTTTCCCACACCCCTCATTTACATTCATCTCTCCATATGCTACAATGGGTAAGACCAAAGAAGCCTGAACATTAACCATTGAACTCGATTTAGGCATAAGGAGGAGAGACAATGGGATTTTCCGGATTATTTACAAAATCAAAAAAATATGGTCTTCTGAAAGCCTACATTGTAGCAATCCTGGCAATGGGTGCGTTCCATGCGCTCGGCGGATATCTATACTGGATGGATTATATGCCGGATAATTTTCCGAAGTCTCTGACAGCATTATATCCGATCATTTACAATTACAGCTATATTCTTCTGGAAGGAGTACTCACAATTGCAGTGATTTCCATACCAGCAGTATCCAGTGCACTTGGAAGAATGAGGGTAATGGCTACCGGGGGTAACCGTCAGCCGGCAGTGGAGAAATAATTTACATATAATAGGACATAATAAAAAGATCGCGGACCTATCTTTATAAGAGATACATGATAAAGATAAATCAGCGGTCTTTTTTATGTTTATTTATCGGTAACAGTTTTTGCATGCAGTATAGCCACGCTGTTTTGCCTGACTAAGAGTAACCTTATGCGCTCGATTTGGATTCATATTTCCACAGTTTGGAATTCGATGATATTTTTTTCCTGTAGCTGGAATCCACACGGAAGACTGAACCTGAGGCCTGGAAGCGACTTTCTTTTTTACAGTAATCTGACAGCGTAATGTATAGTTCCCGGTTTTGGCAAAAATGATGGTCTTTCCGACACCCCTGGCAGTGACTTTACCTTTGGAATCTACGGTCACAATACGTTTATTCTGACTAATCCATTTAACTTTGCCAGAAGTTCCATTTACCTTTAAGAGTACAGACTTTCCTGTATAAATGGTAAGTTTTGAATTACTGAGAGATGGTTTCCTGACAGTGGCGGCAGAAACGGTAGTTGTTCCCATAGCCGGGATGACAGCAGGTGAAGTTAAAGACAGAGACAATACTAAGATAAGTAATAATTGTTTCAGCTTTTTCATTTGTAAATCTCCTTCCACAGACAAATTTTATAACTTTATTATAATCGAAGTTTTTGAAAAAACAATAAACTTCATATAATTCGAAAAAAATCGACATTATTAGTAACATAAAAGTTAAATAAAACAAACCAAAAACACAAAGAGTACTTTTCTATAAATGAAAGTTGTGCTATGATAAATCAGGCAGAGATTGATCTGCAGGAATATAACAGGCAGATGTTATGCAGCTGAATAGAAAGCACTTCATGTCCTGTGTAAAATACAAAAGAAAAAGCAGAGAGTCAGACTGCAAAAGGAGAGAAAAGAAATGGCAAAGAAAATCGAAAGAAACGATCCGTGCTGGTGCGGAAGCGGAAAGAAATATAAAAAATGCCATGAAGCATTTGATGAAAAAATGGAACTTATGAAAAAGAAAGGATATGCAGTTCTTGACCATGATCTGATTAAAACACCTGCACAGATTGAAAAGATCAAAGAGAGCTGTAAGATCAATATCGCAGTTCTTGATTATGTTGCAGAGCATATCGGACCGGGTGTGACCACACAGCAGATTGATGACTGGGTACATGAAGAAACGGTACGTCATGGTGGAATTCCGGCACCACTTAATTATGAAGGTTTTCCAAAGAGCGTATGCACATCGATCAACGAGGTAGTATGCCATGGAATCCCGGATGAAGAGATCGTTTTAAAAGAAGGAGATATTGTCAATGTAGATGTATCTACCATCTATCAGGGATATTTTTCTGATTCCTCCCGTATGTTCTGTATCGGAGAGGTAAGCCCGGAGAAGGAAAAACTTGTCCGTGTGACAAAAGAATGTGTAGAGCTTGGCCTTGAGCAGGTAAAACCATGGACACCGATCGGAAATATGGGAAGTGCTGTGCACAAGCACGCAGTGGAGAATGGATACACAGTTGTCAGAGAAATCGGCGGACATGGGGTAGGTCTTGAGTTTCACGAAGATCCGTGGGTAAGTTACACTTCCAAAGAAGATACAGGTGTACTCATGGTACCGGGAATGATCTTTACCATTGAACCAATGGTTAATATGGGATCTGACGAAATTTATACAGATGAGATTGACGACTGGACAGTGCGGACAGAAGATGGCCTGCCGTCTGCGCAATGGGAGATCATGGTGCTTGTCACAGAGACAGGACATGAGGTACTTTGCTGGTAAACAAACTCGAAAATTCAGGAAAAAAGTTCTTGCAATAGAATATTATCTAGTGTATAATCACTTATGTTGTGAAAAAAGATGGTCCTCTGTTACCACATGCGTATTAAGAACATCCAGTATAATTAAGGAGAGAAAGACATGAACGAAATTATTAAGAACATTGAGTCCGCTCAGCTGAAAGCTGAAGTACCGCAGTTCCGCGTAGGAGACACAGTAAGAGTACACGCACTGATCAAAGAGGGAACACGTGAGCGTGTTCAGATCTTCGAGGGTACAGTACTTAAGAGACAGGGTGGAAGTACAAGAGAGACTTTCACAGTAAGAAAGAGCTCCAACGGTGTAGGTGTTGAGAAAACATGGCCGCTTCATTCCCCACACGTAGTTAAGGTTGAAGTTATCCGTCATGGTAAAGTACGCCGTGCGAAACTGAACTACCTGAGAGATCGCGTAGGTAAAGCAGCTAAGGTTAAAGAGCTTGTAAAATAATTTCATAAGTAAAGAGGCAGGGACAATAACATTTGCTATTGTCCCTCTTTTTACATCAAGAGGTATGCAAAATAATGATGCATACAGGGGATAGAATATGGGATTAAATAAGAAGAGAAAAATTGAAGATCTGAAAGAAAGCCGAGCTGTTTCCGAAGCAAGGGAAAGACTTCGGGATGACCGCACAAGAGGGATCGTCAAGTGGGTATTTGAGATTATCGTAACGCTGGTATTTGCTGTGCTGGTTGCGATTTCTGCATTTCAGACTGTGACATTGCAGGAGAGTGCTATGGAACCTACGTATTCGGTAGGCCAGAAATTCTTTGTAAACAGAGCATTGTATAAGATAAAATCTCCGAAACGTGGGGATGTAATTGTTTTTAAAACAAGTGCCAGTGATGATGCGGCTTTGCATATCCGACGTGTGATCGGCCTTCCAGGCGAAACAGTTCAGATAAAAGAAGGCCAGATCTACATTAATGGAAATGTTTACGAAGAGAATGGTGCTTATCAGGAAATCGCAGATGGCGGACTTGCAGACAGTGCTATCACACTGGAAAGTGGAGAGTATTTTGTTCTGGGAGATAATCGGAATAACAGCGAGGACAGCCGTTTCAGCGATATTGGAAATATCAGCAAGAAATATATTGTAGGGAAGATATGGTTTACAGTTTCTCCCAAAAGTAAAATAGGTTTTATCAGATAAAAAATGAGGTGAATTATGAACGTACAGTGGTATCCAGGCCATATGACAAAGGCGAAACGCCAGATGCAGGAAGATATCAAGCTGATCGATCTGATCATTGAGCTTGTAGATGCAAGGGTTCCGCTTTCCAGCCGCAATCCGGATATTGATGAACTCGGAAAAAACAAGGCACGTATGATCCTTCTCAATAAAGCAGACCTTGCCGATGAGAGACAGAACCGTGCCTGGATGGAATATTTCAAAGAAAAAGGGATCTATGCGGTAAGTATCGATTCCCGTAATAAAGGCTCCATGAAAGCTGTTTCTGCGGCAATTACAGAAGCATGTAAGGAAAAGACAGAGCGGGACAGAAGAAGAGGAATCAAAAACCGTCCGGTACGTGCCATGGTAGCAGGCATCCCGAATGTTGGAAAATCAACATTTATTAACACTTTTGCAGGAAAAGCATGTGCCAAGACTGGAAATAAACCGGGAGTTACGAAGGGAAAACAGTGGATCCGTCTGAATAAAAGTGTGGAACTTCTGGACACACCAGGAATTCTCTGGCCCAAATTTGAAGATCAGGAAGTTGGAATGCGTCTTGCCTATATCGGTTCTATAAAGGATGATATTCTGAATATTGAGGAGCTTGCCCTGGGTCTGATCGGATATCTGCAGGAATTTTACCCGGCAGCACTCAAAGAGAGATACAGCGTGGAAGAAGGACAGAAACCGCTGGATATCCTTACTGCAGTTGCAAAAGCGAGAGGATGTCTGAAAAAAGGTGAAGAACTTGATTATGAAAAAGCATCCCGTCTTTTGCTGGAAGAATTCCGTTCCGGAAAACTTGGAAAGGTGACATTGGAATTTCCGAAAGAAACAGAGGAAGCATAATGGAAACAATGAAAGATATCAAGGCGCAGTTTGCGTCAGCGAAGGAGGGCGAATACAACGCCCTTTTTCAGCATTATGAAAACGATGAGAGAAGCGGTGTACAGAAGCTGATCCAGCAGTACCGCAAAAAACTCCAGGTATTGGAAAATGAGCGTGCGCGCACAGAGATCATGAAGGAATATGAATATAAGTATGAACACTTAGGATATCTCTGCGGGATCGATGAGGTGGGAAGAGGCCCCCTTGCCGGCCCGGTAGTAGCCTGTGCGGTGATCCTTCCGAAAGACTGCGATATTTTATGGCTCAATGATTCCAAGAAGCTTACAGCAAAAAAGAGAGAAGAGCTCTACGATGTGATCCTGGAAGGGGCAGTTGCTGTTGGAATCGGAATGGCAAGTCCGGAGAGAATTGATGAGATCAATATCCTGCAGGCAACATATGAGGCAATGCGCCAGGCGGTAAGTAAACTTTCTGTGCAGCCGCAGCTGCTTTTAAACGATGCGGTTACCATACCGGGGATCCAGATTCCGCAGGTACCCATTATCAAAGGTGACGCAAAAAGTGTCTCTATTGCAGCGGCAAGCATTGTGGCGAAAGTGACCAGAGATCGGATGATGGAAGAATATGATAAGGTTCTTCCGGAGTATGGGTTTGCCTCCAACAAAGGTTACGGATCTGCGGCACATATTGAAGCATTGAAGAAATACGGGCCAAGTCCGATACACAGAAAAACGTTTATCACACATTTTGTATAAAAAATAAGATACGAAAGATACCGACATCAAAAACAGAAAGGTTTTGTTTTTCTGAAAGAAAATAGAAGACAGAAAGGCAGCTATTATGAGGGAATTGCTGCAGCATTCCTGGAAGAAAAGGGATTGCAGATCAAGGAAAGAAATTTCCGCTGCCGAAGTGGTGAGATCGATCTCATTGGACGGGATGGAAGATATCTGGTATTTATTGAAGTGAAATACAGAAAGAATGGAAAAAGTGGAAGTTCTTTTTCGGCGGTAGGGAGAGAAAAACAACGGATCATCAGCAGAGTGGCAATGTTTTACCTGATTGCACATGGATACCGGGAGTTGCCTCCCTGCCGTTTTGACGTGGTGGGTATTGACGGGGAAGAGATCCACTGGATAAAAAATGCTTTTGATTTTTGCAGATGAAAGGGCTGGTTACATAAGATGGAAATAAAATGGTATAAAGATAAGCAGTTAATGAATGTAAATCAGAAAAGCGGAGTTACGTGGCTGACGTATCCTGCTTTTGAGAAAATTCCCGGGATCGTACATGGTTTCAGTACCCGTCTGGGTGGAGTGAGTCAGGGGATTTATGAATCCATGAATTTAAGCTTTACAAGAGGAGATAACGAGGATGCAGTGCGGGAAAATTACCGCAGACTTTCGGATGCTATGGGATTTTCCATGGAAGATATCGTAACTTCTGATCAGACACATACCACCAACGTACGTGTGGTCACGGAAGAAGATAGGGGAAACGGAATCACGAAACCGAGACCTTATACAGATGTGGATGGAATGATCACCAATGTTCCTGGACTGGTTCTGGCGACCTTTTATGCGGACTGTGTACCACTTTTCTTTGTGGATCCGGTACATAAAGCGATAGGACTCTCACATTCCGGATGGAGAGGTACGGTAGGAAAGATCGGTAAAGTGACAGTGGAAAAAATGGCTGAGGAATTTCAGACAGACCCTTCAGAACTTTACGCAGCCATCGGTCCGTCTATCTGTCAGAACTGTTATGAAGTCAGTGAAGATGTGATCGATCAGTTTAAAGAAGCATTTGAAGAAAAATACTGGGATGTACTTTTTTATGAGAAACCAGATGGAAAATATCAGCTGAATCTCTGGGAGGCAAACCGAAGAATCTTTCTGGATGCAGGCATAAAAGAAGAGCGGATTTCCATGCCGGGCATCTGCACCTGCTGTAATCCGCTCTTTCTTTATTCGCACAGGGCTTCTCACGGGAAACGTGGAAACCTGGGAGCATTTCTTACTGTTCGTTGACTTTTTTCATGAGATCCATGATCTTTTCGTTGCTGGAACGAACCTTCTCGACAGATACATCATGGTTGATGATATCGATGATACTTGCAAGATATTTGCTCATATTTGCTTCGATATAGTATGGACGGTCGAGAAGTTCCGGAATACGGTAGTTAAGGTTGGTTGTGATGACTCTGTCCAGCCAGCCTTTTTCGTAATATTCGTCAAATTTAGCTACGCCGTCTGTAAACAGACCGTAGGTTGTGCAGACGAATACACGTCCGGCTTTACGCTCTTTCAGCTGACGGGCAACATCCAGCATGCTTTCTCCGGAAGAGATCATATCGTCGATGATGACAACATCTTTGCCCTCTACGGAATCTCCGAGGAATTCATGAGCAACGATCGGGTTCTTGCCATTGACAACAGTGGAGTAATCACGGCGTTTGTAGAACATACCCATATCAACTCCAAGGATATTGGAGAAATATACAGCACGTGACATAGCGCCTTCATCCGGGCTGATGATCATGAGGTGATCATTGTCGAGTTTGAAATCCGGGACATTTTTGACCAGTGCTTTCAGGAACTGGTATGTCGGGAAAAAGTTATCAAAGCCTTTCAGCGGAATAGAGTTCTGCACACGTGGATCATGAGCATCAAAAGTAATGATGTTGGAAACACCCATTGCGCTTAACTCGCGAAGTGCAAGTGCACAGTCGAGAGATTCTCTCTTGGTACGTCTGTGCTGACGTCCCTCGTAAAGGAATGGCATAATAACGTTGATACGGTGTGCTTTACCGGTGGCTGCGGAGATAATTCTCTTCAGATCCTGGTAATGGTCGTCCGGAGACATGTGGTTCTCATGACCGCATACGCTGTAAGTAAGGCTGTAATTGGTCACATCTACCATAATGTAAAGGTCTGTACCACGAACGGATTCTTTGATGTAACCTTTACCTTCACCGGTTCCGAAACGCGGGCATTCGCAGTCTACAAGGAAAGATTTCTCTGCATAGCCCTGTGGGATAATGGTGGATTTCTTGGCTGCTACAAGTTCTTTACGGAATTTAACCAGCTTTTTGTCAACCTCCTCGGCCAGTTCGCGGCATCCGGCAAGTGCGGCGATTCGGATCGGGGCAACAGGCATAGACTTTTCCAGCAATTCTATGTTTGGCATAATATTCCTCCTAAGTGTATGTCATTAAAAATTCTCAGTCTATTTATAACATCAGACCCACGTGTCAGTCAAGGTGTTTTCTCAAAGTGTTGATTTTTAAGAGCAAAGTTGTTATTATATACGGGATAGAAAAGGGAGATAATGATGAAATTAAGAAAGCATATGATTTCCAGGGTGCTGCCCGACAGTATTGCCGAGGAGCTGGGGCTGGAACCGGGGGACAGACTTGTGTCTGTAAACGGTCAGCCTGTGGAGGATGTCTTCGATTACCGGTATCTCATGAATGAAGAGCTTGTGGTGCTTCTGGTAGAGAAGCCAGATGGCGAAGAGTGGGAGCTGGAGGTAGAGAAGGAATATGAGGAAGACCTTGGAATAGAATTTGAGAACGGGGGACTGATGGATGACTATCGTTCCTGTTCAAATAAGTGCATGTTCTGTTTTATTGACCAGATGCCGCCGGATATGCGTGAGACGCTGTATTTTAAGGATGACGATTCCAGGCTTTCCTTTCTTCAGGGAAATTATGTGACGCTTACCAATATGAGCGAGAAGGATATTGAGCGAGTGATCCGCTATCATCTGGAACCGATCAATATTTCATTCCAGGCAATGAATCCGGAGCTCCGGTGCAAAATGCTGCATAACCGCTTTGCGGGAAAGGCCCTAGAGAAGGTGGATATGCTGTATAACGCAGGGATCACCATGAACGGACAGATCGTACTGTGCAAAGGTGTCAATGACGGGGATGAGCTGGAATACAGCCTTGAGAAACTTTCCGCTTATGCTCCGGTTCTTCAGAGTGTTTCTGTTGTGCCGGTAGGACTTACCAAATACAGAAAAGGTCTCTATCCTCTGGAGCCTTTTAATAAAGAAGATGCAGAAAAAGTTCTGAATCAGATTGAACGCTGGCAGAAGATTATGATGGAGAAGTACGGGATTCATTTTATCCATGCTTCGGATGAGTGGTATATTCTGTCTGACAGGGAGCTTCCCTGTGAGGAGGAATACGACGGATATCTGCAGCTTGAAAATGGCGTGGGCATGTTAAGACTTCTGGAAACCGAAGTAAAGGAAACACTTAAGAAACTTACCGGTGACGACCGTAAAGTGACAGGAAGGATCGCCACAGGAAAACTGGCGGCGCCTTTTATTGCCCGCTATATAGAAGAAATCAAGAAAAAATTTCCCAATGTGCAGATTCCGGTCACGACCATAGAGAATCGCTTTTTCGGTGAAAAGATCACGGTGTCCGGTCTGATTACAGGGCAGGATCTGAAAGAACAGCTTTCCGGCCTTGACCTGGGAGAAAAGCTTCTGATCCCATGCAGCATGCTGAAAGGTGATGAAGAGATTTTTCTGGATGATATGACACTTAAAGAACTTTCTGAGGCACTGAAAACAGAAATTGTAATTGTAGACACAGGAGGACGTGATCTGGTAGAGGCTGTGATCAATCCTCCGAAACATAAAACAACAAGAAGGAGACAAATTTATGAGCAAACCAGTAGTAGCGATAGTGGGAAGGCCTAATGTAGGCAAATCCACTCTGTTTAACGCTCTGGCAGGTGATAATATTTCCATAGTAAAGGATACACCAGGAGTAACCCGTGACAGAATTTATGCAGATGTCACATGGCTTGACCGGACATTTACCCTGATCGATACAGGCGGAATTGAGCCGGACAGCAGCGACATTATTCTTTCCAGAATGAGAGAGCAGGCACAGATCGCCATTGATACGGCAGATGTGATCATTTTTATTACAGATGTCCGCCAGGGTCTTGTGGATTCTGACGCCAAGGTGGCAGATATGCTCCGCCGCAGTGGCAAGCCGGTACGCCTTGTAGTCAACAAAGTGGACAGCCATCAGAAGTACATGATGGATGTATATGAATTTTATAATCTTGGAATCGGAGAACCGATCCCAATTTCTGCAGCCAACAGACAGGGTCTTGGAGATATGCTGGATGAGGTGATCAAAGAGTTCCCAGATAAGAGCGAGGAGGAAGATCAGGACGATATCCCGAAGATCGCCATCGTAGGAAAGCCAAACGTTGGAAAATCTTCTCTGATCAACAAACTTCTTGGTGAGGAGCGTGTGATCGTATCCAACATTGCGGGAACTACACGTGATGCCATTGATACCAAGGTTACCTGGAACAATAAGGATTATGTATTTATTGATACTGCAGGACTTCGCCGCAAAGGAAAAGTAAAAGAAGAGATCGAGCGCTACAGTGTTATCCGTACAGTAACAGCTGTAGAGCGTGCAGATGTGGTCGTAGTTGTGATCGATGCTTCCGAGGGAGTTACCGAGCAGGATGCAAAGATCGCGGGAATCGCCCATGACAGAGGAAAAGGTATCATCGTAGCTGTAAATAAATGGGATGCCATTGAGAAAAATGACAAGACCATTTACAAACATACAGAGAAGATCCGCCAGATACTTTCCTTTATGCCATATGCACAGATTATTTTTATCTCTGCAAAAACAGGACAGAGACTTCCGAAGCTCTTTGAGAATATTGATACAGTTATTGAGAATCAGACACTTCGTATCCAGACGGGTGTCCTCAATGAGATCCTTTCCGAGGCAGTTGCTCTGCAGCAGCCACCGTCTGACCGTGGAAGAAGACTGAAGATCTTCTACATGACACAGGTTGCGGTAAAACCGCCCACATTTGTAATTTTTGTCAACGATAAGGAACTGATGCATTTCTCCTATGTAAGATATCTGGAGAACAAGATCAGGGATGCCTTTGGATTCTCCGGAACTTCCCTGAAATTCATCATCCGCGAGCGCGGGGAAAAGGAATAAAAATATGGAACGTATTATTTGTCTTGTTATCGGTTATGTATGCGGACTTTTTCAAACTGGTTATATTATAGGAAAAGTCCACAAGACAGATATCAGAGAGCATGGCAGCGGGAATGCTGGAACTACGAATGCATTCCGTACCTTTGGAAAAAAAGCAGGAGTGCTTACTTTACTGGGAGACTGCCTGAAGTGCGTACTCGCCATTGTGATCGTGAGAATGGTTTACGGAAATTCCATGAATACGATCCTTCCGCTTCTTACTCTTTATGCGGCGCTGGGATGCATCCTCGGACATAATTTTCCGATTTCCATGGAATTTCGCGGCGGAAAGGGGATTGCAGCTTCTGTGGGCATGATCATTGCTTTTGACTGGCGGATCTTTATTGCCTGTGCAGTTGTCTTTTTTGCATTGTTTTTTACGACGCATTATGTATCGCTTTGCTCTCTTAGTGCATATGCGGTGGCTTTTATTCTGGTCCTTGTTTTTGGACATATGGGAAAATACGGGATGGATCAGCCACATACAATGGAACTTTATATTGTGATGGCAGTTCTTACGGCAATGGCCTTCTACAGGCACAGGGCAAACATTGTAAGGCTGCTTCACGGAACAGAAAATAAGGTGTTTTTAAGCAGTAAGAATAAAAAATAAGAGGTAAGATTTATGGCGAAAATCAGCGTACTGGGTTCAGGAAGCTGGGGTATGGCTCTGGCGCTCCTGCTGTATAATAACGGCCATGAAGTTCTCCTCTGGTCGGCAAGACCGGAGGATGCCCGAAAACTCCGGGAAAAAAGAGAAAATCCTGACCGGCTTCCAGGTGTACAGATTCCGGAAGACATTGAAATTCTGACAGATCTGGAACGGGCGATTAAAAGTGCTGATGTAACAGTGCTGGCAGTGGCTTCTCCGTACATTCGAAGTACGGCTCATAAAATGGCACCATTTATCAGGAAGGGTCAGAAGATTGTCAATGTTGCAAAAGGTATCGAAGAAAAAACACTGAAAACACTCAGTGACGTAATTGAGGAAGAAATTCCTGAGGGAGATGTGGCAGTTCTTTCAGGTCCAAGTCATGCGGAAGAAGTTGGAAAAGGAATTCCTACGACCTGCGTGGTCAGCGCACGTACAAGGGCGACTGCAGAATATCTTCAGAGTATTTTTATGAGTCCTGTATTCCGCGTGTATACAACGCCGGATATTCTGGGAGTAGAACTTGGGGGAGCACTTAAGAATGTGATTGCACTGGCAGCAGGTACCGCTGACGGATTGGGATATGGAGACAATACAAAAGCAGCTCTGATCACCAGGGGAATCACGGAGATTGCAAGGCTTGGAAAGAAAATGGGAGCACAGATGGAAACGTTTTACGGACTTTCCGGAATTGGTGATCTGATCGTAACCTGTGCGAGCGTACACAGCCGTAATCGAAAAGCCGGATATCTGATCGGTCAGGGATGTACAATGGAACAGGCTATGGATAAGGTACAGATGGTTGTGGAAGGTGTTTATTCCGCAAGAGCTGCAAGAGAACTTGCCGAGAAATATGAGGTGGAGATGCCTATCATAACAGAAGTAAACCGAGTACTTTTTGAGGGAAAATCTGCGGCAGAAGCAGTAATGGACCTGATGCTGCGCGACAAAAAGGTGGAAACGCCGATGCTTCCCTGGGAAAATATATGAGCCAGGTAAATATCCGTCCGTTTCAAATATAGGAAATTCAGTTAGAAAATAAAAAGATATCTGCCGGAAGATCAGTCAGAATCCGGCAGATATCTTTTTTGCGTTATTATAAAAAAAGTCAAGCGGATATTCGCAATCCGCTTCGCTACGTAGCTCTACACCAAATAACTGCTCCGCAGTTTATCAGGAGGAGCTTGCACTCTTCCTGATACAAGCAAGTCCCCACCCACTGCTTATTGCTTTTCGCAACCCCGCAGGGGACTTACTTGATTTGGTTAAAACTGAATGTCACGGAGATCTTCCGGAACATGAGAAGTATGCAGATTTTCATTAAGCGTATCAATGATTGCCATGTCCTCATCTTCGATATTAAAATCAAAAATATTTCCGTTACTTCGGATGCGTTCCGGATTGCTGGATTTCGGGATAACGGAAATTCCCTTCTGAACAGCCCAGCGAAGACCTATCTGTGCAGGAGTTCTTGCGTATTTGGTTCCCAGAACACACATGACATCGTTGTCAAAATAGGCGCCTCTTGCCAGAGGGGCATAAGCCTGTACCTGAATACCAAAAGCTTTACAGTATTCGATCAGTTCGGATGGATAACACAGGGGATGACATTCAATCTGATTTACAGCCGGGATAATTCCGGAAATTTTACGGAGCTCTTCCAGATGCCGGATGTCAAAATTGCTGACGCCGATACTCAAAGCACGCCCGGATTCCAGGATTTTTTCCAGTTCTTTCCAGGTGCTCAGGTAGCAGCCAGGAACTGGCCAGTGAATCAGGCAGAGATCAACATAGCTGAGCTTCAAACGGTCAAGACTGCGGGAAAAAGCACCCTGAACATCACCCAGCCGCTGGGCTGTGTTCCAGATCTTGCTGGTGATAAAAAGATCCTTCCGGGGAACACCACATCTGGCGATGGCACGTCCCACACTTTCTTCGTTTTTGTAAACGGATGCGGTATCGATCATGCGGTAGCCGGCAGAGATTGCAGAAGTGATGGCAGCCTCAGCTTGTACGTCGTCGGGCAACTTATATACACCAAGCCCCAGGAGGGGCATTTCTCTGTCGTTATTCAGAAAAACAGTCTCTCTCAAAATAATTCCTCCTTGTTTGTTCTGTTTCCCATGCTTTTGCCATTATAGCACAAAAATATGAAAGAATCACATCAAATATATTACAAAAGTGATAAAGCTTGGTCCGAATTTTAAAGCGGCTATAGGAAATATTATATGGTTTGAAAAAACTAACTTCGTTAAAATCGAGACAATCGAGTTAATTAACTGTCAAAGTTTTTGAAAAATCAGGAAAAATGGCGTATAATTTTGGATATTTTTTATAATAATTTTCTTGATAATAGAGACAAAAAGATGTATAATGAATTTAATTGATAAATTCTTGTCATGAGCGTGTCCGCCCTGCGGATACAGGAAAGGGGTATTTATGCATTTAATCAAAGATGAGAATGGCAACCTTGTTCAGCATGGACATGCGGACAGCCACGAACATACACATGAGCACACTCACGAGGATGGAGTGACTCACAGCCATACACACAGTCATGCAGAAGGAGACAGCCACTGCCATACACACGGCGATGGCCACTGCGGTTCCTGCGAGTCCGGTGACTGCAAGAATGAGACTGTAGCACTTCTTACCTATATGCTGCAGCATAATGAGCATCATGCGGCAGAACTTGACCAGATGGCTGATAACCTTAAGAAACTTAACATGGATGCAGCTGCCAAGACAATCAAGGAAGCAGTATCTGATTTCCAGAAGGGTAATATGAGACTAGGACTTGCCCTTACCCTTGTTAAGGAAGAACTGAAATAAACTGACAGAATGATTTTGACAGCAGAGCGGAAGAACAGAAAACCGCTTATTTGGAGGAATTGATTATGTGTCTTGCAACTGTATATAAAGAAGAAGATAATTCAGTAATTTTTAAAAATGTAAGCCGCATTGATGTGGACGGAAATAAATTGATCCTTCGTGATATCATGGGAGATGAGCGCGTGGTAGAGGGCAGTATTCTCATGGTAGATCTGGCGAACAGTATCGTGAAACTGCAGTGTGACTGATATTACAGCAGTTTTATGGAAATGTGAGCTGAGGGAATGACAGAGATCATTCCTATAAAAATATAATAACACTAAGACGTGGAGGGACGATCAATGAAATTATCTGAAGCAATGAGAGAAAAAATGCTGCTTTCCTTTGAACTTTTTCCACCGAAGACAGAAAAAGGCATGGCAAATCTGCCGGGAACCATTGAACATCTCATGAAGTATAAACCGGAGTATATTTCCTGTACATACGGTGCCGGCGGCGGAAATGTCGGCGCAAACAGAGAAGTATGCCAGATGATCAAGAATGCAGGAACCACTCCTGTAACACACTTCACAGTAATCAAGAATACAAAAGAAGGCATCAAAGAGCAACTGGAACAGTATCTGGCTGAAGGCGTAGACCATATGCTTGCGCTTCGTGGAGATATTCCGCTTGGTGAGACAACAACATGTGGAGACTTCAATTATGCAACCGATCTTGTTAAATTTGTCCGCGATGAATTTGGCAATAAGTTCGAGATCGCAGTAGCCGGTTCACCGGAAGGCCATATCGCATGCAGAAGCTTGGATGCTGATATTGCTGTTTTGAGACAGAAACAGGACAATGGTGCTGATTATATCATGACCCAGCTCTGCTGGGATATGGAACAGTTTAAATACTGGTTGGACGCTATCCGCGAGGCTGGAGTGACAATGCCTGTAGATGTTGGTGTAATGCCAATCCTGGATCAGGCAGCTACCATTAATATGGCTCTTTCACGTAATGGCTGTGTAATGGACAGTGAGCTTTGCAGGCTGATCTCCAGAAACTGGCTGTTCCCGAATCCGTTTAACGCTAAAGATGCTGATGGTAAACCATTTGACATGTTCTATGAGGACAAGGTTAAACGATTCAAAGAAGAAGGAATCGAATACACCATCAGACAGATCGATGAGTATCGCGCTCTTGGTGTTGACGGTATCCATCTTTATGCATTAAACAAATGGAAAGATGTATCCGAGATCATTGACAGATCCGGACTTCGTACACTTATCTAATCATCAACGAAATAAATAAGAATTCCGGCACGATGCGGAGGTGTCAGAACAGTATCAGGCACCTCCCTTATGCGCCGGCATAACAGATATAAAATCAGGAGGTGCCCGTTTTATGGCACATGTTATTGCAGTCGCCGGAAAAGGCGGCGTTGGAAAAACTACATTATGCGGAATGCTGATCCAGTATCTCTGCGAAAAGAAAAAAGGACCTGTACTGGCTGTAGATGCAGATGCCAATTCAAATCTGAATGAGGTTCTTGGCGTAGAAGTAGATACGACTCTTGGCGATGTCCGCGAGGAGATCGCACATGCTGAGATGACAGAGAAAAGCCCGATCCCCAAAGGAATGTCCAAGGCAGATTATGCGGAGGTACGTTTTGAGGATGCTCTTGCAGAGGAAGATGATTATGATCTTCTTGTAATGGGAAGAACCCAGGGAAAAGGCTGCTATTGCTTTGTAAATGGTCTGCTTCAGGCACAGCTTGCCAAATACCAGAAAAATTATCCGTATATTGTTGTGGATAACGAAGCTGGAATGGAACATATCAGCAGAGGAATCCTTCCGAGCATGGAGACAGCAATTCTTGTAAGTGACTGCTCCAGAAGAGGCGTTCAGGCAGTTGGCAGGATCGCAGAACTTATTAAGGAATGCGATATGAAGCCTTCCAGAGTAGGTCTTATTATCAATCGCGCGCCAAAAGCAGAACTGAATTCAGGAATCCTTGAGGAAATCCGGAATCAGGGACTCGATCTGATCGGTGTGGTACCACAGGATGAGGCAGTTTATGAATATGACTGCGATGGTAAACCAACCGTTACTCTTCCTGAGGATAATCCGATGAGAAAAGCAGCTTTTGAAATTTTTGATAAATTAGGTTTATAACGAAATATAAACCTTTTTTTAAAAAAGAAAATAACCCATGGGTGGGGATGGGTTCCTGCCCTGGGCTTATTATAAAAAGAAAAATAAAAATAGATGTGCTATTAAAGGAGGTCTATAATGAGTGAATTCAAATTAACTACAGTGGAGGAATTTGAAGCCGCTACAGCCCGTCTTCTCGAGACAGGTGCAAAGGTAGGAGCAGATGCATGGCAGATCCGTGCAAAGAACCAGACTCCGCACTGTAAATTCGGTGAGCAGGGTATCTGCTGCCGTATCTGTGCAATGGGACCGTGTCGTATTACACCAAAGGCTCCAAGAGGAATCTGCGGATGTGATGCTCATGGTATCGTAGGAAGAAACTTCCTTAAATTTACAGCCGGTGGTGCAGCTACTCACTCCGATCATGGTCGTGAGATCTGTCATACACTGTACTGTGCAAAAGAGGGCGGAAATTATCAGGTAAAAGATCCTGAGAAACTGCTTCGCATCGCTAAAGAGTGGGGCGTGGAAACAGAAGGCAAGGATATCTATGATCTGGCTCATGAGATGGCTGAGATCGGTCTTATGGAATATGGTAAACCGTTCGGATATCAGAGATTCCTTGACAGAATGCCTGCAGGACAGAAAGAAAAACTGATCGAGAACGAAATCGCACCACGTGCTATCGACCGTGAGGTTGCAAGCTCCCTGCATATGTCTCATATGGGATGTTCATCTCTTCCGGAGGCACTTGTAAAACAGTCTATTCGCTGCGGTATGGCTGATGGATGGGGCGGTTCCATGATGGGAACAGAGTTCTCTGATGTATTATTCGGAACTCCGAAGCCACTTGATACAGAGGCTAACCTTGGAGTAATGGTTGAAGAGAACGTAAACATTGTTGTACACGGACATGATCCGAGTCTTTCTGAGATGATCTGTGAGTATGCAGACAGCAAAGAAATGATCGATTATGCAAAATCTGTAGGAGCAAAAGGAATCACCGTTTCCGGTGTGTGCTGTACTTCTAACGAGGTAGCTATGCGTCGTGGTGTTCCGATGGCTGGTAACTTCCTGCAGCAGGAGAACGTAGTACTGACAGGTGCCTGCGAGGCGATCGTAGTTGATGTTCAGTGTATCTTCCCTGCATTAGGACCTCTGAGCAAATGTTTCCATACTAAATTTGTTACAACTTCTCCGATCGCTCAGATGCCGGATTCTGAATTTATCAGATTCAACGCTGAGACAGCAGGAGAAAATGCAAAAGCAATCGTTAAGATGGCTATCGATAACTTCAAGAACAGAAAACCTGAGCTTGTACATATCCCGCAGCTGAAACAGAAAGCTACTGTTGGTTACTCAGTAGAAGCAATCGTCAAAGTTCTTGATGGTGTTACAAACTCTCAGGTTGACGTAACAGGAACAACCAAACCATTACTTGAGTGCATCACTTCCGGTGTTATCCGTGGTGCTGTTGCTATGG
>ENA-OROU01001645-OROU01001645.1-human-gut-metagenome-genome-assembly--contig:-NODE-1645-length-18093-cov-15.743763_pt1 | contig 18093 bp, 19 predicted proteins | sample MGYA00242131_ERZ509054 | MGnify/ENA primary metagenome ERZ509054 (study PRJEB26280, sample SAMEA2338749) | human gut metagenome | biome: human gut; feature: human-associated habitat; material: faeces... | reverse complement strand
TTTTAAAGCGTGGTGGAATTTACCCCTGCACTGGAATTTACTTTTTCAAGTCAGCTTTTACAACAGAAATATTGCGTTTTGTCCCCTCACTCATGCATGTTTCCTTTATTTTTCTGCAGCTCATCGTAATAAGCTTTATACCGGTACGCTGTCCTACGGCTGATTTCCCCCTGTGCAGCAATTTCCATAATTGTCATCCCACTCTCATATTTTACAGCAAAATCCCGGTAAGAAGTCATCCATGCTTCGTCATGCTTTTTCCTCCCGCCGGTATTGCGATTTTTATATACTTCGAGTTCCGCCCGAAGCTGTTCGTTTTCCTGTTCCAGTTGCGCAATTCGCTGCAATGCACTTTTCAATGATGTAATTGTCATATGCCTCCCGTGCCACTTTTGTTTTTGACACGATTATAATCAATTTGCTTTCATGTGTCAATATCTGTTTCTGGCACATTTTCAAAAAATAATTTATAATGAAAGTGTAACAAAACAAACAAAAATTCTATTTATATATAGATTGCGCAATACGAGGAGGTGAAACAGGAAAATGCAAAAGAATACTCCACTTGAAACGATGTACATGGAGTATGCAAATACTGTAAAACATTTTTTAATTTCCTTATGCGGCAATTTTGATCTGGCAGAAGACCTGACACAGGAGACCTTTTATCAGGCATACAAATCAGCGCACCGTTATAACGGAAACTGTAAAATTTCGGTCTGGTTATGTCAGATTGCAAAACACTTATATTTTGATTATCTGAAAAAAGAGAAACATAAAACCACAGTCGGAATTGAACATTTAGAATCTTTTGAAGCAGTAAACAATCAGGGGAATCTTGAGGACACGTATCTCATAAAAGAAGAAACCAAAGAATTACTATCCGCTTTAAGACAGGTAAAGCACCCTTATGGACAAGTGTTCTGGCTGCGGGCATACGAGGAAATGAGTTTTAAAGAAATCGGAGAAATTTTTGACAAAAGTGAAAATTGGGCGCGCGTTAACTATTTCCGTGCAAAAACAAAGATCAGAAAGGTAATCGAAGATGAAAATAACAAAAATAACATGTGATATCGTAAGAGATTTAATGCCATTATATGTTGATGACGTCTGTTCTGACGACAGCCGAAAACTTATTGAAGACCATATAAATCATTGCAGCAAATGTCAAAACGAACTGGCAGCCATGAAAGATCCGATCGAATGTCCCCCACTTAGTGAAGTCGGAGACAGTAAGACTCCATTTTTTAAAATCAGAAAAAAAGTCCGGATCAAAATGATTGCTGCAATTATTTCTACCGCGTTTCTTGTAATGACTGCTATGTTTGCCATTCAGGAAGTAGGAGTACTTCACGACTTTTTTATGCCCATGGATATAGCATTCATAGATAACAACCATGGTTCGGATGAATGGTTTCAAGTACGCATAAATGACGGTGATTATTTGATTTTTTCATCTGTTTTTTATAAAAAAGAAGTAATAAATGACATAAACAATCCCTATGATATAACCATACGCATTCTAGATGAGAACCAAACAATTGTTTTAAAGGATACAACTATTAAACTTGGAGAATCCATAAATTTACATTGTTTGAAATACAATAAAAATTACATTGTGCAGGTAAAATGTAAACCCGGAAGATATAATTTAAATTTTACATAATCCATCACTTAATGATGATTTTAATGCTTTATGCTATTAAAATAAAAAATGGCATTGGTTAGGTTGCTCTAACTAATGCCATTTTTGAATGGAATATCCCCGTTTTGAAATTTTCCTCACTTACTGCATAACCATTGTTGTTTCGATTTATTTCTTCTCCAATACTTCTTGTGCCGTTTTTGCATCGTAGCCCAATGCAGTGAGTTTTTCTACGGTATCATTTCCCCTGTTGATCGCATCCAGAATTTCCAGAATTGATTCGCGGCCTTCGGTATAACCTGATTCATGCCCCTCTTTCCATATGGACTTTGCAAATTTCTTTTCATCAAATTCTGTTAACAGCATATGGCGCACCTCGCTTCGATTCTTGAGCAAAACATCCTTTAAAATGTCATGCCGGATACAATACGATATGGATTCATCAATTGCCTGCTCAATCGGCATTCCCCTGTCAATGTTCTGCCGTATCCTTGCAATAAACAAAGAATAATGCATCAGCCGTCTGCACTTATTCATCAGTTCGGCATTGTGTCCACTGTTTACATTAAGTATCCGGGCTTTGCATTCTAGCGCCGGTTCCATATCTTTTGCAGACGGATCACTCTCAAAAGCATCCGACAACAGAAGCGTATAATCATCCGGAATTTTCTCTGTACCATTGTAAAATACAATATACTGCGGCATCGGCAGCTTTACCAGTTTATGACCATACATATTCAGATCATGCAGTTTGATGTATTCATCATACAACTGCGCAAAATAAAGCAGCCCGCGGACCGGCATATTCGGGTTTACAGTTGACTGATGCTCGTACAAGTTCATGGTCGATGAAATCATAAACGATTTATCATTTTTCATGGACATAAATATCACATCTTCCAACGTCGTAATCTCAAGTTCCTCCGGATTCTGATGATCTGTTCCGTTGATCGCGTTATACAGTTCAAGCAGATCCTCCTTATCCTGAAACACTCTCTGAAATAAGCGGTCCTTATACTTCCTGTTATGAAACCGGAACCTGCGTACAAACTTTAACCAGCTTTTTGTTCTTTTGTAATTCAATTACTGTCCTCCTTACATTATACGAAAAGAAAAGCGGTTATGCAATGTATTCAATTTGATTCGTTATGGAAAATTTTAGCGATATGCTATGGATTTGCCATTCAACATTTTTACTATACAATACCTATTGTATTTTCGCAACTGGAATTGTATTTCATACTTAGAATTGTTAATAAGGTTCTGCTTCGAACAAACATAAGGACATATAGGGGAAAAAGTCATTTGTCATGTCCCAGCTATATAAAAAAGAAGGACATAATCAGAAAATTTTTCTGTATATGTCCTTCAACTGCTGTGTCATAATGTCCGTTTAAAAAATGCAATGATCTGCTGCCATACTTCATCCTGGAAAAACATCAGGTCCGCATGCTCTGCACCATCAAGCGCAAGCAATGTCACATCACAGCCAGCTGCTTCTAACGCATCATACAATTCCTCACTCTGCGAAAAAGGCACGGTACTGTCTTTGGTTCCATGAATCAGCAGGAATGGCGGCGCATCCGGTGTCACTTTGGAAACCGGGGAATTCTCATAAGCTTCCTGCGGATGTGTCATAACATTAAATCCCATCAGCAGCGACTCTGAAGACATGGCTGCCTTTTCCACATCATCATATGGAAAATGGGACGCATCGGTCGGCGGATACCACGGACAGGCCGCCTGAACCTGACTGGAATACTCCAGATACTCACCTGTATCCAGTTTTTTATCCTGATCCAGTGCTGCCATACATGTCAGATATCCTCCTGCAGATTCTCCCATCACACCAAATTTTTCACTGCTAATCCGATATCTTTTTGCATATGCACGAAGATATCGGATTGCTGCCTTGATATCACACAACTGCATCGGATGCGTTCCCTCGTTGGATGTCCGGTACTCTACGCTGGCAACAACAAACCCTTCCTGCGCCAGTGTGCCCAGATATGCCAGATGCGCTGCTTTGTCCATGCGCTGCCATGCGCCACCGCAAATCCATACAATACATGGATATGTCTTTCCTTCCCCGTCCTCCGGATAGATGAGATCCAGTTTGAGATCTCTCCGGCAATGACCGAACCAGGAATCAACCTGCGCATAAGTAATGTCTGTTGTCACAACATATTGTGGTTTTGTGGTTTCCGGTTTTAATGTTTTCTTCATTATAATTTTCCTCGTTTCCGATGTAAAATTTCCTTTTCCTATATTTAGAGGGTTTCATGTTAGTCTATGCTAACCATGTCTTAACTTATCTTCGGACAATTATCAATCCAAATGAAACTGCGCGACAAAATCCCGGATCACATTGACGGACTGTGTGCACTCCTGCAGCTTGTCGTAACCCTCGGTTACAAGGTTCTGCGTACTGCCGGATTTCTCGGCAATACCGCTGATTCCATCTGTGGACTGTTCCACCATGGAGTTGATCTCTGATACGGTAGAAGAGATCTCTCCAATGTGCTGCTCTAATGCATCCACTGCTTCTTTTGTCTGCTGCATGATCTGCTGGAATGTGTCCGCATCGGCATGATACTGCTCCCCCACCTGTGCGAAATGCTCATAATCCCCAAGAACGGTCTGTTCCAGAAATTCCATAATCGTTGTGAGGCATTCGGTCATATTGGAAACCGAACTGTTGACCTCTCCTACAATCTCGTCAATTGTGGAAACGGTATCCAGTGTCTGCGTTGCCAGATCTCCGATTTCGGAAGCAACAACCGCAAATCCCCTGCCCGCTTCACCAGCCCTGGCTGCCTCAATATTGGCATTTAATGCCAGAAGGTTTGTCTGGGAAGAAATCTGTTTGATGTTGTCTGTCAGCGCATTGATCTTCTGTACGGATTTCGCCTGCTCCACAGCGGCATCCGTCTTCTGTTTCATGACCGCATACATCTGGTCTGTCTTGTGGCGGGACTCCGTACTGATCCGCTCCATCTCTCCGGCACGCTCCTGAATCTGTCCGGAATTTTTCTCTCCATCCTCTGCAAGCCGCTGGATATTGTCGGAACTTTCTCTCATAATTCCAACGTTTTCCACAATGTGCGCCGCATTTGCACTGGTCTCTTCCATCCCTGCCGCCAGTTCCTGCGTAGCCGCCGAATTGTCCTCCGCATAAGCGCTGTTCTGTTTCATAAGCTGGTTTAAATTTCCGGTATTTGTTTCCAAAACCTGCTGCGTCTGCTGCAGGTTTTCCATCATCGCCCGGAGCTTCTTTCGCATATCGTGGATCTTTGTTGCCATATCCCCGATTTCATCCTTCTGCTTCCGCAGCTTTGCTCCAGCCTCTGTCGGGCGGAAATCCAATGCAGCGGTCTGCTCAATCACAGAAGTCAGCTGACGGATTGGCTTTGTTAAGCCGGTACCCATAACAATACCAATCACTGCCGAGAGAATAAATGCAACAATCATTGCAAGAATAATCATCTTTGCAAGTCCGTATGCCTCGGAATAAATCTCCGACACCGGTGCCGTAAGCACCAGCTTCATGCCATTGTCCAGATTATAAAAGGCCAGCTTCTTGTCTACATTTTTGTAAGTATACTCTAAGGTTTTCCCCTGATTGCCATCCTCTGCCAGAAAATCTGCACCCTTTTTCAAGGAGCTGTCCAGATCGGTAATGACTGTACCCTCATCCACATTTTTGTGATGCATGATGGAACCGGAAGCATCCGTCAGGAATGCATAGCCGGACTGATATACGGTTGTCTCATCCACCAGATCAGTAATCTGTGAAAAATCGATATCCATACCAACAATACCGATCGATGTTCCATCTTCTGCAAACAATGGCACAACGTATGAGATCATGTAAATATTGATATTTTCATTCATGTACGGTGACATCCAGATAGCTTCCTTTGCCTGTACCGGAAGATAATACCAGCCGACATGCTCCACATCGCTTTCATCATACATGGAAAAATCCGTCGGTGTCAGGCACTGCAGTTCACCGTCAACTGACTGACGCTGTGCAAAGACACCGGATGTCGGATTGGAGTAATTCGGGTTATACCGCAGATATGCCGTCACTGCCCCATTTGTATGGTTTGCAAAATCAAGCACCGCCTGCTGTACCGTCTCGGTGTAGGTATCCGCATAATCCTTGCTCTGCCGGAACGAATCATAGTCAAAATTACTCATTGCGACTTCACTGAGCGTATCCACCGACTGCTCAATCTTCTGAATCGTGGAATTGATCTCTTCGGTCTTCTTCTGCCCGGTAAGCTGCATCATGGTCATTGCATCTTTTCCGGCTGTCCGCACAGAATTTGAAATTGCAATCACCCCGATCAGAACCGATGTAAAAAGAGAACAGATCAAAATAGATGCTATAAGCTTTGTCCGTACTGATTTCATAATCCTTTGCCTCCCAAACTCATTTTTTCTGTTGTTTTTAAAAGTGTTCCCCCTATGTATTCCGAAAATCATCCAATACCGGTATCTGCAGAACGGTGTCCCGATAATTTTCACTTTCCATTATAACATACCATGCGGAATTTTTTAGATGTAATCGGAAATATATGGAATTTTATGAAACAGTACATCATCCAGACGGTCTACCGCTTCCTGCTTTCCTTCAATGCGTTCAAGGGCATACAGACGCTCAGCCGTCTTATATCCCAGTAAAAGGGTGGTCAGCGTACCTATTTCCATTTTTAACTTATACTCTGCCGGTTCATCGGTCAGCATACATGTTCCATCGGAAAAACAGAGCCGGAAACTGCGGTTGTTCCACAAAAGCAGGTGATCCTCTATTTCAAGTTCGATATACAGTGTTCCGCCATCCGGATCACATGGATAATCCTGTAAAAAGCTCTCGATATCTATAATGCGTCCCATGGCATACGGCCGGATCGTTTCCTTGATATCCCCATCATCCATCTCAAACGCAATCGGTTCGCTGAAATAGGTATAGCCATGCACCGCATCGATCATGGAATCATGCGCGTGGATATACTCCCACAGCCCTTTTTTTGCCTCACGGTTTAAGTAGATCATTTCCTTGATATGCATGATATCGTTTTTGATCAGATAGACCATAAATCCGCATGGCTTGTCCTTGGTGTTATAGTAAACTGCCACATTCGTGTCGTCCTCATCCCAGCGCCAGTATTCCTCCCACGCCAGTGCATTCCGGAACAGACAGCCGTGCGTAATCGACGCAAAATGCGAATGCAGCTCATGAAAATCGGTATTGTCCCAGTCCACACGCCGTACATACCCGGGTGCTTTTACTTTCGTCGGAATCTGCCGGTCCTTGATATTGAAAGAAATTTTATTGGATATGATCTCCCAGCCCAGATGATGATACAGCGGTATGGAATAAGGATACAGGAGGGCAAACGGTCTTCCCTGCTGTTTCATATGTTCCAGACTCTGATACATCAGTTTTTTCATAATGCCCTGCCCGGTATATTCCGGATATGTACAAACACTCGTAACAAATCCAACGGGAAATACCTCCCCGTATATATTCATTTTCAATGGATATACGGCAAACTGGGAAATCAGGGTATCCCCATCAAAACATCCCAGCACATCCGCACGCTCCAGTACCGGGAACTTCGACTGTTTGATCTCTTCATCTTTCCATCCGGTTGCCGTCAGTTCATCCTCCGTTACCTGAAAGGTATAGCGCAACAGCGCATTATACTGGTCCAGATCCTTCACATCCTTTGGTTCTAAGTAGCGTATGGCATAATTTTCTACCGAATTCATTTTTCCTCCTTCATACAAAGATATAACCATGGCAGCTTTTGGGAAAGCTTTTCCATAAGATCTACAATACCATATGTTGTAAGGCTATTCTTCGAAGTATAGACAGAATATTGTCTATGTTCAATTATATCATTGTATATATGCATCATCAATATCTTTCGCTGATTGTCCCTTTGGTTTATGATCCGCAGATTGTCTGTCATACAGACCATAATTCGGTTCTGCTTCCTGTAGTATTATTTTTCTTTGACAGTTACTGTCATGCGTACCTTCGTGCCATCTTCTTTCGCATAAATATATGCACGTCCCTTGCCGATGGCGGTGATCATGCCGGTTTCATTTACCGTGGCAACATTTGTGTTTGAACTGTAGTACTCCGGTTTGTTGCCGGAGGATACCGTTACCTTCGGCTGACATGTTTCGCCGGCCGTTAACGAAATCTGTTCCTGTCCGACGGTAATCTTTGGCTTCTTTACCGTGACCTCACAGGTTTTGCTGACACCGTCGACTGTGACCGTGATGATGGCTGTTCCGTTTTTTACAGCGGTAACTCTGCCCTCATTGTCCACCGTGGCTACGCTTTTTTTATTTGTTTTCCACCTGGGAATACTTTTGGATGTGGAAGAAACGGATAACCGGAGCGTCCCCTTCCGGTAAAGGGATGCGGATGTCCGGTCCAGCCGGACCGTTGGCTGCTTTACCGTCACTTTACAGGTCTGGGCGGTTTTATCCGCTGTGACCGTGATGGTAGTTTCACCCGGTTTTTTTGCTGTGATCACGCCGTTTTCGTCCACCGAGGCGATGCTCGAGCGGGCGGATTTGTACGTGACCGGATGCCCGGTTGATGTCTCGGCTTTCAGCCGGGCCGTATATCCGTTCTCCAAGGATATGAATTTCTGACTTAATGTAATGACCGTTTTTTCAACTGTAACCCTGCAGCTTGCCTCCCCATTGGCAATTTTTGCAGTGATCGTAGCATTACCGGCCTTTTTCGCCGTGATCTTTCCATAAGTGTTCACGGACGCGACTGTGGAATCACTCGAAGAAAACTTTGGTTTCTTTCCGGTAGAAGTGATCGCAGTCAGATAATACTCGTCCCCAATTTTCATGGTCTTACTGTATTTTGTCAGCAGAACGTATTCGTATCCGCTGGCAGCATATACTGTTGTGATTCCGCTGTAACTGGAGAATAAAAGCATGGAAACCATGCAGAAGACAGCCAGTGCTGACTTTAAGAAGTTCTTTTTTGTGTGTAACATATGCCCCCATTTCCGGTTGCAGAAACAAACGGGACAATCAGCTTGTATAAAAATCTAGCATATCTTCTGCGGTTTGTAAAGAGATTTTTGTTATTCTCCAACCACAACCTTACAATCCTTCTTAAAACACGCAATTCCGTACTTGATAAAGTTTCTCATTCCATCCTGTCTCAGCCTATCCACATAGTCTTTTTCCTCTATCTGCTCCAGTGCTTTGGCACATGCAGCATCCATATCTCCATTTTCTGCATATTTGAGTTCGATTACAATTCCGGTCCGGTTGTCCGGCACCTCAACCAGAATATCACTGTAGCCGGTTCCGGACTCGGCATTTGACTTTGTAAGCCAGGTTGCTTTATAACCCAGCAGACCAAGCAGAATGCCATGATAGAAATTTTCTTTCTTTTCTTTTGCAGCTGCCGTGTCTCTTATGCTGATCGTGTTCCACAGATAATCCCCGAAGATCTGCTCAATTTTTTCCGGATCTTTTTCCAAAAATGCATTGCTGAATTCTTCCAGTTTTTTACCGTCATTCCTGGACACATCGCTGAACCATTCCCTAATTTTCTTTATAAAAAGGTTTTTAATTTCCCTGTTGGGAATAGTCAGGCGGTATTTTCCGCTTTCTGTACGTCCCTGATGCGTCAGATATCCGGTAGTAAAAAGTACGCTCCACAGATTTTCAATGTTTTTATCAAGCTCATCATATGTGAGTTCCAGCGAGATTTCTTTTTCAATGCATTCTCCTGCAATCAAACGCTCGATTTCGTTTTTTGTCTGGACATCCGCTTTGTCTATAAATCTACGCACAATGGCATTGCCGCTTGAATTCGACCAGAAATCTTCTGGCATTGCGTTCGGATCTGCACACAGGCTTTTACAATACCGGATAACATCCCACGGACAGTAAATATCGGTGTTTCCGAAATGATAACCATCGTACCACTCCTTAACTTCCGGATAGTGGTCTGAAAACGTGTAATCATCCAGAAGTTTTTCAACCTCATTGTCCGTAAATCCAAAACTCTCATCATACGGAACATTTAAAACCGACAAAACCTCGAAATTGTTAAATCCTGTAAAAATACTTTCTTTGGAAATACGCAGGCATCCTGTTAAAACGGCAAACTGCAGACTATCATTGGTCTTTAAAGCCATTCCGAAAAGTCCCCTGATGAGTGAAACCATCTCCCGATAATAGCCATTCTGAAACGCTTTATCCAGTGGAACATCATATTCATCTATGAGGATTACGGTTTTTTGTCCATAATGCCTATGCAATAAATGTGACAGTATATATATGCTTGATGTCAGTATATTCTCATCCATAGAATATTTACCATTATGCAATGCGACAATTGCCTGATACTGCTCCTTTTCATTATCAGATAGTTTGTCACTCTCTGACAAAAATGAAAAACGTTGTGCCTCTCTTCCTGCCAGCTCTGTGATACGATACCTTGCATCCTCATAAGATAATCCTTCCACGCTCTTGAGTGAAAGAAATATGACCGGGTATTTTCCCATATATTGTTCGCAAATTTCCTTGTTTCCCGCAATATATAACCCGTCAAACAATGTCGTATCCGCGCCTGCCTCAAAAAAAGCCCGCAGCATACTCATATTTAATGTTTTTCCAAAGCGGCGGGGACGGGTAAAAAGAGTTACTTTGCCTCCGGTTTCCACCAGTTGTTCTATAAGCTTTGTTTTATCCATGTAATAAAATCCAAACTTTCGGATTTCTTCAAAATTTTCAATTCCAACCGGTAATTTTAAACTGTTTGCCATAGAAGCCCCCCTTCTTTTCCACAAAAATAAGCTATGAATAGTATAACCTATCCACAGCTTATTGAAAAGTTAATTGTTTGTTATTGTCCACTAACTGCTCCAATCTTTTCATTGTAATTCTCGACTTACATTGATTTAAGAGGCTTGTTCGGACAGGGAAATTTTAATGTTCGGATATCTCCGGATTTGCACAGAAAAGTCTTTGTATAAGCAATCACACACTAGATGTCCATGAATCGACATATCTGGGGAACCCTTAAAAAATCGCCTGCTGCCCAGGAACCATGCTGAGAAATTTATGCCTAAGTTTATAAGTTGTTTCGAATTTTCATAAACTCTTTAGCATGTTGTCACAACCTGTTCATAATGCACTGGTAATATAAAACCACCAAAACAAAAGGGGCTGTTGTATTTTAACAAACGGTGTTGGGGTGCTGTCAGTTCCGACTAAAAACAATTCGCGAAAGCGATTTTTCTTATAGATCCGCCACAGAATATCTTTTCCTCCCTCTGTGGCGGGATTTTTTATGCACATTGCCTTCTGGATATTGACATATGTGTGAAAATCTGCTGGCTGAATTTTTTTCTTCTCTCTTTCGGGACATATGCATGGAAACTTATCGGCTATGTCCCTTTTCTTTTGCTCACTGGGACATATACATGAAAACTTACTCCCTATGTCCCTTTTCTTTTGTTTCCCGGGACATATATGCCAGAAAAAACGCTATATGTCCCATTGCCGCAGACATAAGGGACATAATGCAAAGGAATGATTCTATATGTCCCACTGTGCCAAAAAAGCGGGACATAACAGAGCAAAAATTTTCTATATGTCCCCAGGATCGCCTTGCTTATTACCGTTTTTTGTATGTCACGGTCTCCTCCCCGCTGACATGCGACTGGTTGCGCTTTTCGCGCATGAGGATTTCTGCAATCTCACGCTGTGCTGTTTTTGAAATTCCTTTTTCTTTATAATAAGGTAATGGCTTTTTGTCTTTGCCCGCACTGTTTCTGGCAACATTTATTTCGCGCGTTGCATCCATCAGCAGATGTATGTTGTTGGCAGAGCCTCCGGAAAAAACGATTTTAATGTTATCTCCCAATGTGATGTATTCGCCCGGTTTCAAACTCAGTTTCAGCATAAGAACCTCCGTGTTTTTCTTCCTTCATCCAAGAAGATGCAACTCTCCTTATAAGAATATTGCATCTTGACGCTGGCATAATCACGGGTTACGATGCATTTCTGTACTGCCACTCAAGAATCCGACTTCCATGAAAGGAGTTACAAAATGGGAACCACACAACCGATTCGAAATCGCAAGGAATTGCAAAAATTCAGCACATACTACCAGACGGTCAAACCACACCCCCGCAACTATGCCCTGATTATCCTCGGTCTTAATACGGCATTGCGCATCAGTGACCTTTTACAGCTGCAATGGTCCGATGTCTATGATTTTTACACGCAGCGTTTCCGTGAACATCTGCTTATACTGGAACAGAAAACCGGAAAACAAAATTACATTGCACTCAACAAAAATGCCAAGAATGCCCTACGATGGTATATGGATGCCTGTTTTCCACAGGAAAGTGATTATCTGTTTTGCAAAAACACCGACCGGCAGCATCCCATCAACCGTTCGCAGGCATACCGCATTGTAAAAGAAGCCGCAGCCCAAACCACAAACAGCCGCATGGTCAGCTGTCACTCCATGCGGAAAACGTTTGGCTACCACGCATGGAAACAGGGAGCACAGCCCGCACTGCTTATGGGTTTGTTCAATCACTCTTCCTATGATGTCACCAAACGCTATCTTGGAATTGAGCAGGATGAAAAGGATTCTGTCTATTTGAAAATAGATCTGTAAGCAGAAATTTGAAATTTTTTATTTTTGGGGTTAAGTTCCAGAAATGCCATCCGATATAAAAGGTGTAAATAAAAATGCAACATTCTTATAAGGATTGTTGCATTTTTACGTTGCAATTTTATTATGTTCATTATCTGTAAAACTATGTGTTCTTTTTTCTTTTCCAACCAGATCTTTGGACTCCATTTTTCTTAAAAGAACTGCTACCCGCGCCGTGCTGATTCCAAGCGTATCGCTGATTTTTCCTGCTATAACCTGAATCTATGGAGAAATGCATCATTTATGTATTATACAGTTTTATTTTTTCCTGCTATAATCAAGGTAATTACAATAATTTTGAACGAAAGACGGTATTAAAATGAAAATTTCTGACGCATGTAATCATAAAAAAAGCTTATCTTTTGAGATATTTCCTCCGAAAAAGGATAGTGAACTGAAAAATATTGATGCGACACTTGATGTGCTGTGCGAACTGCAGCCGGATTTTATCAGCGTGACGTTTGGTGCGGGCGGCAGCTTAAACTGTAACCGCACGATTGAACTTGCCAAAAAGATCAAGCAGAACTACCATGTGGAGCCGGTTGTGCACCTGACCTGTCTGCATTACAACCGGGCAGAAATTGATGAATTTGCCAGAATCCTTACCGCAGAAGGCATCCAGAATGTGCTGGCACTGCGCGGAGACCGAAATCCGGATCTTACCGAAAAAGATGATTTTAAGCATGCATCCGACCTCATTTCCTATCTGAAACCGAAGGGGGATTTCTGCTTTTTAGGTGCCTGCTACCCGGAATGTCATCCGGAATCTGCCAATAAGATTGAAGAGATCCGCCACCTGAAGGAAAAGGTAAATGCCGGAGCAGAAGTGCTGCTTTCCCAGTTGTTTTTTGACAACACACAGTTTTACCGTTTTGTGGAGGACTGCAGGATTGCGGATATCAATGTGCCAATTGTTCCTGGCATCATGCCGGTCATCAATGCCGCGCAGATCAAGCGAATGATTACGATGTGCGGAGCTTCTTTCCCGGAGCGTTTCCAGAAGATCATTCATAAATTTGAAGATAACAAGGCAGCTTTATTTGATGCGGGTATGTCGTATGCGTTAAGCCAGATCATTGATCTGCTGGCAAACGATACCGATGGAATTCACCTGTATACCATGAACAATCCGGTGGTTGCCCGCAGGATCTGTGAGGGAATTCAGCATATTATATGATGTTTATTGTGTCAGGCACTTTGTTCTTTCAAATTCATCGCTCCGTATTATTGAAACTTTGCTTCTCCAATAATTTCAAAAACCTCTTGTCATTCATCTGCTCATTTGTGATATAGTCACCGTCTAAAAACAATGCATATGTTGTTATTGGTGTCGGAGCGTTCTGTGCTTCCTCTTTACTCTGCAAATGAATTGCTTTAAACTGTACAGATTTTTCTCTTGCAATATCTTCAATTACAGGAACATATTTTGCATTAAACGGGCATTGACTGGTGTAATATAAAACATATCCTTTTTCTTCTATATAAGGCTGTTTTGCACATTCCTTAAACTTTGGCAACTCCACATTTTCATCAAATGGATAATACCATAACTGAATACCATTATCTGCTTCATCGCAAACTCTAAATCCTTTGTACTTCAAAAATTTAGGATCTGCTAAAAATGGCTTTTTCTTTGCTGATGCCAATATACATAATCCCTTTTTCCCTTTGTCTTTGCTGTCCTCAATACAAGCATCTAATAAATCAGTTGAATAGCCATGACCTTTAAATGAACCTGCTACCCACAAACAATCGATATACATATAACCATCTGCTAAAATCGGATTCCATGCGTTTTCCGCAGGGATATATTCAATAAAACATTTTCCTCTTTCTGTACTTTTCAGAAAAACCAAACCATCTTCAAACCGTTCTGACAACCACGCCTTTTTTGAAGACACTTGAATATCATTGTTATTAGAAATCGCACAGCAGATGTGCTCTTTTTCAATATTTTCGTTCGTAACTTTAATGTATCCTGAATCCGTGAACCTTGTTTCAAAATGAAAAGGCACACAGGAAATGTTTGCCATATTTGTTATCGTACACTAAATTTTGAAAATGCTGCATAATTTTGCGTTCAAAAACAGACTGCACCATTTGTGTGCAGCTGCCATTGCCATATTCAGCTGCCTGTTGTCAGGTGATGAATGCAAAGCTGTCATAAAGACGCTTGAAAGTAAATCTCCAGCGATTACTCCTTCCAATGGACAGTACCAGACGGCCGGCATGTTCTGTCAGATGTCCCGCAAACTGCATAAGATTACTGATCACCGTACGTATTCTCCGGCGATGTATTTTCTTCCGGCCGGGAGCATCCTTCTTTTTCAACGATTCCTGCCCTATGATTCGAAGGATATTATATGCGATCATTGTCAGCTCCAGCACCAGTTTGTTGCTCTCAAACTTTCCCGACGGGAGTCTTTCAACATCCATGTCCGTCTTGATTTCACTGTGATACTGCTCACTTTCTCCGTGGGCATGGTAAAGATCAATGACTGTTTCGTCTGGCAGCATTCCCTGACGGATCCCAGCCATTCTTCTTTACTTTCCTGTCTGGGATTCCGTTTTATGATGAAAGACACATTGTTGTATTTATAGCTTTCTTCCATAAAGATGCCTATGTTTTCAGATGCATCGTTGCCGGAATCCAGCCGGATGAGCAGTGGTTTTTCCGTCAGCTGTCTGCACAGTTCAATGGTCTCTCTCAGGAAATCAGGAGTTTCTTTCTGGCAGTGCTGTTTCCCAATCCACAGTTCAAGATTGACGAGGTATCCTTCTGTGCCGATATATGCCATAATTGGTGCATATCCGTCAAAACCCTTGTAGGTACGGGATACGCCTTCCTTATTGGATTTCGAATTGTCAAAGGGGGTTACATCAATATCGACAGGAACAAAGCCGTTATCCAGGACTGTCGGCTCTATGTGCATTTCACGCAGCATGTCGACATTTGCCTGCTGGATGTCTTTGCGCAGGGTTGATTTTTTTAACAAAACTGCTTTTTCCAAGTATTTGCCCTACGAATACCAGACCACTGGGAGTAATGAGCCGCTCATCGCTGAATTCAATGTGTATTTTCTTCATTGCACTGCCTCCGCCTGTCTTTTGATACTTTCATTATACAGGATAATGCATGATGATACAGTAAAAAAACAAAATTTTGTTTAACCTGGTGGGTGAAATAAAATGTATTGCGAAAATCAGTTTCCAGCAGGTATTATTGCTGAAAAAACGGGATGTAACACTATGGTAAGTTTCACGGAATAAGGTGTATTCCATTATATAAATCTCCGTAAAATTCAAATTCATCTCTCAGTTTTTTAACCACTACTCCTGTTACAAGCACGTCCAACAAGATATGTTTTAAAAGAGAATGCAATCTAGTCTGAAGATATCCTCGAAATAATACCTCTTCAACTAGTCCGACAGTAAAAAAATAGACAAAATATATCAGTATATCTGCAAAATCAATAAAAGATTGGTGCTCAAACAATACATTTGATAAGCAATTACAAAAGAAAAGGATTGCTGCCAATGTGCCGCCCAAAACAAAAGATAATCTAATATTTCCTTCTTTTAACCCTATTGTTTCAATTCCCTGATGTCTCATTTTAAGACATAAAAGAACCAAAACCACAAAAAACACATTGATTCCTCCACCTATAATAGTGATTTGCAATTGAGAAATATATTGTACAATTATACCAGAAATAGTCATAACAACAAAATATGTTACTATTATCCCCAACGCTAAAAAGCCATCACTACTATCAAACTTAGTTATGTGTTCTTTATATGAATCTGGTACATCAAAAAGCTTTTTCATTTTTGTAATCTCCTAAACACCAAGACTGGAAGTTTTCTCACTTAATAATGTAATTCATTAAATATCTTTTCTCTTAAACGCAGTTGATAAAATTTGCATAGCAGATTCTATATCATTTTCTACAACATTTGTGATTGGATTATTATAAAATGCAATTACATCATCAATGTTTGATTTTGACACGGTACATTTCTTTTCACTCGCGTCTTCCAAATTATTAGGATATCCCTCTAACCAATACAAGACATCCCCATCTGGATATATTATCATTCCTGCACTCTTTACTGGTGGTTGCAAAGCATTGACCTTCGCCTGTTCTTCTGGACTGCAAAATTCCTCTATTGCACTCATTATTTTCTTTTTCAATGCAGGGTCTTGTTCCATTTTAGATAAAGTTTCTTGTGAAATACCCACATAGTTTTTACACTTAAAATCATAAGTATTAAGCAAGTCATTAACGTTTCCTATCGCCCCTACATTTAATGTCACATTATAATTATCTCTAATTTCTTGTGCAATTTCTCCACCTGTAATCTTGTTAAGCAATTTTTCAAAATCGCTATTTTCCATATCCTGTGTTTTATGTGTTGTATTTCCTATATTGGCGTCTAAACTTACTCTATCTAAATTAATTGCAATACTGTTTCCATTTATCATTACCGACATATGTAGTCTCCTCATTTAACAATTTATTGGGTCTATTCACTCATTAATATTGACATCTTAATCTGAAAAGTTAATAATGAGTAAACTTCCGATTTCTCAGTTTCAAAAACTGGAAGTTGTTAGTCGCTATCTTGTTTGCGGTTAAATTCAAAAACGACAGGTTCAAATTCAACTAAATGCTTATCTTGGGTGTTAGTTCCTTTAGGGTTCTCTATGCCGGTAACTTCATAGTATTCATCACTGTATTGTATTTTACTACCATCAAAATCTTTTTGAATGGATTTGACATATTCAAACGGATTTTCTATTGGTAACAAACTTAATGCCCGCTGTAGCTGTTGTACCGCTGTCCTCTGCTCATCGGTCAGTATTTTTTCTTCGTTTGCCATGTGTTCTTCAAATTTATTTTTATCCATCCAAACGATTTGCTCCAATGGGTTAGCAGTACCACAAGCCAAGACTAAACGGATAAAATCTTCAAAATTTGCCGCTAATGGATATACATTTTGGTCTACACAACTTTCTGGATTGCAGGCAAATACCATTTCTCCATATTCCGGCAAAAAGCAATACAGAATACATCCTTCAAATCCGATTGGATTTGCGTTGACGGGATAGCAAAAATACGGGTCTGCAATATCTCCATATTCTAAACATAAAGATCCCTTATCTATGGGAAGTGCCATATACTTTTCGTAAATTGTTTCCATTGATGTGCCTCCACAAAATTCAAATCTTCTGTTGCTTTCAGTCTCTCCGCAAGACTGGAAGTTGTTTATCCAAAATGAAATGGAATAACCATATCAAGTAAAACTGCAAGAACTATACTAATCGTTCCCATTAGCGCAGAACTCCTCAATGTGTCTCTCCTCAAAACAATAAGTCCAATAATAAAGACTATCACTTCCAAAACAGATTTTGCATTAAAATACCAGCATCCATATACAAAGCACATATTGAACAATACTGCCAAAATCAGCGCCGATAGTATAAGTGCCAGTTTGCTTTTCCCCCTTGCATACCAGCAGGCAAAAGACAATAATGGAGAAACAGCTGTAAATCCAAACCAAATCACCGCATAACTTCTTGGAAAAAATCCTGCAATATAGTTTGAATACAAATAGTAACTTGCAACCATACCAATAAAGAATGCAAAAACATTAATGCTTGCTCTTATTGCAGAATTGCTATAAATAGAAATACACAGTGCAATCAATA
>ENA-OROU01001639-OROU01001639.1-human-gut-metagenome-genome-assembly--contig:-NODE-1639-length-18127-cov-6.130423_pt1 | contig 18127 bp, 19 predicted proteins | sample MGYA00242131_ERZ509054 | MGnify/ENA primary metagenome ERZ509054 (study PRJEB26280, sample SAMEA2338749) | human gut metagenome | biome: human gut; feature: human-associated habitat; material: faeces... | reverse complement strand
TGACGTGGGCCTCCAGCTCCTGCACCTGCCGGGCGGTGATGGGCAGGCCCAGCTGATGCTGCGCTCGGGCCAGCGCCACCCATAGGCGGCGCCAGGTCTGGAAGCGGCTGTCCGACGAGAACAGGTGCAGCATATAGGGGGAGGCGTAGCGAGACGCCAGCGGGGAGGTGTATACGTCGTTTGCCATAGGGATGCTCCTTTGGTGATGTTGGCGGGCAAGGCGGCCCGGTGGTTATCGAAGAATGAGGCTGTCCCGCTCAGCGCCCACGGAGACGTAGCCAATGCGGCAGCCGATGGCCTGCTCCACATAGGTCACATAGTCACGGGCGGCCTGGGGTAGTTCCTCCCAAGTGCGGACGCCGGAGATGTCGCAGTGCCAGCCGGGGAGGTACTCCGTCACGGGCTTGGCCTGATCCAGCAGGACCGGGAAGGGGAACTCGTGGGTGATCTGGCCGTCCACCTCGTAGGCAGCGCAGACGGGGATGCGCTCCATGTAGCTGAGGACATCCAGCTTGGTGAGGGCAATGTTGGTGGCGCCCTGCATCCGGACACCGTAGCGGGAGGCCACCAGATCGATGGGGCCTACCCGGCGGGGTCGGCCTGTCTTGGCACCGTACTCGTCGCCGACCTCCCGCAGTTCCTCGGCCTCCGGGCCGAACCACTCGCAGGTGAAGGGGCCTTCCCCCACGCAGGAGGAGTAGGCCTTCACCACGCCCACCACCTCGTCCAGCTTGGCACCGGGCAGCCCGGAGCCCACGGGGGCGTAGGCGGCGATGGTATTGGAGGAGGTGGTATAGGGGTAGATGCCAAAATCCAGATCCCGCAGAGCGCCCAGCTGGCCCTCGAAGAGGATGGACTTGCCGTCTGCCTGCGCCTGCCGCAGCCAAGCGCCGGTGTCAGCGATGAAGGGACGGATGGCTCCGCCGAAGCGGTCCAGCCATGCCAGCAGCTGCTCCATGGTGTAGCCCTGAGCACCGTAGACCTCCCGGAGGATCAGGTTCTTCCACTCCAGCAGGTCCTGCAGATGGGCCTTCAGGTGCTCCGGATACAGAAGCTCTCCGGCCTGAATGGTCTTTTTCTGGTATTTATCGGAATAGAAGGGGGCGATGCCCTGCTTGGTGGAGCCGTACTGCTTGTCCTTGAGACGGGCCTCCTCCAATGCATCCAGCTCCCGGTGCCACGGCAGCAGCAGGGAGGCCCGGTCGCTGACCAGCAGGTTTTCCGGGGAAACAGGCACTCCGGCGGCCCGCAGCGTCTCGATCTCCGACAGGAGATTTTCGCAGTCCAGCGCTACGCCGTTGCCGAGGATGTTCATGACACCCTTGTGGAAAACGCCGGAGGGCAGCAGATGCAGGGCAAACTTGCCCATGTCGTTGATGACGGTGTGGCCGGCGTTGCCGCCACCCTGATACCGGACCACGACGTCAAACCGCTGGGATAGGTAATCCACCATGCGGCCCTTGCCCTCGTCGCCCCAGTTGATGCCTACGATTGCACAATTTGCCATAGATACTGCCTCCAGACTTGGTATAAAAAGCGAGTTTTTTCAAACAACAGCTTATTATAGGCGCACCGGAGCCATAGGGGAAGTATGGGTTTGAAATGATTGGCATAAGTGAACCTAATGATTTGGCGCATCGAAAATGCACCGGCGGGGGAAGGAAAATCAGGGACACACAGCGCCCTCCGGTGGGGTCAGGGGAGGAGCGTCAGCCCCAGAAAAAAGCAGAGCTGCGCCGCCCCGTTGCCCCCTGCTCCAGCCAGTCAGTCTTGGGATCGGCGGAGCTCAGGTACAGGGCAAAGACCACCATCAGGACCATGCCCAGTAGGACCAGAGCGAAAATGCAGGATAGAGAGGAGGTCAATCCGGCCCGGATGGCGGCCCAGTGCAGGTGCTGGCGGCCTGCCGGCAGAACGGCAGCAGAAACAGGAATCCGGCGGGCATCCGGATGCACATTTGGAGGAGCCGGGGCCAGAGGTTTCACCGGGAGACGGCGACCATGAGCTTCCACAGCACCTTCACGGTGCCGGAGAGAAAGCGGACTCCGGCGCCCAGCATGAACAGCGTGCTGTGAAAGCGTTGTCCCGCACGGATGGCAGAGAGCCAGAAGAACACCACCGGGACCAGATCCACCAGTGCCATGGTGACGCTGAAGCCCCCCGAAACGGTGTCTTTGGTAATTTTCTGGCGCATAGGGAACCCTTCTGTTTTGGCGTGCGCTCTGGGTCTGTCCGCCATGGGCTCTGCATTCGGTTCCGGCTTTGCCGCACAGGCTTCTGTCGGCGCGTAGAAAAAATGCTACGTCAACGGCAAGCCCGCCCCCTTTATCATGGTGGCTTTCTCCGGTGCTCCCCTGACCCAAACCATCTATGGCTTCTTGCTGATGAACTTCATCCGCAGCGCTGTGGAGGGCGGCTGTGACTCTCTGCTGGCTATGTTCACCGGTATCTTTGCGGGTCTGGCCATCGGCTTGTCCGCCCTTTTCCAGGGCAAGGTGGCCGAGGCCTCCGCAGATGCTCTGGGTGAAACCGGAAAGGGCACGGCCAACTACTTCATCGTCATTGGTATTATCGAAACGGTGGCTCTGTTCACCCTGGTGTTCAGCCTGCTGCTGCAGTAAAACTGAAAAAGGATCAGGGCCAAGAAGGCTCTGATCCTTTTTTTATGCCCGCCCCTGTGTGGATATGCTGCATAGGGGCGGATTTATTATTCCTGTCGCGCAGGCCGAATCATGCTTTAGCCCAGGTCCACGTCGATGGCGAACAGCCCTCCAGCACGGCCGGAATATAGGTACTACACGTTATCATCAGACTTGAACTTCCCTTCCCGGGCGAGTTTGGTTAAGCCGGCAAAGGCCTTACCGGTATATACGGGATCCAGGAAAAGGCCCTCATTGGCCGCCATCATGCGGATGGCGGCGTTGCCCTCCGGGGAGGGAATGGCATAGCCGGGGCCACACATATTCACCAGGTGCACATCCGACTCGGTGGGCACAAAGTCCAGCTCCAGCAGCTTGGCTGTTTCCTGCATAATACGTGTAGTGATTATCTCAAAGGGATCGCTGTCCACCATCAGGCCCACTACCTGGGCCTTCGGCATAAAAAGCTTAGCTCCCAGTGCCACGCCGGCGTGGGTACCGCCGCTGCCCTCGGCACAGCAGACGTAATCGAAATGCATACTTGTGTCGGCAATTTCCTTCATGCAGTTCACATAGCCCAGGGCGCCGATGGCGTTGGAGCCGCCGCAGGGGATTTTATAATACTTCTTGCCACTGGCTTGGCCCACGCGATCCATCTCGGCGTAAATGTCGTCATAGCTGTCCGTGTCCATGAACCTGACGTCGGTATCCATGAGGTACTCCAGCAGCTGGTTGCCCTTGCGCTCGGTAACGCCGCGCTTTTTCAGAATTAGGATGGGCGTCATGCCCAGCTTTTTGGCGCAGGCTGCCGTCAGCATTGCGTGGTACGGCGAGAATGATGGAGGTCTGTCTGTCGTTATCTCGATTCACGACAGGAGCAGTCCTTTCTTTCCACTACCTTGAACTTTTTCTTTGGGGCATACCCGACCTTGATGATAAGATCATCCACGGCATCGGTGGATTTACCCTCATTCATCAGTTCGGTTTTGGTATTGTTCAAAGCTCAAATCACTACGCCGTGTTCATAGTCGTCCAAGGCAATGTGATAGCGTTCCTCTTTCATCGCTCACACCTCATCTTTCCTGATCTTTGCTTCGGTCTGCTCGGCGACGGTAGATTTCCTCCGACACACGGGAGCCGATCTCGCTCATCGCAGAACGGGTCTTGGAAGGCTCAGTACGGATTTCCTTGGGGGACTTGCCCGCCAGCTCCTCCGGGATACGGTCAATGGCGAAGTTCTTCACATCCACGCCGAACTTACGGCAGAGCATATAAGCGGGTGGTTTTGTTTATGCTGCTTTCTGGCAAGAGGACAGATGCGCTCTGTTTTGCGTGCAGCCCGTGCCGTTAGCAGAGCTGCTCCAGTTGAAAGGCCAGCTCGGTGCGGCCCACGACGGCGTGGTGGTTGTTGTAAAGGTTTTTGTCGTGGTAGCGGGGCAGAGAGCAGGCTTCCTCCGGCGTGATGACGCCGAGCTGGGTGAGAACCGAGAGGATGGCATACGGGACGATGGAGGAGGCGCCGTCCTCCATTTTGAGGGCAATGCCGATTCCCTTATCCTTGATGCCCACGGCATAGAATGCGCTGGCGCCTGATTTACAGAAGATTCGGTCGCCGAAGGCGGCCATCAGCTGGGTGCAGATGCGATCGGTTCCCGCCACCATTTCCGGATGTGCTGTCATGGCGGATGTGATGCGCCGGAGGGTAGCGGCCCGGGTGGGGGCGAAAAGCGTGGGGAGGGACATACGGGCGTAGCCCTGTGCCAGCCGGTAAAGGGGCAGCGCATGGACCGGAACGCCGCAGCCGTCCACGGCTAACTGGACATCGGAGGTCTCTACGCCGCACATTTCAGCGAACACCGAGAGGATACGCTGCTGGACGGGGTGCTCCAAAGCAGTATAGCCTTCCAAAGACTCCCCTAAATGGCGGGCGGTGATGAGCATACCGGCGTGCTTTCCGGAGCAGTCGCAGTAGATGGGCGCCCGGGGGATGCCGGCGATCTTCAAGGCGTCCTCGGCGGGGACATACATGGGGTATTCCGACCCGCAGCACAGCTGATCGGGGGAGAGACCTGCCTTGTGCAGGATGCTCTCCACGGCCTTTACATGAAAGGGCTCTCCGTTGTGGGAGGAACAGATGACGGCCAGTTCCTGCGGGGTAATGCCATAATGCTCCAGCGCACCGCTTTCTGCCACGGGGATCGCCTGAAGGGGCTTGGCGGAGGAGCGGGCAAACGTAAGACGCTCCGGATCACCGAGTTTCCAAAGGATCCGGCCTGTGTGATCCGTTACCGCAATATGTCCCCGGTGGATCTGATCCACCAGATCACCGCGGTATTGATAGGCAATAACAGCCATAGCATATACCTCCGTTTCTTAAATCACAAAGTAGAAAAAGCGCAGCACATCACCGTAATCATCGGCATCAAAGGCCACGGTGGTGGGAGAGATGAGACTGGCGCCGGGATAGTGGGAGCATCCATAGGCGTCATAATGGTGTACATAGGTGACCTCCACGTGGAAGTGATCGGGAAGTACCGGAGGTGCGGCTGTTTTTGCCGCCGCCACAGCCTCGGCCATCATGCCCTCGATCTCCTCGCAGACAAGCTCCGGGGTCTTTGTCAGAACGCCGTAGCCGTGGCCGGATTTGGTTGGTACGGTCAGCAGGCCGGGTACGGTGCGCCCCGCAGCCGCACACATCCCCTCGTCGCCGCTGGCGAATAGGGTGGGAACGCCCCGGTAAGCGGCGGCATGGGCGTACATCTCGAATTCTCCCCACAGCGCGCCATTGACCGTAAGGCGGAAAATGCGGGAGCTTACCATCGTGTGGGACGTGGGATTTCCGGGGGCGGAGGCGGCGTCGTGAAAGCCGACCATCAGCATACCGTCATAGCTCTCGTCAAAAATACCGGTAAGGCCCACAATATCGTGGGTGATCCCCCGAAGGAGACGGGCATCTCTGGGGAGCAGGGCGCAGTCAATGTTGCAGCCGTCTCCGTGCATATCCTCTATGACGACCTCGTCGGCTCCGCCGGACAAAAGGCCGCGGGCCGCGGCGGCAGCCTCCAACGCCATTTCCCGCGCCATAGGCGCATAGCAGGCGTTGGCGGAACGCGCCTCGTCCCAGCAGGTCAAAGAAGCCACGCCTTCAATGTCACAAAGAATGTAAAATTTCATGTTCGAGTCCTCCTTTATCAGAAGCGTAATCGTAATAAATGCAGAGCCATAGGGATCGGGAAGTATCAGGGATCCACCAATAGCTGCTGTTAAATTAGATGTTCCTGGCCGGCCGCTTTACGCATCGAGACGTCAGCGCGTCCCGCCCGCGGGTGAAGCGCCGCGGCGGAAGATCATGTTGCTTCGCTGCGGATACGCCGCAGGTAGCGGTAGACCGTGGGTTCGGAGATGTGCAGTTCCCTGGCGACCTGTCCGATGGAGCCCTTGGTATGGAATACGCCCTGCGCTTCCAGAGAGCGGAGTATCTCCAGCTTGTCGGCGGTATGCATGGCATCGGAGGGGATACCATAGCCGAGGATGGTGGAGTGGATCAGATTGCTGGACAGCTCCGGGATGGAATCATCCAGGTTTTCGGTATAGGCGGAGCGCTCCTCCTCTTGCGGAAGAGAAAAGGAATGGAGCAGGTTGGAAAGATGCTCCGAGAGCACCAGAATATCTTCCACATCGTGGTTCACGCAGATCAGCCCCACCAGATGCCCCTTTTCCTTAATGAAATAGGTGGAAGAGACGAAACGCTTACCTCCCCGGGTGCGGCCCTCGTAGTTGGCCACATAGTCGTGCTCCTTATAGACTCCGGTTCGCAGCAGTTCCTTGGCCAACTCCGTCATGGGGTCGCCCACGCGGCGGCCGCTGAGATGCTCGTTGCAGGCGGCAATCACCGAGCGCTCCGGCGTGGAAACGTCATGGAGGATGATCTCATAACTCTTTCCGCAGATCTTCCCCATAAATTCCACCAGAGGAATGTATCGCTCAAGACAGGCGTAGTTGCTCACTGTATCCCTACTTTCTCAACAATAATTCTTGCCTGATAAAAAACTGTCACATAGTGCTGCTGAAAGTCAGTATATCGAAAATGAATGGATAAATCAACACCTAATATGCTGGAAAGGGGGGATGTAATATTTTTTTCAGACCAAGGCGGAGATAGCCTTCGAGACAGCGATTTAGACAAAAAATTATCAACTTTCTTGGCGCTTATTCAAGTTATTCAAGATTGACAAAGGCAGTGTGATAAATTATAATCAGCAATACAACAAAGTTATCAGAAGGGAGGCTCAATGTCATCCCCCCCCGCGCGTTATATTTTTAAGGAGGCATTTGTAATGGAAGCTGCAAACTATGCGCTGCTGGCGGCGGCAGAGTCCATCATTCTGTGGATCGCCGTTGCACGGGTTGGTGGCGCTGTATGAGATACGATTTTGATACCCCCATCAATCGCAGAAATACCTTCTCCTTTAAGTGGGACTGCGATATGGACTATTTCGGCCGGGATGATGTGATCCCCATGTGGGTGGCGGACATGGATTTCGCCTGCGCCCCCTGCATCGTGGAGGCTGTACAGAAGCGCGCCGCCCATCCGATTTACGGCTACGGTATGCGCCAGCAGCCCTATTATGACGCAGTGATGGGCTGGCTGAAAAAGCGCCATGGCTTTGAGGTCAAATATGAGCATCTGGCCTTTGCGCCTCCCGGCGTGATCTACGCCTTGAACGTGATGCTGCGCATCCTCACCAAGCCCGGCGACAGGGTCATGGTTCCCATGCCCAACTACGACCCGCTGTTTGACATGGTCACCCGGGACGGCCGGAAGCTGGTAGAGACGCCGCTGGTCTGGAAGGACGGGCGCTACACCTTCGACTTCGCCGATATGGAGGCCAAGGCTGCCTCCGGCGTGAAGGTACTGGTGCTCTCCAGCCCCCACAACCCCACCGGCCGGGTATGGACCCGTCAGGAGCTGGAGGGCGTGGCGGAGATCTGTCTGCGGCACAACATCTTCATGCTGGTGGACGAGATCCACTGCGACTTCGTGCCGCCGGAGCATCCCCACACCACCTTTGGCCTGCTGGGCGAGGAGGTGCTGCGCCATTCCATGGTCTGCTACTCCTCCAACAAGGGCTTCAATCTGGGCGGACTGGGTATGGCCACCCTGGTGCTGGCGGACGACGACCTGCGGTGCAAGTTCAACGAGGAGATGTCCATTGCCCAGACGCGGCTGGACAACATTTTCGGCATGGCCGCCCTCATAGCCGCCTACAACGACGGCGAGGAGTGGCTGGATCAGGCCATCGCCTACGTCTCCGACAACAAGGCGTATCTGGATCAGTTCCTGCGGGAGCGCATTCCTCAGATCCGTATGATCCCCTCCGAGGGTACGTATCTGGTCTGGCTGGACTGCTCCCAGCTGCCCTACCGGGGCATGGCGCTGGAGCATTTCATGATCAATGAGGCCAAGGTGGCGTTCTGCGCCGGCTATGAATTCGGTAAGCAGGGAGAGGCTTTTCTGCGCATGAATGTGGCCTGTCCCCGGTGTACCCTGACAAAGGCTCTGGAGCAGATGGAAAAGGCGATCAACGGTCTGTCGCTTCAGTAATACCTGTAAACGACACACCTTGTGAGATAAGAAATTTTTTTAAAGGAGAAACAGCTATGAAAAAAAGAACTATCGCAATGTTCCTGTCCGTAGCTCTGTGTCTCTCGGTGGCCTTGACTGGCTGTGGGGCAGACAAATCGCAGCAGAGTGACCCCGCTGATGACGGCAAAAAGAGCCTGACCATCGCAGTGCTGAATGATGTTGTCTCGCTGGACCCCGCGGTAAAGGACAGCAGCGCCGAGATGCAGATGGCGTCTCACCTGTACGACCCTCTGGTGGACTATGATGCGGACCTGAGCAAGAAGCCCGGTCTGGCAGAGAGCTGGAAAGTTCTGGATGACGGCGTGACGTGGGAGTTCAAGCTTCGCCAGGGCGTGAAGTTCTCCAACGGAAACGACTTCAATGCCGACGACGTGGTCTTCAGCTTTGAGCGCATCCTCAACGATCCTACGCTGGAGATGGGCGTGTACCTCATGCGTCTTCAGGAAGTCAAGAAGGTGGATGATTACACCGTGCAGCTGGTGACCAAGATCCCCTATCCCGTGTTTGCCGGCAGCCTGGTCCATATCATGATGCTTGACAAGGAGACCTGTGAGGGCCTTTCCAGCGAGGAGATCTCCGCGAACCCTGTGGGTACCGGTCGGTATCGTCTGGTGGAGCACGTGAAGGAATCCTATATCAAGCTGGTCCGCAACGACGAGTATTGGGGCGAGCTGCCTGATGCAGAGACCGTGGAGTTCCGCGTGATCGCCAATGCAGCCACCCGCACGACCGCTCTCATCAACGGCGAGGTGGACTTTATCTCCAACATCCCCGTGATGGACGTGGACCGTCTGAAGGACGCCTCCAACGTTCAGGTCATTACCAATCCCAGCCTGTCCTGCAGCTACATGGGCTTTGATCTGCTCAATGAGCATGGCTCTGCCGGCACCGACGATCCCAACCCGCTTCTCAACGTGAAGGTTCGTCAGGCTATCTACCACGCCATTGACATTCAGACGATCGTCGATACCGTCATGAACGGCTACGCCACCGTGGCTAACTCCTATATGCCCAGCATCTGTGTGGGATATAATGCTGACGCAGAGCGTCCCGCCTACGATCCCGAGCTTGCCAAGTAGCTTTTGGCGGAGGCCGGCTATCCCGATGGCTTCTATCTCCGCATCGACGCCCGCAGCGACAGTGACGTGAACGCCGATCAGGTGTCTCAGGCCATTGCCAGCTATCTGGAGAAGGTGGGCATCAAGGCCGAGGTAAACCTGCTGCCTCGCGCCTCCTTCTATGAGAAGACAGACGCAGAGAACCTCCAGTCCTCCTTCTTCATGGCGGGCTGGGGCGACAGCTCCGGCGAGGGCATGGTCATCTTCAACGATATGCTCTATACCTACGACGGCAAGCCCGGCATGGGCGAAGGCAACCGGGGCCATTACAGCAATGCCGAGGTGGATGCGCTGCTGGATCAGGCATCTGTTGAGACCGATCAGGCCAAGCGCGCAGCGCTGGTGGAGCAGGTAGATCAGATTGCCCGGGACGAGGCCGCCTACATTCCCCTGTTCTTCAAGGAGAATATCTTCGGCGTGCGCGCCGGCATTCAGTACACCCCCAGTTGCGATGACCATATTCTGGCTTGGGACTTCACCTTCTAAGCGCACATAAGAACAGTCAATGGGAGGAGGCAGAAGGGGATATTCCCTTCTGCCTCCCGCCAAAAGGGTGTAAGCCCGTAAATGAGGTATTACCATGTTCAAGTATTTCCTGAAGCGGCTGGCGCAAATGGTAGTTACACTTTTCATCGTGTCCATTCTGGTATTTGTTCTGGCCAACTTCATTGGCGATCCCGTCAATATGCTGGTCTCGCCCAAGGCTCCGCCTGAGGTTCGAGAGCAGGTTCGAGAAGAACTGGGGCTCAACAGACCGATCCTGGAGCAGTACGCATCGTTTATTACCAATGCGTTCAAGGGAGATTTCGGCAAGTCCTATATCTATAAAGTGGACGCGCTCTCTCTGATCGCCCAGCGGGTGCCTGCTACGCTGGAGCTGGTTTTTGTATCCGCTGTGCTGGCGCTCGCTATCTCTATCCCACTGGGCGTATATGCGGGCGCTTTCCCCAAACGAAAATCCAGCACATTGGTGATGGGAGGCTCCATCCTGGGCATTTCCCTGCCCTCCTTCTTCATCGGCATCATGCTGATCTACATCTTCTCTCTGAAGCTGCACTGGTTCCCCTCCTCGGGACGGGGCGCGACCGCACCGTTCCTGGGGATGGATTTCAGCCTGTTTGCGCCCGGTGGACTTAAGTACATTATCCTGCCTGCTCTTACGCTGTCTGTGACCAACATCGCGTCTCTGGTGCGCCTTACCCGCGCCGGTGTGATGGAGAATATGCGGCAGGATTATATCAAATTTGCCCGAGCCAAAGGTGTGTCTACCCGAAAGGTCCTCTTTGGACACGCCCTGAAAAATGCCCTGATCCCGGTTATCACGGTGTTCGGTATGGAAATCGGTTCCCTTATCGCCTTTACGACGGTGACGGAGACCATCTACTCCTGGCCGGGACTCGGCAAGCTTCTTATTGACTCCATTAACTCGGTGGATCGGCCGGTCATTGTGGCCTATCTGATCCTGACTACGGTGTTGTTTGTGTTTATCAATTTTGTGGTCGACCTTCTGTATACAGTCATCGACCCGAGAATCAAAATCAGGTGATGCGCTATGGGTGAAATGAAAAAAAAGGGCGCGGCCCCCAACAAGAGCTTGTTCCGGCGCATCGCTGAGTCTGAGTTCTTTCACAATTACAAGCGCAGTCCGTCCGCTATCATCGGTACGGTGATCGTGGTACTGGTACTGTTCATTGCCCTTTTCGGGCCGTTGTTTGCTCCGCAGAACCCCTATGATGTAGCCTCTCTCTCCCTTACGGATTCCTACAAGCCGCCTGCATGGGAGGCGGGAGGTGACGCCCGGTTTATTTTCGGTACCGACAGTCAGGGACGGGATATTTTCAGCTCTCTTATTTACGGAAGCCGTATCTCCCTCTTTATCGGCGTTGTAGGTACGCTGCTGGCCTGTGCCGTAGGTATCACGCTGGGACTGATCTCTGGCTATTTTGGTGGAAAAGTAGACGCTGTCATCATGCGTTTGGCAGATATCCTGCTCTCTTTTCCCGATATCCTCGTGGCACTCTTCATCATGACCATGTTTGGACGGGGTGTAAGCAAGCTGCTGGTCGTATTTACGATCATCGGATGTGTCACATACATCCGTACCGTCCGCGCCGAGGTGCTGACGGTGAAGCAGATGGAATATGTAGATGCGGCCAGAGTCATTGGCCTCCCCAATATCCTGATCATCGCCAAGCATGTGCTGCCCAACGTAATGACCACCGTCATCGTTCTTTCCACGATGAAGGTGGGCGGCCTTATTCTGGCGGAAGCCACGCTGAGCTTTCTGGGCGTAGGTGTTCCGGTCACGGAACCCTCTCTGGGTATGCTGGTCAAGAACGGCTTCGACGTGCTGTTCAGCGGATACTGGTGGATCGCGGTGATGCCGGGTCTCTACATCATGCTGATCGTGTTCGGAATCAACCTTCTGGGAGATTTCCTGCGCGATGAGTTCAATCCTAAGCTGAAGTAAGGGGGGAGCGAGATGAGCGAAACACTGCTGCAGGTGGAAAACCTGCGGACCTATTTCCACACCTTCCGCGGTGTAGTCAAGGCGGTGGACGGCGTTAGCTTTTCCCTGGATGAGGGACAGGTGCTGGGCATCGTGGGCGAGTCGGGCAGCGGTAAATCCGTTAGCAGCTTTTCCATTCTGAAATTGATCGAGCCGCCCGGTGTGGTGAAATCGGACGGGATTCTTTTCCAGGGCGAGGACATCAGCAAAAAGAGCGAGCGGGAAATGATGAAGATCCGAGGCAAGGCGATCTCCATGGTGTTCCAGGATCCGATGACCTCCCTGAACCCGCTCTATACCATTGAGAAACAGATCACCGAGATGCTGGACCTCCACCAGAAGCAGATGACCAAACGGGAAAAGCACGCGCGCTGTGTGGAATTGCTGCATATGGTAGGTATCCCCAATCCTGAGGATCGGCTGAAATCCTACCCCCATCAGTTTTCTGGCGGTATGCGGCAGCGGGTCATCATTGCGATCGCCCTGGCTGCCAATCCGAAGCTCATCATCGCCGATGAGCCTACCACTGCCCTGGATGTGACCATACAGGCGCAGATCCTCAAGCTCATGGATAAGCTAGTGAAGGAGCAGGACGCTTCTCTCATCCTGATCACCCATGACTTGGCGGTGGTTTCCCAGATGGCGGATCGCATCATTGTGATGTACTGCGGCAAAATCGTGGAAAGCGGCTCCCGGGATGACGTGATCCGCCGCCCCAGTCATCCGTATACCGAGGGACTTCTTAACTCCATCCCCAGAATGGGAGAGGAGCAAAAACGCCTGGAATCCATTCCGGGTATGGTTCCCAGTATGCTGGATCTGCCCCAAGGATGTTATTTTGCTCCCAGATGCAAATACTGCCAGGATATTTGCCGTACCGTGGCGCCTGAAAACCATGAGGTTGGCCCGGGGCATTGTGCGGCGTGCCACTTTCCGCTGACAGGAGGCGAGAGCCATGAGTAAGATTCTTCAGGTGGAGAATTTGGTGCAGGAGTTCAATCTCACCAAGGATTTTCTGGATAAGGTAAAATTCAAAAACGGCCATTTTTCACTGGAAAATCGAGTGGTTCATGCGGTCAACAACGTCAGCTTTGATGTGGAGGAGGGCGAGGTGTTCAGCCTGGTGGGAGAGTCCGGATGCGGAAAGTCTACCACGGCCCGCACCATCATCAAGCTGATCGAGCCAAAGTCCGGCAAGATCATATTCGACGGACGCGATATCACCCGGCTCAAGCCGCAGGAGATGCGCCCCATCCGTCGAGAGATGCAGATGATCTTTCAGGATCCCTATGCCTCTCTGAATCCCCGGCAGAAGATCATGGAGATCCTCACCGAGCCGATGCTGTTCCACAAGCTGTGCAGCAGCAAGGCGGAGGCTGAGGAGAAGGCGATCCATCTGTTGGAGCGTGTTGGACTCAGCTCTGAGCAGGCCAACCGGTATCCGCATCAGTTTTCCGGCGGTCAGCGTCAGCGCATCGGCATAGCCCGGGCGTTGGCGGTCGAGCCTAAATTTATCATAGCAGATGAGCCGGTATCTGCTTTGGATGTGTCCATTCAGGCCCAGATCTTGAACATTCTTATGGATCTGAAGGATGAATTTCATTTTTCCTATCTGTTCATCGCACACGATCTGAGCGTGGTCAAGCACATCAGCGACAGCTTGGGTGTCATGTATCTGGGAACTATTGTGGAGCGGGCTCCGAAGAAGCTGCTGTTCTCCAACCCGGTCCACCCCTATACCAAGGCGCTTTTTTCCGCTGCGCCGACGATTGACGAGGGCAGTATTGCCGAATCTCAGGAGCTGCGTGGAGAGATCCCCAGCCCGATCCATCTGCCCTCCGGCTGTCCCTTCCATGACCGCTGTCCTGTGGCTTGCCCGGACTGCGCACGGGAGAAACCGGAGCTCAAAGAGGTGGAGCCCGGACACTTCGCAGCCTGCCATCTGCTGTAAAAAGGGGGATTTAGTGCGGGTGGATCACCTCGCATACCCCTGCGGGGGCGGCATAGCCGCCCCCGCTTTTTAATTCGCTATCATTGAATAGACCAGAAGGAGGAAGAAAAAATGGAACTGCAACTTGTGAAAAAGTATGACGCCAGAGCATGGGACGGTGTGGTGGTCCCGCTGGGAGAGGGAAACCTGAACAGCTATCAGGGACCTTGGGAGCAGGAGCTTGCCGCAGTTCGTGCCTCGGGGCGCTTTGAAGGGAAAACGGGTGAGATTTTCCGCTTTTCTGTTCTTTCAGAGGGCGTGCTGACCCAAATTTTCCTGCTGGGTCTGGGGAAAGACTGGAGCCTGGAGCAGGTGCTGGAGAGCTGTGCCAAGGTGTATCGTCAGTGTCAGGAGCTGGATCTGCGTGCGGTGTGTACCGATCTGCGGGGCGTGTGTCCGCAGTTCACGCCGGCGCTCTTCCAAAAGGCGGCAGAGGCTGCCGCTCTTACCGGCTACCGGTTTGACAAGTACAAGACGACCCCTGCGGCGCCGGGGATCGAAACGGCTGCGTTTCTTTGCGAGATGCCGGAGCGCTACGAGGCCGCCTTGGTAGAGGCGGAGGTGTCTGCTGAGGCCACCTGCATCGCACGGGATCTGATCAATGAGCCCCCCACGGTGCTTACCCCCGCCAAGCTGGCGCAGGCGGCGCAGGAGCTTTTTAAGGAGACGCCCGTGAAGGTGACCGTTTACGGCAGAGATGAGGTGGAGCGCATCGGGCTCACCGCTTTTCTGGAGGTCGGGAAGGGCTCGATTCACGAGCCTAAGCTCATTGTCATGGAGTATACCGGCGCGCAGGACGTGGAGAGCCGCCTGGGGCTGATCGGCAAGGGCCTTACCTACGACAGCGGCGGATACTCCCTCCAGTCGTCTGAGTTTATGGAAACCATGCAGCATGATATGAGCGGCGCGGCCGCCGTGATGGGCGCCCTGTGGGCGGCGCAGAAGCGGGGCCTTCGGATCAATATTACCGGTGTGGTGGCGGCTTGTGAGAATAAGCTCTCCGCCACGGCCTATGTGCCGGGCGATGTGATCCGCTCCATGTCCGGGCGGTATATCGAGGTGAACAACACCGATGCCGAGGGCCGTATCACTCTGGCCGATGCCGTGACGTATGCCAAGCAGTGCTGCGGCGTGGATCGCATCGTGGATATTGCCACACTCACCGACGCTATTCAGACGGCGCTGGGAAATCGCCGCTGCGGAGCCTTTAGCAATAACCGGGCCCTGACCGCGCAGGTGGAGAAGGGCGCCGCCGCCGCCTGTGAGCGGATGTGGGAGCTGCCCTGTGACGAGAATCTCCGCCGGGTGCTGGACTCTCGCGTGGCCCATCTGAAAAACAGCGCGATGGGCTCCAGCGTGGGTGGATATGCCACGGTGGGCGCCATGTTCGTTAAGGAGTTTGTCGAGGAGACGCCTTGGATCCACTTGGATATCGGCGGTACCGCTTGGACCACCGAATGTGAGGGAATCTATACAAAGGGCGGCATCGGATTTGGCACGCGGATGCTTTATGAGACGTTCAAGGTGATGGAAAAGGAGGGGACGCAGGTATGAAGAAGCTGGCATTGACGGATTTTACCAAGTATCGGTATCCTTCTGCACTGGAGCTGTCTCCGGACGGCAGATATCTGACCTTTGCACTCAAGGAGGTCGACAGGGAAGGGGACGGCTACCGGTGGAATCTGTGGCTGTATGATCTGGAGAGCAGAGAGAGCCGGCAGATTACCAGAGGAGACCACCAGCGGCAGGCGGTTTGGGAGGATAACACCCATATTCTCTATAAAACCACAGAGCTGGACGAAGCTATGCGGGCACGGGGCTTTGAGGAAGAGTGGACGGTGTATCACCGCCTGAATGTATGTACAGGCGAAGAGCGCGAGGCGTTCCGTCTCCCCATGTCCGTATCCGGGCTCTGGAAAATGGACGAGGGCCGTTATGTTTTCACGGGCGAGACCCATTTGGACCGGCCGAATCTTCTGGAGCTGACGGGAGAGGCACTGGAGAAGGAGCTCGTTCGCCGTCAGCAGACCAAGGGCTATAAGGTTTTGACGGAATTACCCCTGTGTGAGAACGGGGTTGGGATGTTTAATCAGACCAGAATTACGCTGTTTCTCTATCTGGAGGCTACCGGAGAATATCGCCGGATCACGCCGGAGGACTATGATGTGAATCATGTGAATGTCCGGCCCGGTCAGGTGCTCTTCACTGCGTTCCCCTTCCGGGATGTAAAGCCGGTCACCGAGGGAATGTATCGCTGGGATGCGGAGCGGAACGAGACGGAGACGCTGATCACGCCCGACAAATACAGCATCGACTATGTGGGGCATTTAGGCCGGAAGGCGCTCTGTCTGGGACTGGTCATGCGGGACTATGGCGTGTACGAGCACCCCACATTCTTTGTGGTGGACGAAAATGGCGAGGAAAATCTGGGCCGCTATGACCGCCGGGTCAACTCCGAGGTGGTCACCGACTGCTTCTCCGGCTCCGTCACGGGACAGAGAATGGTGGGCGAGACGCTGTATTTCCTCAACACGGACGGCGTGGGCTCCAGCTTGTGTGTATGGACGCGGGAAACCGGTGTACAGACGCTCTTCGGCGGCGACGACTACCTCATTGATTTCGATACTAAGGACGGAAAGAGGTTCCTCTTTTCCGCGGCTGTGGGTCTGAAGCTTCCTGAGGTGTACCTTTGGGATGGCGGCCAGCTGGAGCAGCTGACGGATTTCAACGGAGCTGTACTGGAGGGCGTGACCATTTCCGTGCCGGAGCGGCTTACCTTTACCAACACGGACGGCGTGGATATCGACGGCTTCGTGATGAAGCCGGTGGGCTACGAGCCGGGCAAGCGGTATCCGGGCATCCTTCATATTCACGGTGGGCCGAAGATGGTATTTGGCCCGGGCTTCCACCATGAGATGCAGCTTTGGGCGGCCTCCGGCTTTTTCGTATGCTACTGCAACCCAAGAGGAAGCTGCGGCAAGGGAAATGCCTTTGCCGATCTTCAGGGCAAGTACGGAGAGGTAGACTTCCGGGATCTGATGGAGTTCACGGATGAGGTCCTGCGGAGGTATCCCGAAATCGACGCAGATCGAATGGGCGTTGCCGGCGGTTCCTATGGCGGCTTTATGACCAACTGGGTCATCGGTCACACGGATCGTTTCCGCTGTGCCGTGTCCCAGCGAAGCATTGCCAACTATGTGGGGGATTATCTCCTCTCGGATATCGGCTACTATTATGTGCCTGACCAGCAGCTTGGCACCATTTGGGAGCATCCGGAGCGTTTGTGGAAGGCGTCGCCCCTCACCTATGCCGACCGTGTTAAGACGCCCACACTCTTTATTCACGCAGATAAGGATTACCGCTGCACGCTGGCCAACGGTCTGGAAATGTTCGCGGCACTCAAGCTCCATGGCGTGGAGAGCAAGCTGTGCATGTTCTACGGCGAGAACCACGGCCTGAGCCGAGAGGGAAAGCCCTCCAACCGCATCAGCCGACTCAGCGAGATCCTGCACTGGATGGAGGAGCACCTGAAGGAAGAATAAGGGGGAGCCAACCGGCGGCTTCTGGCAGAGTGTGTGCCGGAGCATTTGCCGCGCTTAAACCTATATCCTTTGGAAGCTGTCTTTTTTACATGGCGATTTCAGCGGACAGCGGCCACAGCACCGCGTCATACAGGTATCGCGGAAGCATTACGCCGAGAGCCCACCTTCTTGAGAAGGTGGGCTCTCGCTGTAAGCACACGAAACGAGACGCTTTATTCCTTGTCAAACAGGATGAACAGCAGGCTGGGCGGGCACAGCAGGAAGGGATAGAACAGCAGTCGGCCCTGCCGCCGCTGTATCTGGCGGTATCCAACATCGGTGTGCTGTTTATCCTGTGGTTCGGCGGAAAAAACGTGCTGGGCACGGAATGGCAGAGCTGGAACATTGCGGCGTTCACCACGTTTTTGTCCTGTTTTGTGCGGATGGCCGCCAAATCCTCCAAGGCCGCTAAGCTGTTTAACGCCGTGCAGCGGGCGAAGGTGTCCTGAAAGCGCATCCAGCCTCTGATGAAGGCGCCGGAACCGCTGGCCGCTCTGGAGAGCTCCGGGCCGCAGGATGTGGCGCTGGAGAACGTCTCCTTCGCCTATGACGGCGGTGCGCCGATCTTCCGGGGGCTGACGCTGACGGCCCACCCCGGGGACATCATCGGCGTAACGGATCCCGTGGCCTGCGGCAAGTCCAC
>ENA-OROU01001610-OROU01001610.1-human-gut-metagenome-genome-assembly--contig:-NODE-1610-length-18441-cov-2.699228_pt1 | contig 18441 bp, 10 predicted proteins | sample MGYA00242131_ERZ509054 | MGnify/ENA primary metagenome ERZ509054 (study PRJEB26280, sample SAMEA2338749) | human gut metagenome | biome: human gut; feature: human-associated habitat; material: faeces... | reverse complement strand
GGGCTTTAAGTCATTTGCCAACAAAATAGTTTTTGACTTCCACAATGGTATTACAGGCATTGTTGGACCGAATGGTTCAGGAAAGAGTAATGTTGCTGATGCTGTAAGATGGGTTCTCGGTGAACAGAGTGCGAAGCAGCTTCGAGGTGCAAAGATGGAAGATGTCATATTTGCTGGAACAGAAGCGAGAAAGCCTGTAGGATATGCTTATGTTTCAATAACACTAGATAATTCAGATCATGCACTTGCTGTCGATTATGATGAAGTAACAGTTACACGTAAAGTATTCCGTTCTGGTGAGAGCGAATACCAGATGAACGGACATGCGTGCCGTCTGAAAGATATTACAGAGCTTTTCTATGATACAGGTATCGGTAAAGAAGGATATTCTATTATCGGTCAGGGTCAGATTGATAAAATATTAAGTGGTAAGCCTGAGGAGAGAAGAGAACTCTTTGATGAGGCTGCAGGAATTGTAAAGTTTAAGAGAAGAAAAGCTGCAGCGATAAAAAAACTCGAACACGAACGGGATAATCTTGTCCGTGTGAACGACATTTTGTCAGAACTTGAAAAGCAGGTAGGTCCATTAGAGAAGCAGTCAGAAAAAGCGAGGGAATACCTCAGGTTAAAAGAAGATTTAAAGACAAGAGATGTCAATGCATTTCTTCTGGAAAGCGATAAAATCCGCGAAGATTTGACAGCGGTCAATGAAAAGATAAGTATTGCTGAAAATGAACTTTTGCAGGCAAATGCTGAGTATGAGAGCACAAGAGCAGAATATGAGTCAATTGAATCAAAGCTTTCAGAAGTTAATGGCAGGATAGAATCAGTAAATACAGAACTTTCAGATACAGAAGTTGAAAAACAGCGTCTTGAAGGTCAGATAAATGTATTTGCTGAACAGATAAAAACGATTGAAGCCGGAAACAGACATTTTTCAGAGCGAATTGCTGATATAGACAAAGATATAGAGCAAAAAAACAAGTCACTTGAAGATGTAATAAATCAGAAAGATGCTTTGAAAGACAGTTTGGTTGAGTTTGAAGAAAAACAGGCTGAAAATGACAGAAAGCATGAAGAAATAACTGCACAGATAGAAGATATTTCATCTAAGATTGATGCAAACCAGAATAAAATCTATGATATTTTAAATGAAAAATCTAATATAAATGCCGATAACCAGCGTTTCAAGACAATGCTCGAACAGCTGAATATTAAAAAAGCAGAGTTAAGCAGCAGGATAATCCAGGGCAAAAGTCAGGAAAATGCACAGGATTCAGTGATTTCTTCTTTGGAGAATAAGCTTAAAGAAACAGAAAATACTATTGCTGAATATACATTATCAATAGAACATAAAAATGCTGCTGTTGCTGATAACAAGCAGAAAATTGCTGATTTAAACAGTGCGGCAGACAAATTTTCACAGCAGTATCACCGTGAAAAATCAAGACTTGAGTCGTTAATCGCAATCACAGAAAAATACGACGGTTACGGTAACAGCATAAGAAAGATTATGGAACTGAAATCTGAAAATGAGGGAATAATCGGTGTTATTGCGGATATAATCAAAGTCGAAAAGAAATATGAGACTGCGATTGAGACGGCTCTTGGCGGAACAATCCAGAATATTGTAACTGATAATGAAAATACAGCAAAAAACCTTATTGCATATCTTAAAGAAAATAAATTTGGACGGGCAACATTTCTTCCTTTATCGTCAATATCGGGAAGAAATACAATAGAAAAAGAGCCGTGCATGAATGAAAAAGGTGTTATAGGTGTTGCGAGCAGCCTTGTAAGAATTTCGTTTGAGTATGAAAATCTGGCAAAGTACCTTCTTGGAAGAATTCTTGTTGTTGATAATATTGATAATGCACTTGCTATTGCAAGAAAATATAAACATTCTTTAAGAATCGTTACGCTTGAAGGCGAACAGTTAAATCCGGGTGGTTCAATGACCGGTGGTGCATTTAAGAATGCGGGAAATCTTCTCGGACGACGCCGTGAGATTGAAGAGTTAAAAGTTAATACTACAAATGTCAATAAGCAGTTTAATGATACAAAAAATGAGATAGCTGAGTTAAGAAAGCTTGTTGCATCAATAAGAGAAGAACTTGATGTGCTTAATAAGCAGATGCGAGAGGCACAGCTTAATAAAAATACAGTCCAGTTAAATCTCAAACAGGCACTTTCAAAGAAATCAGAGATTATTGATTCATACAAAGATTCGCAGATTCAGGTTGCTGAGATAGGAAAAGAGATAGAATCTGTATTACAGCAGCAAAGTCTTGTGAGTGGTAATCTTGAGAACTTAAACAGTTCTACAGAAAGTTCACAGAAAGAGATTGATGAGCTTACATCACTTCTTGAGAGCAAAAAACAGGAAGAGGCAAAACATCTTACTGATTCAGAGCATGTTAAGATAGAATATTCTTCGCTTTTGCAAAAAGAAAGCTTTATAGATGAAAATAAGTCACGTCTTGAGAGTGAAATAAGCCGTCTTAATCAGGAAAAAGAAGAAATAAAGCAGAAACAGGAACTTACAGCTGGAGATGTCAAGTCAAAGCAGGCAGAGATAGAAGATGTTAATATTTTAATTAAAAATTCAGCAAAAAAGATTTCAGAATGCAGTCTTGAAATTACCAAGCTTAAAACACAGCGTGAAGCAATGAATTCAAGCCATAAAGTGTTCTTTGAAAAACGTGAAAAGCTTAACGAACATATAACTGATCTTGACAAGGAAGTTTACCGTCTTAATTCTGGTAAAGAAAAACTTGAGGAGAGCAGTGATTCAATTACAGATTATATGTGGAGTGAGTACGAGCTTACTTATAGTTATGCATTGGAACTTAAAAATCCTGAATTTGACAATCTTTCATCATTAAAGAAAGAAATACATTCTCTTAAAACTGCCATTAAAAATCTGGGTGATGTAAATGTTAATGCGATTGAGGAATACAAAGAAGTAAATGAGCGATATATTTTCTTAAAGGGCCAGCATGATGACCTCATTGAAGCGGAAAGTTCGCTTACACAGGTGATTGAAGAGCTTGACAATGGCATGCGTGTCCAGTTCGCACAGAAGTTTGAGGAAATTAAAAAAGAATTCGATAAAGTATTTAAAGAACTTTTCGGAGGCGGACGTGGAACGATTGAACTTGTTGAAGGTGATGATATTCTTGAAGCAGGAATTGTTATTATTTCACAGCCGCCCGGAAAGAAACTGCAGAATATGATGCAGCTTTCAGGTGGAGAAAAAGCACTCACGGCTATAGCACTTTTATTTGCAATTCAGAATCTTAAACCGTCGCCATTCTGTCTTCTTGATGAGATTGAAGCCGCACTTGATGATTCAAATGTAGGAAGATTTGCTAATTATCTTCATAAGCTTACAAAGCATACGCAGTTTATTGTAATTACACACAGACGTGGTACAATGTCGGCAGCGGACAGGCTTTATGGTATAACGATGCAGGAAAAGGGTGTATCTACACTTGTATCAGTAGATTTAATTGCAAATGATTTGGACAAAGATAATAAAAAGGAGTAGTATGGGATTATTCAGTAAATTAAAAGAAGGATTAACAAAGACAAGAAACAATATTGTCTCAGGTATTGATTCGGTGTTTTCGGGATTTTCAAAGATTGATGATGATTTTTATGACGAACTTGAAGAGACACTTATAATGGGTGATATCGGCGTTCGTGCAACAGAAGAGATTATCGAAGATTTAAAGGAAAAAGTTAAAGAAAATAAAATAAAACAGCCTGAGGAATGTAAGCATCTTCTCATTGAAACAATCAAAGAAAAGATGAATCTTGGCGAAAATGCCTATGATTTTGAAAATAAGCAGTCTATAGTAATGCTTATTGGCGTAAATGGTGTCGGAAAAACTACTTCTGTAGGCAAACTTGCCGGTCTGTTAAAGGCACAGAATAAAAAAGTTATTATGGCTGCCGCAGATACATTCAGGGCTGCTGCAATTGAACAGCTTACGGAGTGGTCAAAACGAACAGGAACTGATATAATAGCACAGAGTGAAGGTTCAGATCCGGCTGCCGTAATTTTTGATGCCGTAGCTGCTGCAAAAGCCCGTAATGCAGATGTATTGTTATGCGATACGGCAGGAAGACTTCACAATAAGAAAAACCTTATGGAAGAGCTTAAAAAGATTGACAGGGTTATTGAGCGTTCATATCCGGAAGCGTACCGTGAAAATCTTATCGTGCTTGATGCAACTACAGGTCAGAATGCACTTTCACAGTTAAAGGAATTTAGCGAAGTAACTAATATTACCGGTATAATCCTCACTAAGATGGATGGTACTGCAAAGGGCGGTATCGCTGTAGCAATTCAGGCAGAGATGGGAATACCTGTCAAATATATCGGTGTTGGAGAGCAGGTTGAGGACTTACAGAAATTTGATTCAGATGTGTTTGTAAATGCACTTTTTGATGTAAATGAAAATAATGATGAGCAGTAAAGCTTAAAAGGAGAAACCATGGAAGAATTATCACTTAAAAAATTTGAAGAAGCCGCTGAAAAAGTTAAAGAGGTCACACTTGCAACAAATCTTGTATACAGCGAATATTTCAGCAACCAGTCAGGAAATAAGGTATATTTAAAGCCGGAAAACATGCAGTATACAGGTGCATATAAAGTAAGAGGTGCATATTACAAAATCAGCACAATGTCAGAAGACGCAAGAAAAAAAGGACTTATTACAGCTTCTGCCGGTAATCATGCACAGGGTGTTGCATATGCAGCATCAAAGTATGGTGTTCCTGCAACAGTAGTAATGCCTACAACAACTCCTCTTATCAAAGTAAATCGTACTAAAGGTTATGGTGCAAAGGTTGTTTTATACGGAAATGTATATGATGAAGCATGTGAATATGCAATGAAACTTGCAAAAGAGCAGGGGCTTACATTCGTTCATCCTTTTGATGACTTAGATGTTGCGACAGGTCAGGGTTCAATCGCAATGGAGATTATAAAAGAGCTTCCTACAGTTGATTATATCCTTGTTCCAATCGGTGGCGGCGGACTTGCAACAGGTGTTTCAACACTTGCAAAGCTTCTTAATCCGAATATCAAGGTAATCGGTGTAGAGCCTGCGGGAGCCAACTGTCTTCAGGAATCATTAAAAGAAGGTAAAGTTATTACACTTCCTACAGTAAATACAATCGCTGACGGTACTGCCGTAAAGACACCGGGAAGCAAGCTTTTCCCATACCTTCAGAAGAATCTTGACAGCATAATTACTGTTCCGGATGAAGATTTAATTGTTGCTTTCCTTGATATGGTAGAAAATCACAAGATGATAGTAGAAAATTCAGGTCTTCTTACAGTAGCAGCATTAAAGCAGATGAATGTAAAGGATAAGAAGATTGTATCTATTCTTTCAGGCGGCAATATGGATGTTATCACAATGTCATCCGTAGTACAGCAGGGTCTTGTCCAGAGAAGCAGAATCTTCACTGTATCTGTTCTTCTTCCTGATAAGCCGGGTGAACTTGTACGTGTCGCTTCAATTATAGCGGAGGCAAGCGGAAATGTAATCAAAAGAACATGGCAATATCATCAAGCTGGAGCACAACCAGTTTGTAAGCATTAACAGAAAGGCAACTGTTGAACTTAGAATAACAATAGAAGCATTTGGTCACGAACACAAGGAAGAAATTGTTAAAAAACTTGATGAAGCAGGACTCCGTCCACGTATAGTTAAGGTTAATATTTAAGATAATACATAAAGTCCGTGATAAAAAATCTTATACGGCAGAAAAGACACATCATGACATAATAAAATTGTTGTGATGTGTCTTTTGGTGTAATAATCACATTTATAAATGTTTATGTGGAGAATAGTTATATGAAAAATAATTATAAGAATTTTAATTTTTTGAATTATATTGCAGCTGTGATTCTTGTTATTTTGTGTATTGTGCAGATAGTGCCGGATACATCTGCTAAAGCAGAAACAGCAGAAAATACAGGAGATATTACAGAAATCCATACAGCGGCCGAGCTTGTGAAAGCATCAGAAAATCAAACTGGAAGTTACAGGCTTATGGCAGATATTGACATGACAGGCATAGACTGGACACCGTGGGACTTTTCGGGAAAATTTGACGGCAATGGTTATACAATACTTAACCTTTCTGTGACAAAAACAAACAGACGCACAATGAAAACATACGACGGAAACAGAAAAGAATATGATACATATGGTGCGGGATTGTTTGGAATACTTTCTAATGCTGATGTGAGCGGTCTTAATATCAAAGGTGCAAGAATTGAAGTTGCTACAAATAATCATTGCTTTGCAGCTCCAATTGCAGGACTTTGTAATAACAGCAATATATCAGATTGTATCATAAGCGATTCTTATGTAAGTCTTACAGATTCGGCAAAAATGTGGGGAACAGGCGGAATCGCAGGTTTTGGAAGCGGTAATCTTGACAATGTTTCAACCGATGTGACACTTGTGTGCATTGATACGGATAAACAGGTAAAAGACGAACAGTTTATGGGTGGAGCATATGCGGCAGGTTTCCTTAATATTAGAAATTGTAAAATAAATATCGACGGTTATGATTCAGACCATGGTTACGTCCATGATGGTGGGCTTGTTGGAATGTATATGGTATATCCGTATGATTTATCTCTTACATATGCCGGTGAAGTCCTTAACAATGAAGTTTATGGACAGATTACATTTTATGAGGATAATACAGACAGACGAGCATATTGTAAGGCAAATATGGGCGAAGTTATGAACTGGACATATGCGTATTCGGGATTTAAATATGATTTTGATGCCAACGAAACATTTGATTATTCTGTTACGTTACTTCCTGAAAAATGTGATAATCCTGTATACAATGATACAGTAACAGAACCAACTGTCACAGGTTTTGGCTTTACAACACATACATGTCAGGGCTGTGGGTATACATACAATGACAAATACACAATATATAAAGAATATAAAGATGATTCCGAGGAAGTTACATCACCTGACAATGATATGAACATGTCAGATGATTCATTTGGTGTTACTAAAAAGAAGGATAACCATGTTATACATGTACTTGTTGTTATTTTGCTGACTGTTGTAATGATTCTTCTTATAGTAAGATATATTCAGGTGAGAAATCAAAGAAAAAGACGCAGGAGACACAGAAGAAGATGAAAAATACTATCTATATGGCACCGATGGAAGGTCTGACGGACTTTACATTCAGAAATGCATATGAAAAAATATTTGGAAAAGGGAAAATTGCAAAATATTTCACACCTTTTATTTCACCGAATAAGTCCGAAAAATTTCTTGCAAGAGAAATACGTGACATAGACAGAGAGCATAATAATGGAATTAATACAGTTGTTCAGGTTATGACAAATGATGCAAAAGATTTTATCTGGACTGCCAGGATGCTTTATGATGAGTACGGTTATAATGAGATAAACTTAAATGCAGGCTGTCCTTCAGGCACAGTTGTTTCAAAAAACAAAGGTTCTGGAATGTTAAACGAGCCGAAGCTTCTTGATAAATTTCTTGACGCAGTGTTTGAAGATGATTTTATAAGGGAAAATATCAAGGTTTCAGTAAAAACGAGGGTTGGTGTAGAGACAGATACAGCATTTCCGGAGATAATTGATATTTATAATAAATATCCGCTTGAGGAACTTATAGTGCATCCGAGACTGCGTACAGATTTTTATAAAAATGACCTTAATCTTGAAGCGTACGATTATGCAGTAAAAAACAGTAGAAGTAAAGTGGTTTTTAACGGAGATATATTTACAAGAAAAAATTTCCTTGATATAAAGAAAAAATTTTCACAGACAGATACATTTATGCTCGGAAGAGGTCTTATTGCTGACCCCGGTCTTATAGATGTGATTGTTTCTGAAAATCCTGAAGATTTCAGCCGTGACCTTATTAGCGATAAAAAACGCATGAAAGAGCTGCATGACCTTGTGTTTGATGCGAGATTGCACATAATGCCGGGCGACACGCATGCCATTCACAGGATGAAGGAAATGTGGTGTTATATGGCATATGTATTTGACGATTGTAAAAAAGAAATAAAAGCAATAAAAAAATCACAGAAAGTAGCTGATTACAAATCGGCGGTTGATATATTTTTTAATGTAGCAAAACTTACAGAGAAAGATTATATATTATTTTCAAAAAAATTCTGATAAGTTATACAATATGTTATTGATATATAGTGCCGGTTTATGTAAAATAATATCACAAATGTTAATTTGGGAGATAAATATGAGTAAGATTTATTTTGTGCGTCATGGTGAGAGTGAGTGGAATGTGGCAGATAAAATATGCGGACAGACCGATATACCGCTTACCCAGAGAGGACATGAACAGGCTGTAATGACAGGCGAAAGTTTCGTTGCAAGGAAAATTAAAGCTGATATGATTTTGTATTCACCACTTTTAAGAGCTGCAGATACGGCAAAGCATATTTCAGATATAACGGGAATACCGGCAAGAGAAGAGATGCGTCTTATCGAGCAGAATTTCGGTGTATGGGAAGGAACATCACCACGTAATTCGCATGAGTTTTATGAAGCCAAAAAAGGATTTGTACAAAGATTTGGCAGCGGTGAATCCATGTTTCAGCTCGCACAAAGAATATACAATCTTCTTGATGAGTTGAAGGCAGATAGTGACAAAACATATATCCTTGTTGCACATAACGGAATTGCAAGAATCGTCTGTTCTTACTTTAAAGATATGACTAATGATGAGTTTGCTGCTTATGGTGTTGCCAATTGCAGTATTACAGAATTTGAGTTCTGAGATTTTGAAAATTTGAGTTGAAAAATTGACACTTAAAAGTAGTTGTACTATCATCTGAATCAGATGTATATACAACTACTTTTGTGCTATTGTATAGGGCAAAGATAGATACCGGCTATAGTAGGCTGCTAGAAATGGGAAGGTGATTTGATGTCGGAAAAAAATTTTAAATCAGACAGGATATTGTCATATTTTAAGAAAGAATGGCTGGTTCTTCTTATTGTTACGGTTTCTGGGCTGATTTACAATATCGGACTTTTGGCAGGACCTCTTTTTGAAGGTAAAATGACTGGTTGTCTTATTGACATTTTAAACGGAAATAAGCAGTTTGCCGATATGCTTACACTTGTTCTGCTTTATATACTGATAACGGCGGCTGTACAGTCTTCAAGATATATTAAGCGTTTTTATGTAAGGCGTTTTGCAAATAATGTAAATAAGAGAATGAAAGAGATATTATATGGAAGCCTTGTACATAAGAGCAGACCACAGCTGCATGAGGAGAGTGCAGGTACGATTCTCACAAAAGCGATTCTTGATGTTGATGACTGTGTTGAGGGTATGAGAAAGTTCACAACTGAAATATTCGATACAGGAGTTGCTCTTTTGGCATATGCATGTATGCTTTTGTTTTATGACTGGAAACTAGCACTATTGTGTATGATATTCCCGCCTGTCTCTTATATTATGGCAGAAAAGATGAAGTTCATAATCCAGACTTCCGGTGCAAAATATAAAGAGCAGTCAGGAGCGTTAAGCACTGCGACGCTTGATATTGCATCCAATGCCATAACATACAGGGTGTTTGGACGAGAGCAGCAGAGACGCGATGCTTATGAGGAAAGTCTTACAGCTTATGAAAAATCAGCAGTAAAAGCTAATATTTGGAATACGTCGCTCACATCTGTGTACAGAGTCATATCAATGGCGGGTGTAATATTTATACTGTATTTCGGTGGCAGAAATGTACTCGGCACAGGCTGGAGTGCATGGAGCATAGCAACATTTACAACATTTGTATCGTGCTTTACAAAGCTTTCGGTAAAGTCTTCAAGTGCAGCAAAACTTTTTAATGCAGTACATAAAGCACAGGTTTCATGGAAACGTATCAAACCGCTTATGCGTATGAAAAATGACGATGGTGACAGAAAAACATATTATGCAGGAGAACTTGAAGTCAGCAATATGGGATTTTCATATCCTGACGGCAAAGTAATATTTGACGGAGTCTCATTTACGGCGGCACCGGGTGAAATTATTGGTATAACCGGTCCCGTTGCCTGTGGTAAGTCAACACTTGGAAAAGTATTTCTGGGTGAATATCCTTACTGTGGAAGCATCAAGTTTTCCGGGGAAGAGATGAAAGGTGTTGACAGTACGAAAAACGGAATAGTTGCATATCTTGGTCATGATTGTGAACTTTTTGACGATACGGTCAGGAATAATATTCTTATGGGCGATGACGGAGATGTCAATTATTACCTTAAAATGGTGTGCCTTGATAAGGAAGTTGCACTTATGGAAAATGGCGTTGATACGCTTATTGGAAGCAGTGGGGTGCGTCTTTCGGGTGGTCAGGCACAGCGTCTTGCACTTGCAAGAACCATCTGCCATAAAAAGGCGGTTATTATTCTTGATGACCCATTTTCGGCACTTGATAAGGATACAGAGAAGCAGATATTTAAAAATCTTGGTGAGATGGTATCAGACAGTATTGTTATGATAATTTCACACAGACTCTATCTGTTTCCGCAAATGAATAAGGTTATATGGCTTAATGACGGAAAAACAGAGATCGGAAGCCATGATGAGCTTATTGAAAAGTGCAGTGAATATGCGTTGCTTTACAATGGACAGAATGGAGGCGGTACTGGTGAAAAATAATGAAAATGTAAAAGCCGCAAATTCAGGAAAAAAACCAAAATATGTAAAGAAAATAATAACAGAAACTATTTTAAAATATAAACTTTTGTCATTTGGAATTGTTGCAGCCGTATGTCTGGCGGTCGTATTTTCACTTATTCCGCCGCTTATTCTCGGAAAAATCATTGATATGTTTACAGCTGGACAGATGCCGGGACTTGGTATGGTGATTGCATATTTTGCAATGCTTTTTTTTACGGGACTTACTGAATCGGCAAGAGAGGGACTTCTTACAGTTTTTGGACAGAAAATAACACATGCTATGAGAAGCCGTCTTATGGAAAAATTCACATCTCTTACCGCCGATGAATTAAATGGATTGGAGCCGGGTTCGCTTGTATCACGTTTTATAGGCGATGTTGACATGATTGAAAATCTGTTTACGTCGGGAATTATAAGTATGTTTGCCGATGCATGTAAAATTATAAGTATTCTTGTTGTAATATGGTTTAAAAATAAAGGACTTACGCTTGTATTTATAATCCTGCTGCCGTTTTTGTTTATTTTTACAAGACATGTGCAGAAAAATATGCTTGCGGCCCAGATTATGAACAGACGTGCTGTAAGCCGTGCGTCAGGACATGTTCCGCAGACATTAAAAAATATAAGAACAATTCATTGCTTTGGCAAAGAAAAGTATATGGAAAAGCAGTATGACGAATATATAAATGACAGTTATCATGCGATGGAAAAGACAAATTTTTATGATGCAGTATATTCGCCTGTAATTCTTATTTTAAATGCTGTTGTTGTTGCAGCTGTAATGTTGCTTTCGTCATCTGGTAACAGTGCAGTTCTCACATTTTTCGGAATGTCAGCAGGTACTGCGGTTGCAGTTATGAATTACATTTCCCAGATATTCTCACCGGTTGAAAATCTCGGTATGGAGATTCAGACAATACAGTCAGCGATAGCCGGTATACACAGAATTAATGAATTCATGGCACTTGAAGAGGTTGAAAAACACGATGTTGTACAGGAAATTGAAAAACAGGATACACAGTGGCAGGATGAAGGTAAGCCACAGGTTCAAAGCGGAAGGTATGAAGCCGGTGAAATAAGCCTTTTGTGGAGCTTCGCAATGTGACCTTTGGCTATGATGAGGACAGAAAAATCCTTAATAACATAAATATCAGTGTTATGCACGGAGAGCAGGTAACTCTTTCAGGACGTACAGGTGCAGGAAAGAGTACAATATTTAAGCTTCTTTTGGGACTTTACAAACCGCAGTCAGGAGAAGTACTGATTAACGGAATACATGCCGACACAATTACTGATAAGGATAAAAGAAAGCTGTTTGCCTATGTTGAACAGACATTTCATATGGTTGCAGGCACTGTAAAAGAGCAGATTACACTTTTTGATGACAGTATTTCCGATGAAGATGTAAAAAATATCTGTATTACAACAGGGCTTGATGATGCGATAACAAGCCTCGAAAAAGGCTATGATACAATATGTACGCTGGATTTGTTTTCACAGGGACAGTGGCAGCTTTTATCAATAGCCCGTGCGGCAGTGGCAAAACCACAGCTTCTCCTGCTTGACGAGATAACGGCAAATCTTGATACAGAAACAGAAAAAGCAGTTCTTAATGCATTGAATAATGTATGTAAAGACAGAACGGTAATATCTATTTCGCACAGGGTTACTGCAAAAACAGGTAGAATTATTCCTGTTGAATCGAATGTGTGAGTTATATATAGGGTTTATCTGATTCGACGGCGAAGTGATTAAGCGATAAAATTACGATATAAAGCGTGTTAAATTTTGCGGACAAAAAAATTCGGTTCACAAATTTAACACGCTTTTTACACATTTGATACATTTCTGTATATTATTATACACGCATAAAACAAATAACAGATGAGTGGTCAGTTTGTCAGACTTAGAATAATGACAGAAATGAGGAGTGTATATGATTAATTACAAAAAACTTACGGCTGCAATGGCAGCGGGAATAATAGCAATATTTACAATAACAGGCTGTGCGATGCCGTGGCAGAAGGCAGCAGATGATTCATCATCAAATGTATCTACGGTTTCTGCCGGGAATCTTTCACAAAGCGGTGAGAATGCACTGTCGCTTGAATTTGACAGTGAAGATTTAGATTCGTCATATAACGAATCAGAATGTACAAAGATAAATCTTTCAGGAAGTGGTGCAACTGTTTCAGGAAGCGGTGTTACTGTTGAAAACGGAAATATTACAATAACATCTGCGGGAAGCTATATTATTTCCGGAACATTAACAGACGGAAGCATAAAAGTGAATTGCAGCGAGAAAGGAACTGTAAGATTGATTTTAAACGGTGCTTCAATAAGCAGTTCAAGTACGGCACCTGTTGTTGTTGAGGAAGCAAAAAAGGTTCTTGTAACTCTCGCTGACGGTACAACTAATACAATTACAGATAAAACACGCCAGTCTGTGGATGACGAAGATTTTTCTTCGGCAGTTTATTCAAAAGCAGACCTTGTATTTAACGGAAACGGAACTCTTAATGTCAATGCTGGATACAGAAATGGTATCAAGAGCACGGACGATTTGAAAGTTGTATCTGGAACCTTTAATATAACAAGCAATGAGGATGGAATAATCGGAAAAGATTTGCTCGGAATTAAAGACGGTAAATTCACAATTAAATCGGGAAGCGACGGAATGAAGTCAACGTATGATACGGATACTTCAAAAGGAAATATCGTAATAACAGGCGGTGAATTTGATATAACGGCTTCAAATGACGGTATTCACTGCAACGAAGATATTCTTATTTCGGGTGGAAATCTTACAATTAGCAGCGGTGATGACGGCGTTCATGCAGATGATAATCTTCAGGTTGACGGCGGCACTATAGATATTAAGAAATGTTGCGAAGGTCTTGAAGGCGTACAGATTACTTTAAACGACGGTGATATTTCAATAGTGGCAAGCGATGACGGTATTAATGCGGCTGACGGTTCGTCATCTTCCGGTATGGGAATGGGCGGCTTCGGCGGCGGTCAGAACGGAGGCTTTGGCGGCGGTCAGGCATCATCTTCAGACAGCAGTGTTTTACTTACAATCAACGGCGGAAATATATTTGTAAATGCAGGCGGTGACGGTCTTGATTCAAACGGTAATATTGTGATGAACGGAGGCAATGTAACGGTTCTTGGCCCTACAAGCGATGGCGATACAGCACTCGATTTTGACGGTGCATTTACAATTAACGGGGGTGTACTTATGGCATTTGGTTCAAGCGGAATGCTTGAAACACCGACATCGGCACAGAACGGCTGCTGTATTGTTACAACATTAGGCACTGTAAGTGCAAATTCGGAATTTTCACTTATGGATTCATCAGGAAATGTGATAATGTCATATACACCAACAAAGAATTATGCGTCTGCGATTGTATATTCATCAGACATTAAGAACGGAAGCACATATACGGTAACTGCGGGAAGCACAACACAGTCAATTACGGTGAACAGCAATGTTACAACAAACGGAGTCAGCGGAGGCTTCGGCGGTGGTCAGAATGGCGGTTTTGGAGGCGGACAGCGTGGAGGACAGCCTGGAGGCAGTGCACCTGACGGAAACGGAAGCTTTGGAGATGGCCAGCAGGGTGGAAAACAGCAAGGTGGAAAACAGCAAGGTGGAATGCCGGGTGGAAATTCGGGCAACGGACGTTCAAACAGTGCCAGCAGTTCAACTGTAAATCAGGTATAAACTATAAATAAAATAAAGTATATATAACAGGGTAGAACATAGTATAACAGTGTGTCCCACCCTGTTTTTTGCTGTGTTTTTGATAAGATACATCTTTGCATTTAATTTGGAATACCACAACACAATATAACAGTTGACATACAGATATATGCTGTTATATACTGTTTATGAGGTGATGAAATGAATATAAAAGTAAATTCTACATTGATGATTCCTATATACGAACAGATTGTTGACCAGATAAAAACACTTATACGTATTGGCAGGCTGGAAGAAAATGATATGCTTCCGTCGGTGCGTTCTCTTTCAAAAGAATTAAAGATTAGTGCACTGACAGTTAAAAAAGCTTATGATTATCTTGAGAGCGAAGGTTTTGTTGTGACGGTTCACGGTAAAGGAACGTATGTTGCTGCGTCCAATTCCGAAATACAGGAAGAGGAGCAAAGAAAAGAAGTTGAACTTGATATTGAGATGGCTGTAAAGAAAGCGAGACGATACGGTATTAGTGATGAAGATATAAAGAGTATTTTTTCACTTGTTATTGATGAAAATTAAAAGACGGTAGCTTTAATGATGTTTAGTTGTTAAAGCTGCCGTCTTTTTATGTCTTGTTGTATTTAATTAGTTTGGTGTGAATATAGCCGGTATTATTGGAAATCCACCACATTTACCCAATGTTCGAGAAGTTCTTTTTCATCAGGTTTATTTTTTGCCATTCTTGCGGCGGCAACAATAGGAAGCCAGCCTGTTACATATGATTTTTTAGTGTCTGTTGCAGCACAGAACTGTGTCATATACATATCTGCGATATCGATGCTGCTGTCAGAGTATTGCAGCTTTAACAGAAGATAAGTGTTGGCTATGTCGGCACTAGCATTGCCCTGCGTTGCGTGAACCCAGTCAACAGCAGTGATTGATGTTATGTCGGCATTATCATCAATATTTACGATTATGTTGTCAGGACAAAAATCACCATGGCACAATTTTGTGTGCTTTGGCATCGTATTAAGTCTTGTGAGCAGTTCGTATTTTACAGAACTATCAAGAGTTTCAATGCCATTAATCTGTCTTATTAATTTATCTTTAAGCTTTAAGAGAAGCGGGTTAGATTTCTTTTGAAAATCAACCTGATATTCAACCATTTTTTTGATATAATCAGCAGTTTTTTCGGGATGCTCTTTTATAAGCTGTGTAAGAGTTATGCCGTCCGCATATTCACTTGTGATTTCCCATTGACCATTGTTTACAGATACAGAAAGAAGCTTTGGAATATTTACTCCGGCATCTTCAACTCTTGCAGTATTTAATGCTTCATATAAAACATCTGATTTGTTATAATCTTTGGAAAAAACTTTTATTGCGGTATTATTTTCAAGATAAACTGATTTTAAGTTATTTTGTGAAATGCATTTTTTCATATAAACACATCCTTTCTTATTCGTCAATTTCGACTGGTTTTCCGTAATATGCCTTGAGGTACATTGCCTTAATTTCTTTCATTAGAGGGTAGCGTGGGTTTGCACCTGTACACTGGTCATCAAATGCCATTTCTGTCATTTCGTCGAGAGTGCGTAAAAATTCTTTTTCATCAACGCCATAATCTTTTATAGTCTTTTTGATTCCGACTTTTTCCTTCAACTCTTCAATGGCTGCAATAAGATTTTCAAATTTTTCGTCATCATTTTTTCCTTTGATATGAAGAAAATCTGCACATTCTACATAACGTTCTTTGCAGTGAGGATATTGATACTGTGAAAATGTTCCCATTTTAGCAGGAACTTCTGCAGCATTGAATCTCATTACATCAGTGATGAGGAGTGCGTTTGCAATACCATGAGGAAGGTGGTGGTATGCACCGAGCTTGTGAGCCATAGAGTGGCATACTCCAAGAAATGCATTTGCAAATGCCATTCCGGCCATGGTTGAAGCTGTAGCCATCTGTTCACGGGCTTTTGCGTCGTGCGGACCATTTTCATATGCGGCAGGAAGATATTCAAATATATTTTTCATAGCTTTTAAAGCAAGACCGTCTGTGTAGTCTGTTGCCATAATAGATGCATATGCTTCGAGAGCATGAGTGAGTGCGTCTATGCCGGAAGCAGAAGTAAGACCTTTTGGCTGGTTCATCATCATATCAGCATCAACAATTGCCATTTTTGGAAGAAGCTCATAATCAGCGAGAGGATATTTTATTCCGCTTTCTTCGTCTGTGATAACAGCGAAAGGAGTAACTTCAGAACCTGTTCCTGATGAAGTAGGAATGGCAATGAAGTAAGCTTTTTCCCCCATTTTAGGGAATGTGTATATACGTTTTCTTATATCCATAAAACGCATAGCCATATCCATGAAATCAACTTCAGGATGTTCATACATAACCCACATTATCTTGCCGGCATCCATTGCTGAACCGCCGCCTACAGCGATTATGCAGTCTGGTTCAAAGAGCTTCATGGCTTTTGCACCTTCCTTTGCACATGCAAGTGTAGGGTCAGGAGCAACATCGTAAAATACTGTGTATACAATACCGAGTTCATCAAGTTTGTCGGTTATGCATTTTGTGTAGCCATTTTTGTAGAGGAACTGATCTGTTACTATGAATGCTTTCTTTTTGCCAAGAACTGTCTTTAATTCATTGAGTGCAACAGGAAGGCAGCCCTTTTTAAAATATACTTTTTCAGGTGCTCTGAACCACAACATGTTTTCTCTCCTTTCAGCAACGGTTTTAATATTAAGAAGGTGTTTGACGCCGACATTTTCGGAAACTGAATTGCCGCCCCATGAGCCACAGCCGAGTGTAAGTGAAGGTGTCAGCTTGAAATTGTATAAGTCACCGATGCCGCCCTGAGAAGAAGGGGTGTTGATAAGAATACGGCATGTTTTCATAGTTTCTTCAAATATATCAAGTTTTTCTTTTTCTGTTTCTGAATTAATATAAATAGAAGAAGTGTGTCCGTATCCGCCGTCTGCGATAAGATGTGAAGCTTTATCTATTGCATCGTTGAAATTGTCTGATTTGTACATTGCAAGAACAGGTGAAAGCTTTTCGTGTGCAAATTCTTCAGATAAGTCAACAGAAGAAACCTCTCCGATGAGAATTTTGGTCTCACGTGATACATCAACTCCGGCGAGTTTTGCAATGGTATATGCACTCTGACCTACAATCTTTGCGTTGAGAGAGCCATTGATAAGGATAGTTTTTCTGACTTTGTCAAGCTCGGTCTTTGTAAGAAAATGGCAGCCTCTTGCAATAAATTCATCTTTTACGGCTTTGTAAATTTTTTTGTCAACAATAACAGACTGCTCAGAAGCACAAATCATACCATTGTCAAATGTTTTTGAGTGGATGATTGAGTTGACTGCAAGAACAACATCAGCTGTTTCATCAATAATGGCAGGAGTGTTGCCGGCACCTACACCGAGTGCAGGTTTTCCTGATGAATATGCAGCTTTAACCATTCCAGGACCGCCTGTTGCAAGAATTATATCAGCCTCTTTCATAAGTGTGTCTGTAAGTTCGAGAGACGGAATATCAATCCATCCTATAATGCCTTTTGGAGCACCTGCTTTTACTGCAGCATCAAGAACAACTTTTGCAGCTGCGATTGTTGATTTTTTGGCTCTTGGATGAGGGCTTATTATTATTGCATTTCTTGTCTTTAAACATATTAAAGACTTGAAAATAGCAGTAGAAGTAGGGTTGGTCGTAGGAATTACTGCGGCTACAACACCAATTGGTTCAGCAATCTTTTTTGTTCCATAAGCTGAGTCCTCTTCGATGACGCCACATGTCTTTGTGTCACGATAAGCATTGTAAATATACTCAGAAGCATAATGGTTTTTGATTACTTTATCCTCAACAATTCCCATTCCTGTTTCCTCAACTGCCATTTTGGCAAGTGGGATTCTGGCCTGGTTTGCAGCGATAGCTGCCGCTGTAAATATTTTATCAACCTGTTCCTGTGTGTAAGTTGAAAA
>ENA-OROU01001588-OROU01001588.1-human-gut-metagenome-genome-assembly--contig:-NODE-1588-length-18619-cov-3.729369_pt1 | contig 18619 bp, 17 predicted proteins | sample MGYA00242131_ERZ509054 | MGnify/ENA primary metagenome ERZ509054 (study PRJEB26280, sample SAMEA2338749) | human gut metagenome | biome: human gut; feature: human-associated habitat; material: faeces... | reverse complement strand
TGACTTTAGTCGCGGCGGTTTGGATGTTCGCTTATGCGCTCGCATCCAAACCTTGCTCCGAGGCCACAAATATAGAGGCGCTTTTCTCTTCGAGGGCTGTCTTTGGCTGGATTTTTAAATTAAATAGTGCATGGGAAAGATTTGAGGTTGAAATCGGAAGTCTCTCATCCCCAAATTACTCCCAACTAATCAGCCATCGGTTTTGTGAAGGTTATAAATATTTGTCGGATTGTCTGATGTAAATAAGGAAGATATTCTTCCATGGATACTGGCTGCTGATATAAGATGCAGCTATAGCAGGTAGAACCTACCAGCTCTAAGATTGTAAAGAGCATTAATTCCTGATTTTCGCAGGAGATATGATTCTGTGTCAGCATATCCTGATAGTAATCATAAAATTGTCGGGAATTTTCCGGGACCGTCTTCTCAAAAGCATTTTTAAAGATTCCCCAGGAAAGATTCTTAGAGATGAACTGAAGAAGCTTCGGTTCCTTTTCTAATCGGTCTATAATATGATCAATGACGAAAAACATCTGGTTTTCAAAACCCTGAATATTCTGTTCTATTAAAGCCGTATGTGCATTCCCAAAAAGCTGGCTTGTTTTATATGTTACAAGCCTGTCTCTTAAATCATATTTATCTTTAAAATATAAATAGAAAGTTCCTTTTGCGAGACCTGCCCGATTTACAATGTCGGAAATGGTTGTTTTAGTAAACCCCTTTTCGGTAAACAGTTCAAAAGAAGTCTGCAATAATGTTGTATTCTTTTGTTTTTTATTTGTCTCAACTTTTCCCATAATAATACCACCTTAAACGATGCTGAATGTATTTGGGTACATTATGCAACAAAAATGACCAAAAGTCAATAACGTAAAAATGACCAAAATTCAGTTTCACTTATTGAGGAAAATTGTGCGTTACTCAGTGTTGACCGATGGTCATTTTTTGCATATAATGTTGGTTAGGAAAAGAAAATAAATAAAGAGGGGATGATGAATTTGTTAATCAAGATGGGTAAGCAGATTGCGAAACATAAATTTCTGATTTTGCTTATTGGATTTTTGTTACTGATACCTTCCTTAATAGGAATGGTAACGACAAGAGTTAACTATGATTTACTTAGTTATCTGCCAGATACGCTTGAAACGGTAAAAGGTCAGGATATTATGGTAGATGAGTATGGAATGGGAGCGTTCTCGATGGTTGTTGTCGAGAATATGGAACTGAAAGATGTGCAGAAGCTTGAGAAGAAGTTTGAGGCAGTCGATCATGTAAAGGATGTTCTCTGGTATGATGATGTTGCTGATTTAAATCTTCCAGTACAGATGATTCCGAAAAAGTTAAGAGAAGGTTTCTTTAAAGGCAATGCCACGATGATGATCGTACTTTTCGATAATACGACATCATCCGATGAATCTATGAATGCAGTTGCCGAGATGAGAAAGCTTGCGAATAAGCAATGCTTTATCAGTGGTATGTCGGGTGTAGTTAATGATATTAAAGATGTTGCACTTGACGAGCTGCCAGTTTACGTTGTGATTGCCGCTGTATTGTCATTCCTGGTACTTGAGTTTACGACAGAATCTTTCTTAGTACCGGTGTTCTTCTTATTAAGCATCGGAATTGCAATTGTTTATAACTTAGGAAGTAACGTGTTCTTAGGGCAGGTTTCCTATATTACAAAGGCACTGACGGCCGTATTACAGCTTGGAGTTACGATGGACTATTCCATTTTCCTGCTGAATAGTTATGAGGAATATAAAGAGAAGTACACAGAAGATAAGAACCGGGCGATGGGGCATGCGATTGCAAGTACCTTTAGAGCGGTTGTCGGAAGTTCCGTCACAACTGTTGCCGGATTTGCGGCTCTTTGCTTTATGACATTTGCATTAGGTCGTGATCTTGGTATTGTTATGGCCAAGGGTGTTATTATCGGTGTAATCTGTTGTGTAACGATTCTTCCATCACTGATTCTTGCATTTGATAAGCAGATTGAGAAGACAAAGCACAGACCGCTGATTAAGAGTGTGGATGGTGCATCGGACTTTATTATCAAGCATCACTGGGTATGGCTGATCGTTTTCCTTGTATTATTACTTCCGGCAGTACATGGAAATAATAATACCAAGATTTATTATGATATCGCAAAGTCTATGCCATCCAGCCTGCCAAGTAATGTGGCGACAGACCGATTGAAAAAAGACTTTAATATGAGTACGATTCATATGGTAATGATGGACAGTAACATGGATTCTAAAGATAAACGAGATATGCTCAAAGAGATTGATGATGTAGAAGGTGTTAAATGGACGATAAGCATGAGTTCTCTTGTCGGGGCCTCGATACCAGAATCCATGATTCCAAAAGATGTAAAGAGTATGCTCCAAAGCGGTGACCATGAACTGGCTTTTATCTGTTCAGAATATGAATCAGCAACTCCGAAAGTAAATAAGCAGATTGCAAAGATTAATAAGATAACGAAGAACTATGATAAAACATCAATGGTAATTGGTGAAGCACCACTTATGAAGGATCTTGAAGATGTTACAAACATTGATATCCAGAATGTAAATATTGCTTCAATCGCAGCGATTTTTGTAATTATTCTTATTATATTTAAGTCAATCTCCCTGCCAGTTATTCTGGTAGCCATCATTGAATTTGCGATTGCGGTAAATATGGCAGTTCCATATTACCAGGGGGTCAGCCTTCCATTTGTTGCCAGCATTGTTATCGGAACGATACAGCTTGGAGCGACAGTAGACTATGCGATTGTTTATACCAATCGTTATTTGAAAGAACGAAGGAATGGAAAGAATAAGTTAGAGGCAATCAGCATTGCTCATAAGTCAAATATGCTTTCTATTATAACGAGTGCGTTGAGTTTATTTGCAGCGACTTATGGTGTTGCCTGCTACTCACAGGTAGATATGATTGGTTCTATTTGTACATTGCTGGCAAGAGGTGCTATTATCAGTATGATCGTTGTTCTCACACTGCTGCCTACGATGTTCCTTATCTTTGATAAGGCGATATGCAAGACAACGAAGGGAATGGGCCATATTGACGATCATAAAGATACAGTAGTTAATGACATTGTATTATAAATAATATGTAATCCCGGAATCTAATGGAAGCAAAGCGTCATATGCTGTACAAAAGATTCCAGGAGCATAAATTTAGGGAGTGATAGAGATGAGAAATAAAAGATTTGTAAAACACACATCCAGAGCATTTGCTATTCTCATGAGTGCCATGATGGCAGTAGGAATTGCAATGCCAGTCAATGCAGCAGGAAAAAAAGATTCCAAAAAAGAAGATAAGACAGAGACGGTATATGTAAATGCGAATGCAGACGGAAGTGTTGATAAGATTACTGTAAGCGACTGGTTAAAGAATCATAGCAGCAGTGATACATTAGAGGACTTTTCCAACCTCGAGAATATCAAGAATGTAAAAGGTGATGAGACATTTACCCAGAATGCAGATGGTTCTATTGTATGGGATTCTAAAGGAAATGATATTTATTATCAGGGAGAATCCAATGAAGAACTTCCAGTAACAATGAAAGTTACTTATTATCTTGACGGACAGCAGATGGATCCGAAAGATATGGCTGGTAAAAGTGGTGAAGTAAAGATACGCTTTGATTACTATAACAACTCCAATGAAACGGTAAAAGTAAAAGGCAAGAACTATAATGTAAAGACTCCATTTACTATGGTTACCGGAATGATTCTTTCTTCTGATGTATTTTCTAATATCGAAGTTACTAATGGTAAAGTAATTAGTGATGGAGATAAAAATGTTGTTGTAGGTCTTGCGTTCCCTGGATTAAAGAGCAGTCTTAATCTGGCATCTTATGATAAATTAGATGATGTAGATATTCCAGAATATGTAGAAGTTACAGCGAAGGCAGATAAGTTTGAACTTGCATTAACAGCAACAGCGGCAACAACAGGAACATTAAAAGACATTGATACAAGCAATTTAAATGACGTAGATGATTTAAAAGACAGCATGGATAAACTTACAGATGCAACCGATAAGCTGATTGATGGAAGTGAAGCTTTATCCGATGGAATGGGAACTCTTTCTTCTTCAGCAGGAGAATATACAAAGGGCGTATCTTCCGCGAATGCTGGAGTAAAGCAGCTTCTATCCGGTCTTAATACATTAAGTTCTAAGAGTGGACAGTTAGAATCTGGTGTAGAATCTTTGAATAAAGGATTAAAAGCCCTGAAAAAGGGAACAAAGTCACTGAATGCAGGAATCTCCTCCTATACAAAAGGAGTATCTGGCTTAGATGCTGGTTTACAGTCAGCAGCAAGCGGTACAGGTAAGTTAGAGTCAGGAGCAGGAGCACTTTCTAAAGGTATTAAAAGTTATACCGAAAATGAAGCTAAAATTGCAGCAGGAATCAAAAAGTTAAATAATAAGGTTTCTGGAATGAGTAATTTGGAACTGCCAAGTGACACAGAATTAAAAGCAGTAAAGAAGGCATCCTCTGCATTAGAAAGTGACGCGAAAAAGTTACAGGAATCGGCAACAGAGATTCAATCGGCAATTGATAAGATGAATAAGTTATCTGAAGCAGTGGAGGCGCACAATAGTAAGATAGATGAACATAATAAAGAAGTTTCAGAGAAGTTCAGTAGTGCAAAATCTGCATTAGATGATATTGATAAAAAGGCAACGGATAAGGCAAATGAAAAGATTGCCAGCCAGAAAGATTCTCTTAGCAGCAGTGCAACTTCAAAGGCAAAAGAAGAAGCTAAATCTGCCATTGATAGTGTAAATATGGATGGATTGACCGATGAAATGAAGAGTGCTTTAAAGAGTGCCATTGATAATAACGTTAGTGTAAGTGCAGAGCCATCAAGCATTGAAATCAGTGGCCTGGCAAGCGATGCCGAAAAAGCATTAGGAGATGCTCCAAGTGCAGAGAAGCTTAATATTGGCAAAGTTAATGTAGGACTCAGTGATATGGAAACTCTGTTAAAAGATATGAAGACACAGGCAGCAGTATTAGAGAGTTTTGCAGCAAATACAGGTTCTTTATCCGATGCAGCAAGTCAGATTCCAGATTTGATCAAGGGTGTTGATGAATTAAATACCGGAGCGCAGGCTCTTACTGCAAATAATAAAACGCTTACAAGTGGTATGAAAGATTTAACTTCTGGTCTTAGCACCCTTTCTACCGGACTTGATACCATGACAAAAGGAGCGGCGACCTTAACAGGCAATAACAGTGTTCTTACAAAAGGAGCAAGTTCCGTAGATAAAGGAACAGGTAAGTTAGTAGCGGGAAGCAGCCAGTTAGTAACTGGTGTAAAGGCTTATGCACAGGGGGTTAATGCAGCAGCGATCGGTGTACAGAGTCTTTCTTCTGGAATGAATAAGTTAGACTCCGCAGGCGGACAGCTTACTTCTGGTATTGATAAGCTTGCTACAGGAAGCGATACACTTACAAAAGGCTTAAAGACATTTAATGATGATGGAATCAGCAAGCTTTCTGACCTTGCAGGAGATGATCTTGACAGCGTGATCAATCATTTCAAGGCTGTAAAGAAGGCAGATAACAGATACAAATCCTTCGGCGGAATTAAGAAAAATGCGAAGGGAAGCGTGAAATTTGTGATTGAAACAGACCCTATCGAGGCAGACGAGAATTAAGAAAATGTCACAAAAATAGCAGATAGCAGGTAAAATTTTAAGAAATCCCTTGATAAACAATGGAAAACCTGCTATACTACGAATAGTATACTGTAGATGATAAGAGTGGGTGGGTGCCCACTCTTATTGTATGTCTGGGAAAGAGGTGAGAATCAACATGAAAAGAACAGAGATTGTTGCAAAGACGGAAGAACTGGTAACTCCGATTATTGAGGAGAATCATTTTGAACTTGTTGATGTAGAGTATGTAAGGGAAGGTGCGAACTGGTATCTTCGTGTATATGCGGATAAGGAAGACGGCATTAACATTGATGACTGCGTACTGATCAGTCGTGCTCTTGAAGAGAAGCTTGATGCAGAAGACTTTATTTCTGATGCTTATATTTTAGAAGTGAGTTCCCCTGGTCTTGGAAGACCACTGAAAAAAGAGAAAGATTTTAAGAGAAGTCTTGGAAAGTCTGTAGAATGTAAGCTCTACAAAGCAATTAATAAACAGAAGGAATTTGAGGGAATCTTAAAAGATTTCACAGAAGATACTGTTACGATTGAAACAGAAGGGAACGAACTGGTACTTGACCGCAAGGATATTGCTATGATTCGTTTAGCTATTGATTTTTGAGAATAATATAGAAAATAAAGCAGGAGGATAAGAGAAAATGAGTGAATTAATTGATGCTTTAAATCAATTACAAAAAGAGAAACATATTGAAAAAGAAGTAATTATGCAGGCGATTGAAGATTCTTTAGTTGCAGCATGTAACCGTGACTTTGGAAAGAATGCCATTGTAAAGGTAAACATGGATAGAGACACTGGTGATATTTCTGTTTATGTCGAAAAGACAGTTGTAGAGGAAGTAGAAGATCCAGCTACAGAAATTAGTTTAGCAGATGCAAAGATGATTCGTTTCCACTATGAGATTGGCGATGTAGTAAACATCGAAGTGACTCCAAAGAACTTCGGAAGAATCGCTGCACAGCATGCAAGAAGTGTTATCGTGCAGAAGATTAAAGAAGAAGAAAGAAGAGTGGTATTCGAGCATTTCGCACATAAAGAAAAAGACATCGTAACAGGTGTAGTACAGCGTTATAATGGAAAGAATATCAGTGTAAGTCTTGATGATAAGACAGATGCTGTTCTCACAGAAAAAGAGCAGGTTAAAGGCGAAGTATTTAAGCCAACAGACCGTATCAAACTGTACATCGTAGAAGTAAAAGATACAAACAAGGGACCTAAGATTTTAGTTTCCAGAACACATCCAGAACTTGTTAAGAGACTTTTTGAAAAAGAAGTTGCAGAAGTTTATGATGGAACAGTAGAAATTAAGAGCATTGCCCGTGAAGCAGGTTCCCGTACAAAGATTGCAGTAGCATCTAACGATCCTAATGTAGATCCTGTAGGAGCATGTGTAGGTATTAACGGAGCGCGTGTTAATGCAATCGTAAGTGACTTACGTGGAGAAAAGATTGATATTATTGAATGGAATGATGATCCAGCAGTATTGATCGAGAACGCATTAAGCCCATCCAATGTAGTTTCTGTAGATGTAGACGAAGAGGAAAAGAGCGCACGCGTTGTTGTTCCAGACTACCAGCTTTCACTTGCCATCGGTAAAGAGGGGCAGAATGCCCGTCTTGCAGCAAAGCTTACAGGATATAAGATTGATATTAAGAGTGAAAGCCAGGCAGCAGAGCTTGCAGAAGAATTAGACTTCGGAGAAGATTTTGGTGATCTTGATGAGGCAGAAGATTTTGACCTTGAAGCACCTGTAGAAGAGCCAGAAGTTTCCGCAAGCGAAGCGGCAGCAGATTTTGAGGCAGAAGAGGTAACAGAAGAACCAGAAACAGCAGAGGATTCTTTTGAGGAAGTTTCTTCTGAGGAAGCAGACACAGACGAACAGTAAGAATGGAATCTGGTGAACAGTTATGGGAAAGAAGATACCACTTAGACAGTGTGTGGGCTGTCGTGAAATGAAGACAAAAAAAGAGATGATCCGGGTTATCAAGACACCGGAGAATGAAGTTGTCCTTGATGCAAAAGGAAAGCAGAATGGCAGAGGTGCATATCTTTGTTTTTCTGCGGAGTGTCTTCAGAAAGCAAGACGTTCAAAAGGACTGGAACGTTCTTTAAAGATTTCCATTCCTGATGAGATATATGACCGATTAGAAGAGGAGTTGAAGGAACTTGACACAAAACAGTAAAGTATTATCTATGCTAGGGCTTGCTGCTAAGGCAGGAAAGGTTGCCAGCGGAGAGTTTTCTACCGAAAAGGAAGTAAAATCCGGCAATGCCTGTCTGGTAATCGTAGCAGAAGATGCTTCTGACAATACAAAAAAATTGTTCCGGAATATGTGTAAGTATTATGAAGTGCCTATGGAAATCTTTGCGACCAAAGAGGAATTAGGGCATTGGATAGGTAAAGCGTACAGGGCTTCCATCTGTATCTTAGATGAAGGTTTTGCAAAATCAATCGTAAAAAAAATAAGTCTGAATATGGAGGGATAGTGTATGCCAAAAATGAGAGTACATGAGTTAGCAAAGTTATTAGATAAAAGCAGCAAAGAAATTATAGCAGAGTTAAAACAGCAGGGAGTTGAAGTACAGAGTCATATGAGTACAGTATCAGATGAACATGTAGATAAATTAAAAGCAAAATTCCAGAAAAAAGAATCTGGTAACAACCGCGGTAACAATGAAAGCCGTAGCAACGATAATCGCGGTAGCAGAAATGATAACCGTGGAGATAGAAATAATAACCGTAACGACAACCGTGGGGACGGAAGAAATAACAACCGCAATAACGACAATCGTAATGGACGTAATGAAAACCGCGGAGATGGAAGAAATAATAACCGAAATGATAACCGTGGCGGCCGTAACAACCGTAACGACAACCGAAATGACAACCGTGGCGGCGGAAGAAATAATAATCGTAATAACGACAACCGTGGCGGGCGTAATGATAATCGCGGAGATAACCGTAACAATAACCGTAACGGAAATGACAGAAGAAACAGGCCTTCTATGGGAGATACTCCGATTAACGCAAAAGAAACAAGAAACGGCAAAGAAAACCGCCATGACATCAATCGTGAGCACAGCCGTGACAACAAGGAAAACAACCGAAATGACAACCGTGGTGGCAAGAACAACCGCCGCAATAACCGCAATAATGATTTTGGCAGCTCAAGAAAGCAGAAGAACAATAAGAAGCAGCAGGCTCCAGTACAGCCACCAAAGCAGGAAGAGCCAAAGGAAGATGTAATCCGTAACATCACTCTCCCAGATCCAGTATCCTTAAAGGATTTGGCAGATGCTTGTAAGGTTCAGCCTTCTGTTATTATCAAGAAGCTTTTCATGGCAGGACAGATGGTAACCATCAACACAGAATTCTCTTTTGATGATGCAGCAGAAATCGCTTTAGAATATAACTGTATCGCAGAGGAAGAAGTAAAAGTTGATGTCATCGAAGAACTCTTAAAAGAGGAAGAAGAGGACGAAAGAAACTTAACAAGCAGACCACCAGTTGTCTGTGTAATGGGTCACGTTGACCACGGTAAAACTTCTCTTCTTGATGCGATTCGTTCCACACACGTTACAGCAGGAGAGGCTGGCGGAATCACACAGCATATCGGTGCTTATGTGGTAGAGATTAACGGAGAAAAGATTACATTCTTAGATACACCAGGTCATGAGGCATTTACTTCCATGCGTCTGCGTGGAGCACAGGCAACAGATATTGCTGTTTTAGTTGTTGCTGCCGATGACGGTGTTATGCCACAGACAATCGAGGCAATCAACCATGCAAAAGCTGCAGAGGTAGAAGTTATCGTTGCAGTTAACAAGATTGATAAAGAAGGTGCCAACGTTGACCGTGTAAAACAGGAACTTACTGAATACGGCCTTATCGCAGAAGACTGGGGTGGAAGTACCGTATTTGTACCAGTTTCTGCTAAGACAGGCGAAGGAATTGATGAACTCTTAGAGATGATTACTCTTACAGCAGAAGTATTAGAGCTGAAAGCAAACGCGAAGAGAAGAGCCAGAGGTCTTGTTATCGAAGCGAAACTTGATAAAGGCCGTGGACCAGTTGCTACAATCCTTATCCAGAAAGGTACGCTTCATGTAGGAGACAGCATTAACGTAGGTCATGCATTTGGCCGTGTTCGTGCGATGATGGATGACAAGGGTAACCGTGTAAAAGTAGCAGGCCCATCTACCCCAGTAGAGATTCTTGGTCTTAACGATGTACCATTCTCCGGCGAGGTCCTTATGGCTCACGGAAATGAAAAAGAAGCAAGAGCAACTGCTGATGCATTTATCGCATATGGAAGAGAAAAGATGCTCGAAGAGACAAAGAATAAGTTGTCCCTTGATGATTTATTTGATCAGATTCAGGCTGGTAACGTAAAAGAATTAAACCTTGTCGTAAAGGCCGATGTACAGGGATCTGTAGAAGCTGTAAAACAGAGTCTTATGAAGCTTTCCAATGAGGAAGTTATGATTAAAGTTGTACATGGTGGTGTAGGTGCCATTAACGAATCTGATGTAATCTTAGCTTCTGCATCTAATGCAATCATCATTGGATTTAATGTACGTCCAGATGCGATGGCAAAGGCTGCAGCAGAGAGAGAAAAAGTTGACATGAGATTATACCGTGTCATCTATAACGCAATTGAAGATATCGAAGCAGCGATCAAGGGTATGTTAGATCCTGTTTACAGAGAAAAAGTAATTGGTCATGTAGAAGTACGTCAGATTTACAAAGCTTCCGGTGTTGGAACAATCGCTGGATGTTATGTACTGGATGGTACGATTACAAAAGACGCACAGTCCCGTATCGTTCGTGATGGTATCGTTATTTACGAAGGAGAACTTGCATCCCTGAAACGTTTCAAAGATGACGTAAAAGAAGTAAAAGCAGGCTTCGAATGTGGTATCGTTTTTGAAAAATACAACGATATTAAAGAAGGCGACCAGATTGAAGCTTTCGTAATGGAAGAAATTCCTAGATAACAGGAGGTACTGTTATGAGAAAGAACAGTGTAAAAAATACTCGAATTAATTCCGAGGTATTAAAAGAACTGAGCCGTATTATTTCCAGAGAAATCAAAGACCCAAGAATCGCTCCGATGACTTCTGTTGTGTCTGTGGAAGTAGCTCCGGATTTAAAGACCTGTAAAGCTTATATCAGCGTGCTCGGTGATAAAGAGGCACAGGAATCTACTTTAGAAGGGCTCAGAAGTGCTCACGGTTATATCCGCCGTGAGTTAGCAAGAAGTATTAACTTAAGAAATACACCAGATGTTCGCTTTATTCTTGACCAGTCTATTGAATATGGCGTAAGTATGTCAAAGAAGATTGACGAGATTAATGCAGCAATGCATGAGAGAGAAAGAGAGGCATCGGAAGAATGAGTACAGACAAGAGAGAAAATGTGACATTTGCCGAAAGAAAAGAGGAGTTTGAGCGTCAGGTTCAGACTGCACAGACAATTGCCATATCCGGTCATATGAATCCGGACGGGGACTGTATTGGTTCCTGTCTCGGACTCTATACCTACATTGTGGAACAGTATCCAGAAAAAGAGGTAACATTATTTTTAGAACCGGTACAGGATAAATTCTCATTTTTAAAATATGCGGACCAGATTACACAGGAAAAGAAGATTGACGGACCGTATGACCTGTTTTTTTCTCTTGACTGTTCCGATACAGATCGTCTCCATAATTTCAAAGGTTATTTTGAAGAGGCAAAATACAAGATATGCGTAGACCACCATTTCACTAATGAGGGATTTGGTGACTTACGCTTTATCGTGCCGGACGCTTCTTCCACCTGCGAAGTATTGTTTGATATGTTTGACTGGGATAAGATTTCCCTTGAATGCGCGCAGGATCTTTACATGGGTATTGTTCATGATACCGGTGTATTCAAGCATACCAATACAACAAGAAAAACGATGGAGACCGCAGGTGCTTTACTTGAAAAAGGCATTCATTCCGAAGATATCATTGACCGGACATTTTACAAGAAGTCCTATGTGCAGAATCAGATTCTTGGCCGTGCATTAATGGAAAGTATCATTCTTTTGCATGGAAAGGTTATTTTTTCCATCGTTCGAAAGAGAGGCTTTGACTTTTATGGAATCGACAGCAGCGATTTAGACGGAATTATTGACCAGCTTCGTGTGACAGATGGCATTGAATGTGCAATTCTCCTTTATGAGAAAGAAGATGGTAACTACAAAGTCAGTATGCGTTCTAACGATGCAGTCGATGTCAGTGCAATTGCCAAAATCTTTGGCGGCGGTGGGCATATCAAAGCTGCCGGCTGTACGGTACATGGCCAGCCAAGAGATATCGTAATGAATATCACCCATATGGTAGAGCATCAGTTAAATGAACAAGAAGAAAAGCAGGAATCAATTTATGATAAGCGGAATTCTTAATATTAAAAAAGAACCAGGTTTTACTTCCCATGATGTAGTGGCAAAGCTTCGCGGCATTGTACATCAGAAAAAAATCGGACATACCGGAACCCTTGATCCGGATGCGACCGGAGTACTTCCAGTGTGTCTTGGAAAGGCAACCAAGCTTTGTGACATTATCGGAGATTGGGATAAAACGTATGAAGCTGTTCTTTTGCTTGGAAGAGAAACCGATACCGAAGATACAAGCGGACAGACATTAAAAGAACGAGAGGTAACGGTCACGGAAGAAGAGATAAGAGATATTATCCTTTCTTTCCAGGGAAGTTACGATCAGATTCCACCGATGTATTCCGCTAAAAAGGTAAACGGAAAGAAACTCTACGAACTTGCAAGACAGGGAATCGTTATTGAAAGAAAGCCATGTCCAGTCACCCTTTCTTCTATCATTATTAAAAAAATAGATTTGCCTTACGTCACCTTTGAAGTAACATGCTCAAAAGGAACCTATATCCGCAGCCTTTGTCGTGATATTGGAGAAAAGGCAGGATGCGGCGGTTGTATGGCAGGACTTGTCCGTACCAGAGTATCTTCTTTTAAGATAGAGGATGGATTCACCCTTTCAGAAGTAGAAGACATGCGCGATGCTGATACATTACTGGAACATATCGTACCAGTCGATGAAGTATTTTTGCATCTGCCAGCTTTTTTTGTGAAAAAAGAAGGAGAAAAACTTCTCTATAATGGGAATCCGATTTCTCTTTCTTTGTGTGCTTTGGATGAAAATTCATCGATTAGTAACTGGCAATTATATAAGGACTTGTCATCTAATGAACAAATGAAAATGGAAGAAGCGGATACAGAGGATCTTGGTAAGAAAGAAAAGTCAGGCAAAGACGGAAAACAGTATAGCAGTTATACTGTTGGTAACAGATTCCGTGTTTATGACAATCAGAAAAACTTTATAGGAATTTATCAGCTTCAGGAAAAGAAGATGTTAAAACCTTATAAGTTGTTTTTGTAGGTCACTATAAGAATGATATAAAATACAAAATCCATACCGCAAGTTAGCGGTTTCGGAGGAAAAAAATGGAATATATAACAAGCTCAGACTTTCATTTCAAAGACACCGCAGTTGCACTTGGAAAGTTTGAAGGGATTCACCGGGGACACCAGCTTCTAATGGACGAAGTAAAAAAACAGGAGCTTCACGGACTGCGAAGCGTTGTATTTACCTTTGACCGTCCAACCAGACTGACCCTTACTGGTGATACAGAATATAAACAAATCTATACAAAAAAAGAACGCCGGGAAATTCTTGAAAAACGAGGAATCGACATATTGATTGAGCATCCTTTCACAAAAGAATTTGCTGCATTAACCCCTGACAGATTTATCAGGGAAGTCCTCGTAGAAAAAGTGGGGGCAAAAGTAATTGTTGTCGGAACAGACTTCCATTTCGGTAAGAACCGCTCCGGTAGTATTACAGACTTAGAAAAGCTAGAAGAAGAATGCGGATATCACCTTATTGTAGTCGAAAAGTTACAATTAAATGGAAAGGATATCAGCAGTACCAGAATTCGTGCTTCTCTTGAAAAAGGAGCAATGGAAGAAGCCAAAGCTCTCTTAGGCAGAAACTACAGTGTTTCCGGGGAAATCCTTCACGGAAATGCACTTGGACGAACTATACAGGTTCCAACTATCAACCAGCAAGTTCCGTCCTTTAAACTACTGCCGCCAAATGGTGTGTATGTTTCTAAAATCCACTGGAAAGACGAAGTTTACTACGGCATTACCAACATCGGAACCAAGCCAACCGTCAACAATACCAGCGAAAAAACAGTCGAGACCAATATCTTTGATTTCAATAAAGATGTTTATGGCGAAGAAATGGTCGTAGAACTTCTGCATTATCACAGAAAAGAAACTCGTTTTTCTTCTGTGGAGGCATTGCAGGCACAGCTTTTTCAGGATATTGAATTTGGAAAGCAGTATGTTACTAATGTACTGTCTCATTGATATATGTGATTTGAAGGACTATTGTAACAAATTATTCTTTAAGATCAATTATTAAAAAACAAAAAGATCAAAGATAGGTTTCTATATCCGCTTAGGGATGAGTAAAGACATATCTTTGGTCTTTTTTTGTCCACTTCCAGCAAGAAGAGTTCTATCTAGAGCATTTTAAGGTAGAAAATGAATGGTGTCCGTTACTGATTTTTTATTCGTCTCTTTTAAATACCATTTTGGCTAAGGTAGGGGATGAATTGTGTCTGTTGTCCATTGGATTTGACAGCTTATCATCCATAAAATAAATAAATTTCACAATAAAATCAAAATATTTTTGTGGAAATTGTCTGAAAACTAGTGTATAATAAAATTAAATGCAAAAGCAAAGGCTTATGCATATCCTGAAAAGAATGACAAAAGGAGTGGTCTTATGAACACAATAATCACAATCGGAAGACAGTACGGAAGCGGCGGAAAAGAAATCGGTAAGAAGCTTGCTGAATATTATAACATACCATTTTATGATAAAGAACTTTTAAAAGTGGCAGCCAAAGAAAGCGGTATCTGCGAGGAGATGTTTGAAAACTTCGATGAGAAACCAACCACAAGTTTTCTCTACTCCCTCGTAATGGATCCATACGCATTAGGCTATAACGCAGCCTCCTTTGATATGCCACTCAACCAGAAGGTATTCCTTGCCTCCTTTGATGCCATCAAAAAGGTAGCAGATGAAGGTCCATGTATTATCGTAGGCCGCTGTGCAGACTATGCCTTAAAAGACTATGACAATAAGCTGAATGTATTCATCCACGCACCAATGACTTTCAAAAAATTCCGTATCCAGGAACAGTATGAGGTTCCAGAAGCCAAAGTCAAAGACGTAGCTATCAAGACAGATAAGCAGCGTGCAAGCTACTATAATTACTACACTTCTAAGAAGTGGGGAGACTTGAAGAGTTATGATCTTTGCATTGATAGTAGTATCTTAGGTATTGATGGAACAGTGGAACTGATCAAACAGGCTGTAGCATTAAAAGAGAAGAATTTATAAAGAGACGAAATAAGTCACGTTAGTTTATCGTAAGCTGACGAAAACTCCAAAGAACCTATCCTCCTATCTGTGGCCTCGGAGCAAGTGTTGAATGCGAGCGTGTAAGCGAACATTCAACGCGCCGCGACTAAAGTCACAGATAGGAGGATAGGTTCTTTGGAGTTTTCTGTCTTTGATTACGGCCGAGACAAAGAGATTATTTTTGCCTTTGATAAATTAAGGAAGGTTTGGGGATGTTAATACAATAAGAATATGGTAGACTTACGGTTAGTAAGGAATTGCCTATCTTGTTGCTTAAGCTGTATAATGAGAGAACAATAAGTATATCGTGGAGGGCTATTTTAAAAGTTTCTTTATTTAAATTTGTTCATTCTTATGGATACATTATATGTTGAGGAAAAAACAGAAATTTAATATACAATATTTTGAATTGTTGCTAAAATCCTTCTATATTTTTAAAAAAATAATAGAATTTTTTCTGTGTATATAGTATAATAAAAACATAGGAGGAGATTTATGTCAAAAATTAATACAGGGAATGCAAATCGAGAGTACAAAGACCGTTTATTTCGTTTTGTTTTTGGAGCAAAAGAGAACAAAGCTTATTTATTATCCTTGTGTAATGCAGTAAGTGGTACAAATTACACCGATGTAGATGATATCGAAATCACAACATTAAGTGATGCCATCTACATTAAGATGAAGAATGATATTTCATTTTTAATAGACAGCCAGATGAATTTATTCGAACATCAAAGTACTTTTAACCCCAATATGCCACTTCGTGGTATAGAATATTTTGCAGAACTGTATGGGAACTATATTAAGGCAAATGGATTGAATATTTATGTCAATTCTTTGCAAAAGATTCCAACACCAAGATATTTTGTTTTTTATAATGGAACAGAGGAACAGCCGGATGTAGTTAAACTAAAATTATCTGATGCATTTCAAATTCTTGATGATTCAGGAGAATTTGAGTGGACTGCAACGATGATTAATATTAATTATGGACATAATCAGAAGCTATTAGAGAAGTGCCAGCCATTGCATGAATATGCACATTTTATTAAACTTGTAAGGGAATACTCGCAAACAGTGAATTTAAAAGAAGCCATAGATTTAGCAGTTGAACAGGTTAAAGAATGGGAATGTATTGGAGATTTTTTGTACCGATGGAAAAGAGAGGTGAGTGTTATGTTATTGACTGAATTTGACCAGAAAAGTTATGATAACGGCTTAATAAAAGTTGGCGTGGAAAAAGAACGTTACGAAAAAATGTGTGAAATGATTACTATGAACTTCCCGGTAGAAAGTATAGCAAAACTTTACAAAGTTCCTGTAGATTATGTATTAAAGCTGAAAAATGATTTGGAAAATAACGCAACAAATTAAAGTGATTTTCAATCCCAGAGGGTATTACTGATCTCTGGGATTTTATTTATTTTGAAAGAGAATAAAATAGATAGAATGATATTTTTATTGATAAGGAGATGCATTCGATGTAAGTGGTAGATAGTGCGTACCTTGACAAAATTTTAGACCGCCAAACGGCGGTCTTATTTTTTCTCTGTCTTTCTGCATTTCTCTGGAAGATTTGGTGACCATGGCAACAGGTCCTCACAAAAACTTAAGTCTTTATCATCCATATGCTTTGGTATCTCTTCCAATAGATACAAAGTATTCATATGGTTTTAGATGGTTTGGGATATGCTCCAGACAGGCTTTGCGGATACGTCGTAAACGATAATAGTAATTTGATTTGGAGATGCCCTTGGTATCGCACCATTGTTCTACCGTCATATCGGAAGGACGATTCTGGCATTCTTTGACCAACTGGATCCATTGCTGCAAACGATAGTCAGCAGCAACTGCTGTAGTAATAGAACTCATAGGAAATGCCTCCTAACCAGTCCTAAAAGTTGAGTACTGAACTTTTAAGACATTTAATAATCATAGGACTATTATGGCACTGGTTGGAGGTAAAATCCAGATACGGACTATCTACCACTTACCATAGTAACGCATCAAAAGTCCCGGAGATACGAACTTCGGGACTTTTGCACAGTGGACTAAATATCTTTTATTTAATTATTTTTTCTCGATTTGTTTTTATATTTTTAAATGCTATCAGACCTTTTGTACCATCCTCAGTTTTAATATAATAATGATTATCAACTTCTTCAAGAATAATTGCTTTGTCACCTCTTTGTAATTTTAAATGTAGTTTTTTACCCATACTTATATTATTATAGTCATTTCCAAGGATATTTGTCCGTTTCTCAATAATTGCTTTGTACATATCTGCATTATCATGTGCAATTTCAAAAAACCAGGTATAATTAGGCGTTTTTTCTTTAAGGAGATTTTTTTTGTTTACATAGCCAGTTAATTTTCCATTAGTAACTTCTATATATCTATCATCCTCTAACGTTATACTAGAATCAACTGCAATAACAGAATCTCCTTTTTTAAATGTTTTTGTGCTATATTTTATAGGTGAAAAGTATGGAAATAATCTATTATAATGAAATTGAGGACAACCATAGTAAATTTTGGTATCAGTTAACACCTCGTATTCATTAACATTATTAACTGAATTTTGTATATGTGTTGAAGCATAGTCTGTATAGCTTTTTATACTTGTCCCTATAATATAATTATAACTTACTAAAAGCAATAATATTTGGATTATAAATAAACCAAAATTAATCCATTTTTTTTCTACTGATAGAGCTAATATGAATAAAATATATTTAATTATTGCAATTATAAGAAAGAAAATTAATAATTTTTTGTATGGGCTCCAATTAAAAGTTGAAAATAGATACCCACATTCGTCCATATTTGCTACCTCGCCAATAAGAAAAAGAGTAGTAAATAAAGGTATAATTAGAAGGAGTCCAGTTAATGAAGCCCATACATTCTGGATAGATATATTATATAAAATCGTGCTGATTAAGATAAATAGTAATAAAAGAAATCCTATTGCAAAGAGAGTACAAAATAAAATAGTAGCAACACTTTTAATTATTAAATCAAGTCCACTAATTAAAAGTAAAATTATACAAACGCTAAGCCAAACGGGAATAAAAAATAAAATTACCGACATATTCTTCACCTCATTATTTTTTTTATAAGTATATGGACAGTTTATATTAAATTTATTTTATAATAAAAAAGGATGAATGAAAAGTTTAATTTTTCAGTTTGAATGTAGAATCAATAGTATTTTATTGATTGACATATGTTAATTTAGCGATATTTACAAAATATTACATCCTGTAGCTTATATAGGATTAAAAATAATTATATGACATAAAATATTAATTTTAATTGTGAATGTCATTAATTATGTTAAAATATAAGTATCGAAAATAACTAAGGTTAAGTTTAAGCTGGGATGATAACATTTCAACCTCCGACAATTATGATACCTTAATTATATCAGATA
>ENA-OROU01001582-OROU01001582.1-human-gut-metagenome-genome-assembly--contig:-NODE-1582-length-18689-cov-2.708061_pt1 | contig 18689 bp, 18 predicted proteins | sample MGYA00242131_ERZ509054 | MGnify/ENA primary metagenome ERZ509054 (study PRJEB26280, sample SAMEA2338749) | human gut metagenome | biome: human gut; feature: human-associated habitat; material: faeces... | reverse complement strand
TATTATTAGGAGTTGATAAAGAGAACAATTTATTAGGAATCAAGCCAGTTGATAAAACAGCAATAGATGAAGGAATTTATCCAAGTGATCAATTGCATCGTATTTCAATTGGTAAAAGTTATGGACGTGTTTCTAATAAAAATTTTATTGAAAACCTTGCTAGAGAATATCATTTAGATTTAAGTGATAAACAAGGTCTAAAGTATCCTGCAAATTTTGATGTTGTTCACCAAATATTAACAGTTAATCTATAAGGGAGGGATAGATCATGATGTTATGGATATGGCTAGGCGTTATCATTGTAACTGCTATTATTGAATTAGTTACAATCGATTTAGTAAGCATCTGGTTTACACTTGGTGGAATCGGTGCCTTAATTGCCTATGCTTTAGGTTTAAATCAAACCATTCAAATTATTATCTTTATCATTTTAAGTGTTATTTGTATTGGCATCAGCAGACCTCTTGCTAAGAAATACTTAAGAACACAAACAGTCAGTACAAACTATGATCGTGTTATTGGTCAACATGGACTTGTTTTAAAAAGAATTGATGCTGATACAAGAGGAGAAGTTAAGGTGCTTTCTATGGAATGGTCCGCTTCTAGTGTAGATAATTCTACTTTAGAAGAAGGAGATTATTGTGAAATTCTTGCTGTAGAAGGTGCTCATCTTGTGGTTAAAAAAATTAATAAATAAAGGAGAAAGAAAATGAGTATTATTGGTTTAATTTTAATTATCATTGTTTTAATTATTATTGTCAGTGTTATTGCATTTGCAATTCGTATTGTTCCTCAATCAAAAGCTTATGTTGTAGAAAGAATCGGTGCTTATAATCGTACTTGTAGTGTTGGACTTCATATTTTAGTTCCATTTTTAGATCGTGTTGCTAATAAGGTTTCTTTAAAGGAACAAGTTGTAGACTTTGCGCCTCAACCTGTTATTACTAAAGATAATGTTACAATGCAAATTGATACAGTTGTTTATTATCAAATTACAGATCCTCGTTTATTCACATATGGTGTCGATCGTCCTATTAATGCCATTGAAAACTTAACAGCAACAACTCTTCGTAATATTATTGGGGATTTGGAATTAGATGAAACTTTAACATCTCGTGATATTATTAACTCACGTATGAGAAGTATCCTTGATGAAGCAACTGATCCTTGGGGAATTAAAGTTCACCGTGTTGAAGTTAAAAATATCATTCCACCTCGTGATATTCAAGAAGCTATGGAAAAACAAATGCGTGCTGAACGTGAAAGACGTGAAGCTATTTTACAAGCTGAAGGTAAGAAAACAGCTGCTATCTTAAATGCTGAAGGGGATAAACAATCAACGATCTTAAGAGCGGAAGCTGAAAAAGAAGCAGCCATCGCTAAAGCTGAAGGTCAAGCAGAAGCATTACGTTTAGTTTACGAAGCACAAGCAAAAGGTATTACTTATATCAACGATGCACATCCAGATCAAGCTTATGTCACTTTACAAGGTTTCAAAGCTTTAGAAAACTTATCTAAAGGTGATGCTACTAAGATTATTATTCCAAGTGAATTACAAGGAATTGCAGGATTAGCAACTACTTTAAAAGAAGTTGTAACTGAAAAGAAAGATAAGGAATAGTTAAAAACAGTCTTCGGACTGTTTTTTCATATTCTTTTTTTTATGTCATATAGTGTATAGGGTGAATAATGATGTGTGGAATTTTATGTTTATATAATCAACAAAGAAATGTCTTAGATGATTGTGGAAAATTTAATAAAATGCTCCATTTATTAGACCATCGCGGTCCTGATGATATGCGAACTTATTTTGATCAACATGTTTTATTAGGTCATTGCCGTCTTTCAATTATTGATTTAAAAGGAGGTATGCAACCTTTAGAATATACTTATCAAGATATTACTTATCGCATTATTTTTAATGGTGAAATTTATAATATGAATGAGTTAAAGAAACATCTTATTGATTTAGGTTTCCATTTTTATAGTCAAAGTGATAGTGAGGTTTTACTTGTCAGTTTTATTGCTTATAAAGAAAAATGTTTAAATATGTTAGATGGTATCTTTTCATTTGTTATATCTTATGAAAATAAAATCTTTGCTTGTCGTGATCATTTAGGTGTAAAGCCTCTCTTTTATTATTTAAAAGATGATGATTTAGTCATTTCAAGCGAAATTAAAGCTATTTTAATGTACATTGGAAAATGTGTTGTTGATAAAACAGGAATTAAAGAATTACTAGGTTTAGGTCCTAGTTTATCACCAGGAAGTACACTTTATAAAGATATTTATAGTTTAAGACCTGCTCATTATTTATGGTTTGATGGTGAGCATTTAATGATTGAAAGATATTGGTCTTTACAAAAAAAAGCACATCTAAAAAGTTATGAAGAAACTGTTCAAGATGTACGCTTCCTTGTAAATAAAAGTATTCAAAGACAATTATTAAGTGATGTACCTATTTCTTGTATGTTATCTGGTGGTTTAGATTCGAGTATTATTACAGCTATAAGCAGTCAATACGTCAATCATATTTCAACCTATAGTATTGATTACTTAGACCAAGATAAATATTTCCAACCCTATGATTATCAACTTACAAAAGATAGTGATTATATTGATTTAATGGTCAATCGTTATCATAGTCACCACAATAATGTTGTTTTATCACAAAAGAATTTAATTATTTTTTTAAAACAAAGTTTAATGGCTAGAGACGCTCCAGGAATGGCTGATATTGATTCTAGTTTTCTATTATTTTGTAAAGAAATTAAAAGAAATCATAAAGTGGTTTTATCTGGTGAATGTGCAGATGAAATTTTTGGAGGTTATCCTTGGTTTTATAAAAAAGAACTTTATAGTCTAGATTCATTTCCATGGATTAGAGATATTGATCAAAGATTAGAACTTCTTAATGAAAATATAAAAAAATTGAACATTAAAGAATATGTTCAAAGTAAATATTATCAATCACTTAATGAAATAGACTACCTCGATCAAAGCTTTTACGATACCAATAAAAGAAAGATGATTTATTTAAACATTGAATGGTTTATGCAAACACTCTTAACACGGAGTGATAGCCAATCTATGTATAACGCTGTAGAGCTTCGTGTACCCTTCGCTTCAAAAGAAATCGTTGAATATATGTACAATGTCCCTTGGACCTATATGTTTAAAGATCAACAAGAAAAAGCTGTTTTACGTGATGCTTTCAAAGACTTCCTTCCTCAAGAAATCTATAATCGTAAGAAAAATCCTTACCCTAAAACTCATTCTCCATTTTTCCTTACTTACATTAAAAATCTTCTCTTAGAAACACTTAACGATAAAAATAACATTCTTTATCAACTTTTTGATATTAAAAAACTTAAACACTTTATTGAAAACAGCGAAAGCATTGAAGTTCCTTGGTTTGGTCAACTCATGATGGGACCACAACTCCTTGCCTATTTTTATCAAATCTATATGTGGGGTAAAATATATCATATAGAATTAGAGCTTTAATAAAGCTCTAATTCTATTTCTTGACTATTTAAACGAATGTCTTGTAGATATTCGTTTTTTACTCTTATTTGTGTATTATTCACAGATACTTGAGGAATGTCTTTAACCCATTCTTGTAACATTTTAGCATAGTTAAGCTTTAAAAAACCATAACGTATACTTCCTTGACTATCAATAATAATATCTTCATTAACATAAGGTCTTGCATCTATGTGTATTTTAGTTTCAATTCCTTTATAGACTAAAACCATTCTTATTTGAATATACTGATCTATTTTTATTTGGATGTCTTTTAGCTTTCCTTTTTCTATAAAGAATCGTTTATAAATGATCCAAACAAGTTTTTCTAAAGTTTTTACATCAATTTTCATAATCTCACCACTTTATTATATGTATAAAAAATCAAGAAGCTTAAGCTTCTTGAATATTTTTATGAATAATATCTAACATTTGATTCAATTCTTGATAATCAATTTGTCCTGGAGCACTTGCTTTTCCTACAGAAGCAAAAGTAATTGCACTACCGAATTGTTCACCTACTAAACGTGAAGTAAGTCCAATAGATGACATTGACATTGTCACAATTGGTTTTTGAGCATATTCATGTTTAGCTTGAACTGTAAATGAAAGTAGATTTAATAAATCTTGATAATCTTCTGGCATAACTGCTACCTTCATAATATCTGCTTCTAAAGAATCCATTGATCTAAATTTTTGCATCAATGAATCAACTTCTGGTGTTCTATCAAAGTTATGACTTGACATCAACATATATTTACCAGCATCATGAATAAGTGTTCTTAATTCAATTGCCATATTTGTTCCTAACGCTAATTCAACATCGTAAATATCAAATGCATTTGCTTCAACTGCTAATTTATAAACATTGAAATAATCTTTAGGATCAATTTCAACTTCTCCACCTTCTGCAGCTGTACGAATTGTTAGAATGATTGGCTTTTTAATTTGTAAAGCAGCAATATTTAAAAATAAATTCTTTAATGCATCAAATTGTAAAATATTTTTATAAAAATCAATTCTTAATTCAATGATATCAACATCTAATTGATCAAACTCTTTTAATTTATCTAAGATTGCTTCATCATTATCTTCAACAATAGGAACACATACTTTAGGTTTTCCCTCTCCAATGATGACTCCTTTAATTTCAATACTCATATTTACACCTTCTTTGATTATTTAATAATTCAACAGCATAATAATATCATATTTTTTTATTAGAGTGTTAATTTTTTTATAATTTGCAAAAAAAGCATTAAAATTAATTAATGCTTTTGATTCTTTATAACTTTTTGTCTTGAGAATTCTTCACGTTCTTTTTCTTCAAGCGATTCACTAATAAATTTAATTGTTTCTTCAAAACGTGGAATTGAAATATTTTTTAAGGCATTCGCACGTTTTTGTGTTTTTCTAATAGTATTTGCTAGACGATAAACTGAGTTTTCAACTTCTGCTAAAACAACAGTCAATTCTTTAACACGATAGAAACATTCATAAGCATAGTCTACTTTTGAATTAGAACGATCCATGTTATAACTACATACCATTGGTTGTTTATGATAAGTAATTTTAGGAATTTCTACACCCATAACACTTCGATAAGCAATACTGATTCCATAATCAATAGGTGTTGCTGTAACTAAGTCACTAATCAACCCTAAAGAGATATTTGCTTCTTGTAAAGCATCGTAAGCATTTTGATAAGCTTCCGTAATTTCATCTCTGACCATTTTAACATCATCTAATAATGACATCATTTCTTTAATAAGAACATTTCTTTTCTTATCTAATAAATCATATCCAAGAACAGCTAATTGTAATTGTTTCTTTGTAGAAATTAAATTTCCTTTTGTTGGAACAACTTTTAAAGCCATAATTAATCACCTGCTTCTTGTAATTCTTTGATGATTGATTTTTCTTTAATATGGAAACGTTTTACAGCACGATCATGATCATAATGTTCATCTAATAATTTGTTATCTAGACGATCAAGTGCTTCTCTTGGTAAAACAGAAACTAAATCCCATCCTAAATCTAATGTTTCTTCAATTGATCTATTGGCATCGAAACCTTGATTTAAGAAATGTTGTTCAAATAGTTTACCAAATGATAAATATTGTTTATCTAATGGAGATAATTCATCTTCACCGATAACTGATGTTAATGATTTAACATCTTGTACGTGAGCGTAACATGCAAATAATTGGTTAGCAATGTCTTGATGATCGCCACGTGTATATCCTTCACCGATACCATCTTTCATTAAACGTGAAAGTGATGGTAAAACATCAACTGGTGGATAAATACCTGCTGAGTTTAATTCAGGTGACAAAGTAATTTGTCCTTCAGTGATATATCCAGTTAAGTCAGGAACTGGATGAGTAATATCATTGTTAGGCATTGTTAAAATAGGAATTTGTGTTACAGAACCTTCTGCCCCTTTAATAATACCAGCTCTTTCATATAAAGAAGCTAAGTCAGAATATAAGTAACCTGGATAACCTTTACGTCCAGGAATTTCTCCTTTACTTGAAGAGAATTCACGTAACGCTTCACAATAGGAAGTAATATCTGTATAGATAACTAATACGTGCATATTTTGTTTATAAGCTAAATATTCAGCAGCAGTTAAAGCACAACGTGGAGTTAATGTACGTTCAATGATTGGATCATTTGATAAGTTTAAGAACATAACAACTCTTTCCATAACTCCTGCTTCTTTAAAGCTTCGTTTAAAGTAGTTTGCAACGTCATTTGTAACACCCATTGCCGCAAAGACAATGGCGAAACCTTTTCCTGATTCATCCGCAACTTTTGCTTGTTTAACGATTTGTACAGCTAAACGGTCATGTGGTAAACCTGAACCAGAGAAGATTGGTAATTTTTGTCCACGAATTAATGTAGCAAGACAGTCAATTGATGAAATACCTGTATTGATATAGTTACGTGGATAAACACGGCTTACTGGATTTAATGGTAAACCATTGATATCCATCATTTCTTCTGCATAAATTTCACCTAAACCATCGATTGGTCTACCAGCACCATTGAAGACACGTCCTAAAATTTCTTTAGAAACAGGTAATTCCATTGGTCTACCTAATAATTTAGTTTTTGTATTTTCTAGTGATAAGTCATTTGTTCCTTCAAATACTTGAACAACGATTTTTTCACCTTCAATTTGGACAACACGTCCAGAACGTGTTGTACCATTTTTTAATTGAATTTCAACCATTTCGTCGTAAGAGGCACCTTTTACGTGATCTAAAACGACTAATGATCCATTGATTTCATTTAATCCTACATATTGTAGTGCCATTTTTATTTCCTCCTACGCTACAGATTTTAATGCATTATCAATATCTTGATAATAAGTATCTAATTTTTCAATATGATCATTTGGAATATCATATTTCATTTTAATTAATTGTTCAAAAATACCAGTTTCACTAATTGCTCGAACAACTTTACCTTGAGCAACAGCTTCTTGACATTTTTTATTTAAATATAAGATAACATCCATCATCTTTAATTGTTTAGCAAGTGGTACGTATGTATCATCCTTATGGAAGGCATTTTGTTGTAAATAACCAACACGAACCACTTTTGCGATTTCCATCACTAATTTTTGATCTTCTGGTAAAACATCAGGTCCCATTAAGTTAACAATTTCATTTAATCTTGATTCTTCAGCAAGAATGAATGAAAGTTGTTGACGATCACTGACGAAATCAGAACCAACATTTTTGTCATACCATTTTTCAAGATCATAAACATAATCACTATAAGATTGTGTCCAGTTAATTGCGAAATAATGACGAGCATAAGCCAAGGCTTTATCTAAGGCCCAGAAACATCTTACGAAACGTTTTGTATTTTGTGTAACTGGTTCTGAGAAGTCTGCTCCTTGTGGTGATACGGCACCGATGATTGAAACAGAACCTTCTTGTCCATTTAAAGTTTTCATGTATCCAGCACGTTCATAGAATTGTGATAAACGTGATGGTAAGTAAGCTGGGAATCCTTCTTCAGCTGGCATTTCTTCTAGACGACCAGAAATTTCACGTAACGCTTCTGCCCAACGTGAAGTTGAATCGGCCATGATTGCACAGTGATATCCCATATCACGATAATATTCAGCTAAAGTAATTCCTGTATAAATACTTGCTTCACGTGCGGCAACTGGCATGTTTGAAGTATTAGCAATTAAGACAGTTCTATCAGTTAATGGTTTACCACTCTTAGGGTCAATTAACTCACTAAATTCTTCAAGAACTTGTGTCATTTCGTTTCCACGTTCTCCACAACCAACATAAATGATAATGTCGGCATCACACCATTTAGCAATTTGGTGTTGTGTCATTGTTTTACCAGTACCGAAACCACCTGGAATAGCAGCAGTTCCACCTTTAGCGATTGGGAATAATGTATCGATAACACGTTGTCCTGTTACTAAAGGAATAGAAATTGGTAAACGTTCTAGAGTTGGACGTGCTTGTTTAATTGGCCATTTTTGACATAATGTACATTCATGAATTTGACCATGTTCATCTTCAATTTTCATTACGACATCATTGATTTTATATTGACCATTTTCTTTTACTTCAACAACTTTACCACTTAAAAGTGGTGAAAGTATACATCTGTGTTCAATTAAATCTGTTTCAGGACATGTTGCATAGATGTCTCCACCTTTTAAAACATCTCCTACTTTTACTTTCATTGTAACGTCCCATAATTTTTCAACATCAAGTGAATCAACATCGCTTCCGGCTTCAATAAAAGCACCTGATTGTTCAGCGATGGCTTTTAATGGACGTTCAATCCCATCAAAGATATTTCTTAAAATACCAGGACCTAATGTAACACAAATTGGTGATCCTGTAGAAATAACAGGTTCTCCTGGTTTTAAACCAGTTGTTGTTTCATATACTTGGATAGTTGTTAAATCTTTAGAAATTGAGATAACTTCACCCATTAATTTAGCATGACCAACATAAACCATTTCTAACATTGAAAAGTCTTTGGCATTTTTTACTTTAACAACGGGACCATTAATAGAATAAATTACATTTTCACTCATCTTTAATCCCCCTATTTAATCATCAATCCAGAAGTCTTATAGAACCAATCTTTTTGAGCTTCTAAATTTGAGTCTAATGATTCATCTACGACAACATTTGTTGTTTTATTTTCAATAATGAATCCACCTAATTGAATTTGTTGACCTTCTTCAACTTCAATTGGTAAAGTATATGCTTTCTTTAAATCATCAGCATATTTTAAATCTTCTTTTCTTACACATAAAACACAATCAGTCATTTGATATTCATCACTTACTGCTTTTACATGACTTGTAAGATATTCAAGATAATTAGAACTATTTACAAATTCAACAAGTTTATTTTTTACTTCTGTAAAAATTGTATTAACATATTCTTCTCTTTTTTCAACTAATTTTTTTAGTCTTTCTTCTAATTGAGCTGAAGCTTCAATACTTGCTTTAGAAGAAATTTCTGCTAATTCTTTATCTAATTGATGCTTAGCATCAATTTCAGCTTCACCTCTTAATTGGTTATAAGCTTCTTGTTCAATTGCTTTTGCTTCATCTAAAATTTCTTTTTCTTCAGCAGATGAAATTTTTTCAATTTCATCTTTGATATAAAGAAAGACTTGATCTTTTTTTTGCATAGCACTTTCTCCTATAACTTAACTCCAATTGCTTCTGAAACATATCTATCAATCGTTTCACCAATTTTAGAATTTCCATGTCTATCTGGAATTTCTACAAGCAATGGTTTTTGTTGTTTTAATTTTATTTCAGAAATAACATCAGGAGCTAATTCAATTAATTTCGTTGTAATTAAAATCACACCTATGGATCTATCTTTCATTTTTGTTTCCAAAACTTCAAGAAAATCACGTCTTTTATGAACAACTTCTCCTTCAATACCAACAAGTCTTAAACCCATCTCAGTATCGACATTGTCACTTATTAAATAAAATTTCATAAAAAATCACTCTCTAAATTAGATTTTGTTGATAATTAAGATAGAGATTAATAAACCATAGATTGCAACCCCTTCACCTAAGGCAACGAAGATTAATGATTTACCAAAGTTCTTTTCATTTTCAGAGAAAGCTCCGATAGCTGCTGGAGCTGCTGCTGCAACGGCAATACCTGCACCTAAAGCAGAGAAACCAGTTGATAAAGATGCTGCTAAGAATCCTAAACCTTGAGCAATTGTACCAGTGATTGTAGCAACTTCACCTGCTGCAAATACACTTGAATTTGACATAGCAACTAATAAACATAAAACAACGGCACCAGCGAAACCACTGATATGAACACCTAATCTTCTTTTAGCGCTTTGAGCTGATACTTTTCCTGTAAATACTTTAATTAATGGTAATGTTAATAAAACTACTGCAACTAATGGTAATAAAATTTCTAATACTGTCATAATAAATTTCCTCCTTGAATTTAATCTTCCTTAATAGTTTTAAATGGAATTCCATTTCCTTCATAATAACGTGAAAACATTTCGTAGAATTCAAGACGTAATACTTGAATACCAACGATCAATCCTTCAAGACACATTACGAAAACGTTTCCTAAAATCAAGACGATGATTTCACCAAATCCTCCTACCATTTCAGCAAGAGTATAAACAACAAGCATCATACCAGCATGCGATAAAACGAATCCCCCAACACGCAAGAATGACATTGTGTTTGTAATAAATGATAAGACTACTTCAAATAATTCGAAGAATCCTTCAACAAAGAATGCTCCAAAACCATTTGGGAACATTTCACCATGTTCTTCTAATTTTCTAATTAACGGTTCTTTTAAGAACATTAAGATAAGTGGTAATACAATTAAAATTAAAATATAGAAAATATTTACAAAATGTTGTCCTGTAAGCATTCCAAGTGCTGCAACAATAACAGCAACATAGAATGTAACCCCACATAAACCATTTTGACTTAAAATCGCTTCACCGATATTTTTCTTTTTAAAGTTCAAAACAATACTGAATGTCATTGAAATAAGAATTAAGACAATACCAAGTCCAATGGCAGCCATTAATAATGTCATTGTATTTTCTGGTGACATTGCATTAAAGAATGAGAAACCTTTGAAATATTCAGATAAGATTTCTTCATTTCCAAAGAATGAACCAAAGAATACACCGAAGATTGCACTGGAAATACCTAAACGAACTCCCACGCCACCTAATTTTAAATTAAATTTCTTTTCAGCAACAAGGCCTACTAAAGAAAGAATAATACCTTGTCCTAAGTCACCAAACATAATACCAAATAATAAAGTATATGAAATAGCAACTAATAATGTTGGATCTACATCATTGTAACGAGGTACACCATACATTTCGACGAACATTCTAAATGGTCTTGCAAACCATGAATTTTTAAGTCTTGTTGGTGGTTCTAGACGTACATCTGATGTAGCAGGTAAAACTTCAAGTTTAACACCATCGATACTTTCAAAAGTGTTTTTGAAATTATCTAAATCATTCTTAGGGACAAATCCATGAACATTTAATTTATCACCTAATTTAACAATATATTTTTGCATTGCATAAACTGAATTTAATTTTTTAGCAACACTATAAATACGTGTTAATTCTTCCATATTTTCTGAAATTGTTTTATCAATTCTATTTTGTAAATCTTGGCTGTATTGTTTAGCTGAATCAGATTCATTTTGAATTTCTTTTTCAGCTAATTCACATGAACCATGAACGAATTCAGGAATATGGATTTTTTCAAAATAAAGTGATGTAAAAACATTATCCACTTCAGGAGCATCTGTAGGTGTCGTCATATACATACACCATACATATTTATCATCTCTTTGAAATGCTTTATAAACAAATGGTAATGTTTCATAATACTCTAACTTTCCTTCATTATTGAGAGGAAGTTTACCGAATCTTATTTTTAAATATTGTGTTCCAAATAATTGATCAAAGTCAATATTAGAACCTTCAACATGATTCAATGTAATGATGGCTACCTCATTTTCTTCAATCATCTTTGTCAATTCTTTTTTAACAGCATCAATACGGTCAATATCTAAAAATAAATCATCTAAAAATTCTTTAGCTCTAAATACATTAAGTTGCGAATCTGTTTCAACTTCAGGAACTTCAAAATGATATTTTGTTTTCATTTCTTCAATTCTTGATAACAATTCTTCATAAAGATTGTCATTGTTGTAAGCTGAAAGACCAGCAACACTATCCGTAAACTTGCTTGCTAGCTCGGGATGAAAATCATCTCTTTGATAAAGCTCAAGTAACACATCATTACAATTGTCTTTATCAAAATCAAGGCTAACCAAGTTTAATTTCGCTATTGCCATGACAGTCCCCCTTTACTCTTTGTTGATCTTTTTGTCACTTTTTTCACTAAGCTACAAACTAATAATAACGCAATGTTTATAACAAAGAATAATCCAATTTGCATTGCATAGTTTGTACCTACAACAAAGATTGAATTATAAAGTGACATACTATAGAAGACTGTTCCACTTAATAGTCCTCCTATTGTAACAGCAGCTCCTACACGTTGTAGTAACTTACTGATGTTACCCTTAACAATAAATGATAATAGAATAGCTAAAACACCTACTCCTAAATCACCAAGTAAAACAAGTGCTGAAAGCATCATAACCACACCAGCAATCACTGTTGGATCAAATTTTTCACCAGGTTTAAATGTGAATAAGCATTCAAATGGTTGGAAAAGTGTGTTGTTTTCAACATAAACAGGACCTTCAATTCCTTGATCTTGATATGTATCAATAGGAAGTTCATGAATAGTAATTCCAGGAACATTTACAATATCTTCTAATTCATTTTTATTAAATGAACTAAATGCATAAACTGCAGCTTTAGTTTTTAAATCAACTACATATTTACCTTTCTTGTATAACTCTTTCAAACGATATGTTTTCCAAAAGTCACCAAGTAATTGTTCTTCATTTTCTTCTTTCACTTTTTCAATACGTTGATCAAGTTCTTGAAGATACGCTTCCATTGTTTTATCTTCTGCTTTTAATTCAGCAACTGCTTCTTCCATTTTACCATGGGCAAATTTTGGAAGTTTTACTTCTTCAAAGTTCATTGAAGAGAAAATGTTATCAATTTCACCAATACTATGTTCAACGCCACCATAAACAATCCAAGCAAATTGATCTGTATGTGATAATTCTTGATAAACAAATGGATAACTGTCAAAATATTTAATTTTTTCAATTTGTGATAATGGTAATTTACCAAATCTTAAAGCAACATATTTTAATTCATGAATGTCATCGATAGAAATACGATCACGATTTAAACATGAAAGCAATTCAATTGCTTCTTGATTTTCATAATAATCTTTTTTAATTCCTCTTTTAATTTCATTAATATCATCTAACTTTTGATGAATTTCTGAAATATAATCTAAAATTTCACGAACATTTAAAAATGCACTTTGAACGGGTCTATCTACTCTTTCAATATGTAAGACATCCATCACATTATAAAGTTCGTCTAATACTTCGTTATATGGATTTCTATCTTCCATAGAAGTTGCATGATCTAAATTAGAAATCACTTTCTTCGCTTTAACTGGATAAATAGAATCTTGATGATTTTCAAGTTTCATCAAAACTTCCATATAATCATCTCTAGAGAAAACAATGTTATATAAATGTGTATTCTTAATCATTTTTTTCCCTCCTATGCATAGATCAATGTATTTTCAATTTTTGAAACAGGTTGATTATAACGAATACCTTCAACAATATGCTTCAAGTTATCTATTTCAATTCTTTGTAAAATACTATAAGTCATATAAACAAGTGGTGCACTGTTTGAAAAACGCATGTATCTTTTTGCGATATTATATTGAATACTATCTGCATAATATTCGATATAGGCAAATTCTTTATCATCCATATAGAAGTTATATTTAGAAGTTGATAATAAAGATAATACTTCTTTAGGACCGCTTGCACTAATTAAACGATTCATCATATCTTTTGGCAATCTTGAATATTGTAAAAAGAGTGAACTTCTGATTGAATCTTCTGATTCATGGAAATATTGTTTATAACGATAGATTTTTGAAATATTCTTTAATTCAATAGAAGTATAGAGAATATTTAATAAATCTTTTTGAACACTTCCTTTGAAGTGTTTTTTAATTGTTTCAACAATGTTTTCATAATAAAGTGATTGTAAGCACATATGAACTTCTTTAACATCAAATGGGACAGAGAAATCAATTTCTTTAAGAACTTTATAATATCTTGTTTTTGAAAGATATTGTAAAAGATCTTTGAATGATTCAATGTTTACTAATCCATCAATATTAAAACTTGTCTTTTTCGCTAAATAAGTAGGAATTGATAAATTAAAACTATATTGTTCCTTTGCTTGTAAAGAAACAAGTTTATCCATAATTAAATTAATTTCTACTCCAATAATTTCAAATAGAAATCTTCATCAGACTTAGGTGAATATTTCATCAACTTCGCACAACGATGATAATATTCTTGATTTAAACAATCTTCTATTTGACCACGATGAACATGTCTAATATTAATATCTTTTAAAGCATCTGCATAACTTGTTTGAGATTTTAAATAAGAAACAACTTCTCCAATTGTTTGTTTTCTTGTTAAATCAAGATAAACATTCTTATTTAAACGCCCACCATACATTGCTTTAGCTTTTGCACATAAGGCATTTGAAGATAAAGACATCTTTACACCTTCTATTTAGTACATCTCGTAAAGATTTCATCTACCCATTTATCTTTATTTTGAGTAAATAAATCTTCCATATTTTTCATTGATTTATGAAATTCATTTTCTTGTAATTGTGCTTCTTCTTTATTCTTATTCAATAGATCTTGTTTATGCTTTTCAACTTGATCTTGTTGACTATCAATATACTCACTATAAATTGTAGATTTTTGCGACATCATACTTGATTGAACTTCTGCTTTTTTCTTTTTCGCAAGTTCTACTTTTTCTACGCATTGGCGATCGAATTCTATCAACTTTTGAATAATATCATCCATCTTATTTTCCCCCTTCTTCTTGTCGAGGATTATTGTACTCTCATTCTTTTAAAATTCAACAGATATAGCTTTCAAAAGCACTTTTTATGATAAATTTATGACGAATTTATAAGAATTTATCAAAAATCCTCTTTAAAGAATATATGTAAAAACAAAAGCACCTCCCCTATTTTTGTGTTGTTCATGTCACTTCCTAGAGATGTGGCGCTTGCAATACATACCTTATTCTTTATTTCGCACGTTATTCTACTCCCACTTTTCAATATTTGTCAATAGACAAATTTTCACATTTGCATAAATCCGCCAAAACCTTAGCGTCATGCCACTTTTAGCAAGATTCCTTCCTAATTTTTTATTCATCTCTAAGCCCTTTTCATTCTTGAAGGTAAATGTTAAAATGAAAGAACTTAGGAGGTCATTATGATAAATCAAAAAATTACAAAATTAAGACAACTTATGAAAGAAAGAGGAATCGATCTTTATATCATTCCAACCAGTGATTTTCACCAAAGTGAATATGTAGGAAGTTACTTTGAAGCTCGTCATTATATGTCTGGATTTAGCGGTTCAGCTGGAACTCTTATCGTAAGAGAAGATGAAGCTTATTTATGGACAGACGGTCGTTATTTTATTCAAGCAGAAAAAGAACTTGCCGATAGTTGTATCCAATTAATGAAAATGCGTACACCGGGTGTTCCTACTATTAAAGAATATATTGAAAAATATCCAGAAGCAACCATTGGTTTTGATGGACGCGTGATGCCTTATAATCAATGTCTTTTCACAAATACCATTCAAGCCAATGAAGATCTTGTAGATCTTATTTGGCAAGAGCGTCCTGAACTTTCCCATGAAGAAATTTATTTATATGATACAAAATATTGTGGTGTTTCTAGAAAAGAAAAATTAGAAATCATTAGAGAAAAAATGAAAGATGCGAAATATCATTTAGTGACAACTTTAGATGATATTGCTTGGATCTTTAATATTCGCGGTAATGATGTTTTATGCAACCCTGTTGCTTTAGCTTATGCTTTAATTGAAAAAGAAAAAGCAAATCTTTATTTAAGAAAAGAAGCGGTAAGTCAAGAAGTCATTGATGAATTATTAAAAGACCAAATTGAAGTTAAAGATTATTTTGATATTTATGAAGATATTAAACATATTGAAGGAAAAGTATTATTAGATACTAAATCTGTTAACTATGCTTTAGTAAGTCATATTCGTCAAGAAAATATCATTGATCAAACAAACCCAAGTCAATTACTTAAATCAATTAAAAACGAAACAGAAATCAAAGCAACTAAAGATGCTCATTTACATGATGGTATTGCTGTTACTAAATTTATGTATTGGTTAAAAACAAATATAGGAAAGATGGAAATGGATGAACTTTCTATTTCGAATAAACTTTTAGAATATCGCAAACAACAACCAAATTTCAAAGATATTTCCTTTACAACAATTTGTGCTTATCGTGAAAATGCTGCTTTAATGCATTATCATCCAACAGAAAAACAATATTCTAAAGTAGAAGCTTCACATCTATTATTAATTGATAGTGGTGGACAATACTTAACAGGAACAACAGATATCACAAGAACCTTTGTTTTAGGTGAAATGACGCAAAAAGAAAGAAAAGACTTCACAATTGCTTTAAAAGCAATGTTCAGATTACAAAATGCTCATTTTATCCAAGATGTTACAACAGGAGCAAACCTAGACATCCTTGCTCGTGGTGTGATTTATGACTATGATTTAGATTATCGTTGTGGAACAGGGCATGGTGTTGGTCATTTCTTAAATGTTCATGAAGGACCTAATGGACTTCGTCCAAAAAGCTTATATGGTCATGAAGCATGTATCGTTCCAGGAATGATTACAACAGATGAACTAGGTGTTTATGTAGAAGGTAGTCATGGTATTAGACATGAAAATGAACTTTTATGTGTAAAACATACTGAAAATGAATATGGTACTTTCTTAAAATTTGAACCGATCACTTATGTTCCATTTGATATTGAAGGTTTAGATTTAAATTATTTATCAAACCATGAAATTGCTTCTATTAATGAATATCAACAATATGCCTTCGATCATATTAAAGATGCCTTAACTCAAGAAGAAAAAGATTGGTACTTAAATAACTTATTTATTAAATAACAAGAGAAATCTTGTTATTTTTTTAAAGCCGATATAGTTTTAAACTATATCAAACAGTGAAAAATATATATTTTACAATATCACTTATGTTTTTTATACTTTTAGTAACAACAAGGAGGAAGTAAAAATGAACGCACCTTATAAATATGATATTGTTGGAAGTTTTTTAAGAGATAAAGAAATTAAACAAGCAAGAGAAGATTTTTCCTTAGGAAAAATCAATCAAAGTCAATTAGAAGAAATTGAAAATAAATCAATTGAAAATCTTGTTAATGAAGAAAAAGCTGTTGGTTTAAAAGCTGTTACTGATGGTGAATTTCGAAGAGCTTTTTGGCATTTAGATTTTCTATGGGATTTAAAAGGCGTAGAAAAAGTAGCCGTCGAACATTTTTCAATTGCCTTTAAAGGACATCAACCAAAAAGTCAAACTTTAGAAATTGTGGATAAAATCGATTTTCCCGAAGATCATCCATTTTTAAAACATTTTAAATTCATGCAAAGAGTATCTGGAGAAACAGAAGTTAAACAATGTATCCCTTCTCCTTCAATGCTTCATTTAATTTGTTGTATTAGAGAAGAAAATTATCAACCTATTGAAAGATATCAAGATGATGATGTTTTATTAAAAGATATCGCCTATGCTTATCAAAAAGCAATCAAAGCTTTTTATAATGCTGGATGCCGTTATCTTCAATTAGATGATACTTCATGGGGAGAATTTTGTTCAAAAGAAAAAAGAGAAGCTTACAAAGCAAGAGGAATTGATGTAGATGAACTTGCTAAAAAATATGTTGATATGATCAATCTCGCATTAGAAGCTAAACCTGATGATATGGTTATTACAATGCATATTTGTAGAGGTAACTTTAGATCAACATGGTTTACTTCAGGGGGATATGAACCAGTTGCAAAAACTTTATTTGGGAATTGTCATGTTGATGGTTTCTTCTTAGAATATGATAGTGAACGTGCTGGTGGATTTGAACCTCTTCGCTATATTCAAAATCAAAAAGTTGTCTTAGGTCTTGTGACTTCTAAAGATGCTAAACTTGAAAACAAAGATGAAATTATTAAACGTATTCATGAAGCAGAAAAATATGTTCCATTAAATCAATTAGCACTGTCTCCACAATGTGGTTTTGCTTCAACAGAAGAAGGAAACTTACTTACTAAAGAAGAACAATGGAATAAAGTCAAACTTGTTAAAGAAATCGCTGAAGAAGTTTGGCAATAATAAAAGGAACTTTTCGTTCCTTTTATTATTTTATAACTGATTTTAATGTTTCATCTGTCATTGCAAAAGTTTCTGATACTTTTTGATAGATGATTTCTTCATCAATATTCAATTCTTTTAAAAGCTTAAAAACCTTTTTTAAATCCTCTTTTCTTGTTTTATCCATTGCATCATTCATTAAGTTTTCAAAAACATCAAACAAATTAATATCATCACTGGATTCATTTTCAATACTTTCTAACAAAATCGATTTCATATCACGAGAACGACTTCTTTTATCACGATATAAAATATAAGCCTTTGCTACTCTTACATAGCCTTCTTCAATTAAAATTTCTTCAACTGTATCTTGAACAAGTTCTACTGTTGGTAAAGTACTTTCTTTTTCTTCTAATCTTTTTTCTACATCATGAGCAATAGCATATACTTTCTTTAATTCTACTTTATCAAAACATGCACTAAAGGCTTTATAAAGCGCTCCAGCAATCTTGTCTACTTCAAAGTCAACTAAACGCCCATCTCTTTTTCTAATACTTTTAATCATACAAAGCCTCCTATCTATCGATAGTATAATGAAATTTTTATTTAATTTCATTAGATATGATATTTTTCTACATGGACTTGATAATTTTTATAAATTACTAAAATATAATCTTCT
>ENA-OROU01001576-OROU01001576.1-human-gut-metagenome-genome-assembly--contig:-NODE-1576-length-18756-cov-3.203465_pt1 | contig 18756 bp, 17 predicted proteins | sample MGYA00242131_ERZ509054 | MGnify/ENA primary metagenome ERZ509054 (study PRJEB26280, sample SAMEA2338749) | human gut metagenome | biome: human gut; feature: human-associated habitat; material: faeces... | reverse complement strand
GCCGCGGGTTCGAGTCCCGTCTCGCGCTCTTTTCATGCAAAGGGATATCCGATAGGATATCCCTTTTTGCATGAAATGAGCCCTGACGGGCTCAGAACAGGATTCACTGAATCCTGTTCGAGGTCTCGGAGGACATAAAGTCCTCCTCGGTCGGCGCTAACCATTGGTCTCCCAGACCAATAGCGCCGTCTCGCGCTCCTGCCCAACGGAATGTAGTGCAAAATGTAATAGATCAAAGTTTCGGAGAAATGTAAATAGAGAAAAAGGGAACTCTTTCCTTGGCAAGCGATTGTCGCTGCAGAGGTAAGAGTTCCCTTTTTTATTTAATATTCAAGTCGAACGCACGTGAGACTTGGTGCATGATTCTGGTCAGCGAAAGCTGACATATTCTTCTCAGAATCACTGCACATCTACGCAAGCCACAAAACTTACAGGCTTCTCCATGCAGTCTCAAGTGCAATCTCGATCATTTCGTCAAAGGATTCCTGACGCTCAAGAGCAGTCAGTTCTTCATGACGGAACATGTGATCAGAGATGGACAGGATACTTAATGCTTTTTTATGAGAAGCAACTGCTTCCCAGTAGATACCTGCTGTTTCCATCTCTACACAGAGCATTCCGAGATCACGGCACAGGGACGGGATATTGGAGTCTGCGTTGTAGAATACATCGGTTGTGAATACGTTTCCGACTTTGACACTTGCTTCTTTCTCTTTGCAGACAGATACTGCATCATTCAGCAGATCAAAATCAGCAGTCGGCGCGAGTGTTCCCGGGAAACCATACTGTACATCAAATTTTGAATTTGTGGAAGCACTCATGGCGATTACGACATCGCGTACTTTCATGTCATCGCGAAGTGCTCCGGCAGAACCTACACGGATAATGGAATCTACATCAAAGAAATTGTAGAGTTCATGAGCATATAATGTCATAGATGGGATTCCCATGCCGCTGCCCATTACGGAGATGCGTTTTCCTTTGTAAGTACCTGTGTAACCGTACATATTACGAACGGTGTTAAATAATTCCGGATTTTCCAGATATTTTTCTGCAATATATTTTGCACGCAGAGGATCGCCCGGCATCAGAACCACTTTTGCCACCTTTTCTTTTTCTGCGACAATACATGCGGAAGGTGTTGAAATCATATTGAATTCCTCCTGTTGTTATTTAATGTACACGCAGAATCATGCCCAAAACGACGTGTTTTGAAAGATTCCGGGAGTACATATCGTGTCTTTCTATTACCTATCACACTATACGTGATGAAAAATGAAATGTCAACAAAGTTTCCTGTTACAATTGCCCGTAAGAGATGGTTTCTTTGGGAATCCCGGGTGATCTGATAATCCAAGAAAATAGTCTGCGGATACATGATAATAATCACAGAGTGTAATGAGGTGATGAATGGGCAGCTCATTTGCACCACGTTCATAGCGTGCATACATGGTCTGGGAAGTACCTAAAATGTCTGCGATGTTCTGCTGTGTTTTATCATGATCTTCTCTGAGGTTCCGCATTCGTTGTATGTAATTCATGAAGAAATCACCATCCAGTTTTTTCCATCACATTAACATAGTACAAATATTTACTGATAAAATTAGTAAATATTTGTATTAACAAAAATGAGTAATAATGCAAAATAGACAGAAAATAATTGACTTTAGTAAATAAATGTACTAAAATAAACAACATAGTAAAGATATTTACTAAAAAGAGATGTGAAAAGTCCTAAAAAAAGCCACAAATATCAGCGCTGATTGGTGAAAATTTAAATGTCGACAAAATGATTCACATTTCGAAGAAACCATTCTTACACACAAGAGGAGGCAGGGGAATGAAAAGAAAAATTTTAGCTGTTGTATTATGCGGTATTATGGCATTATCACTGGGAGCTTGCGGAAGCAAAGACAATGGTGGAAGTGCAAAAACAGATGATGGTTCTGCAAAGAAGGAAGCATCCGGCGGGGAGACTTACAATTGGCAGATTGGTAACGTTTTATCAGCTGATCAGCCGTGGGATCTCGGCCTGAATAAATTTGCAGAATTACTGTCAGAGTATTCTGATGGCAGAATTACAGCTACTGTACAGAGTGGTGGTACATTAGGATCTGAGATTGAGATGCTTGAGGCTGTTCAGATGGGAACACTTGATATGTCTATCGCATCTACCCCTTCTTTATCTGGATTTACCGATTGCATGAACTACTTTGATTTACCGTACTTATTCAAAGCTACGGATTCTGCATGGTCCGTTATGGATGAATGGCTGGGACAGGATCGTTGTGAGGCACTGGAAGGTTCCGGATTCAAAGGACTTGGATTCTATGATAATGGTGAGTATATGATCGGTTCCAATAAGAAGCTTGTTCATCCGGAAGACGCAAAGGGGCTGCGTATCCGTGCACATTCTTCACAGTTACAGTGTGACTCACTTTCTTCCATTGGCGCAAATCCGTTAAGCGTTGCATGGGGCGACATTTATACTTCCTTACAGCAGGGAACCATTGATGGTGTATCAGGAACAACCCTTACAAATATGTATGGCGGTAAATTCTATGAGCAGTGTGATTACATCACGATGACAAAACATCATTTTATTCCGGCACCGGTTGTTATGAACGAGGATTTATGGAACTCTTTATCTTCTGAAGATCAGGAAATTGTTCAGAAAGCATTTAATGACTCTATTTCTTATCAGCGTGAGCAGGCAGCTTCCTATGTAGAGAAAGCAGTTGCAGAAATTGAAGACAGTGGTACAGAGATTGTTGAGATCGATGCAGACGAGTGGGCAGATGCGATGCATTCTACATATGACAAATGGGTAGGTACCAAGGGTATCGAGCAGGATATGATTGATAAGATTCAGGAATCTGAAAAGCAGTATCTGAAATAAAATCAGAACGCCTCTGGCATTCTTGATGGTATACATGTGAGAGGTATTTGGATAACTTTGTATATCAGTAATTAAAGGAGTTTATATGTCGAAAGGATTAAAAAAAGCAGGAAAGATAATCGGTGGGATTGAAGATTGGATGGTAATTGTACTATTTACAGCAATGGTAGTAGTTACAATGGCAATCGTATTATGCCGTTATGTATTCAAAGTTCAGTTCGTGCCGGGCGAAGAAATTGCCCGTTATCTGATGATCTGGTGTGGTTATGCAGGAGCGGCCATGGGATTCCGCACACATGCTCATGTAGGTGTAGTTGTGTTTGCTGAAAAATTTCCAAAATCCTGGCAGCCGGTTATTATCAAAATCAGACACATAATCAGTACCGCAATTGTAGCAATCCTGTTTCTTGTAAGTTGCAATTGCCTGATGCAGTATATGGATAGTGGTAAGCTGACAACAGCTACTCACATTCCGACGGCAGTTGTATATTTAGTTATTCCGATTTCTATGGCACTGGCAATCGTACATACGATCGTTGATATCAAGGAAGATTTTGCTCCGGCAAAAACGGAAACAGCAGAAAGTGAGGGCGCGGAATTATGATAGGAACAATTTTATTCGTTACATTTTTAGTTTTACTTGTAATCGGTGCTCCTATCGCATTGTGTCTTGGTGCAGCAGCATTACTGGTTGTTTTTACAACCGGAGATGTGAGTCCGATCGTACTTGGACAGCGAATGTTCGGATCACTGGACAGTTTCACCATTATGGCCATTCCATTATTTATGCTGGCAGGCAATCTGATGTCTTCCGGAGGTATCTCCAAAAGACTGACAGATTTCTGTGATGCTATTCTTGGATGGATGCCGGGTGGATTAGGTGTTGTATCTATTCTGTCCTGTATGATTTTTGGAGCATTATCAGGTTCTCCGACAGCAACCTGTGCTGCAATCGGAAGTATTATGGTGCCGGCGATGATTGAAGCCGGATATGACAAACGGTTTGCACTGGCATCCGTAGCAGTCCCAGGTGTATTGGGCTGTATTATTCCTCCATCAACCGTTATGATTTCCTACTCATCTGTTACAGACGCATCCGTAGGAAGCATGTTCATGGGCGGTATCTTGCCAGGTATCCTGATGGGAGTTGCCATGATGATCGTTGCAGTAAAATATGGTATTTCACATAAAGATGTAAAACGTACTCCGTTTTCACTGAAAAATTTACTGCAGAAATTTGTAAAAGCAATTGGTGCGTTATTAGTTCCGGTTATTATCCTCGGCGGTATTTACGGAGGAATTTTTACTCCGACTGAGGCAGCAGGTGTTGCCTGTGCATATGGACTGATTGTTGGTATTTTTATATATCGTGAGTTAAATCCGAAGGAACTGAAGAAAGCGTTTGTTGGCTCCGGATCTACAACAGGTATGGTATTATTTATCATGGCTGCAGCAGCAATGTTCGGATACATTATGACACGTTACCAGTTGACCAATTCCATTGCAAACTTCATTATTGCCGTTTGCGGAAATAAATATTTATTCTTATTACTTGTTAATATCTTACTGCTTGTGGTAGGATGTTTTATGGAGACAACAGCAGCGATTCTTATCCTGGCGCCAATCCTGGCTCCGGTACTTGGTACGTTTGGTATCAACCCGGTACACTTTGGTGTTATTATGTGTATCAACCTGGCAATCGGATGTGCAACACCGCCATTAGGACTGAATCTGTATGTAGCAGCCGGACTTACAAAAGACCGTGTGGAAGTTGTTGTAAATAAACATACCGTGGCATACATTCTGGTAAGTATTGCAATGTTGTTCCTGATTACATATATTCCGGATATTGTTATGGTAATTCCGAACAGTATGATGTAATTGAAACGACCTGAGATAAGGTAAAATTATTTGGCAGATTACGATCATGAGTGATCGTACTCATGATGGTAAGGAAAAGAAAGATATTGAAAGGAGAAAAAATGTACGAATTAACAGGAAAAGTAGCAATCGTAACAGGTGCGGCAGCCGGACTAGGACAGGCTATAGCAGCTACATTCGCAAAACAGGGAGCAAAAGTAGTTCCAACTGACCGTCCGGGAGTTTCTATGGATGAGACCATTGAGATGTGCAAGAAAGCAGGCGTAGAGGAAGTATATACACATGATCTGGATGTTACAGACCAGGATTCCATCGCAAAAGCAATCGCAGATGTAAAGGAAAAATACGGAAGTATTGATATTCTGGCAAGCAACGCAGGATTAAACCGTCCGATGCCGTTAGATCAGGTTACACCGGAAGTGTGGGATTCAGTTATGAATGTAAACTTACGTGGTGCATTCTTCATGGCTCAGGCAGTGGCTCCGGTTATGAAAGCGCAGGGAAAAGGACGTATCATTTTCACAAGTAGCCAGGCAGGATTAGTTGCACGTGAAAATCAGCAGCCATATTGTGCAAGCAAAGGTGGTATCAATGCGATGACCCGTGCACTTGCTTATGATCTCGCTCCATTTGGTATTACTGTAAATGCAGTGGCACCGTGTTTTGCTATGACAGCTTTGACAAAAGCAAGACTGGAAGATCCGGAATATCGTGATATGGTACTTGGTATGATTCCGGTAGGCCGTGTGGTAGAACCGTCTGAAGTAGGGGCTGCATTCAACTATCTGGCATCTGATGAAGCTGCTATGATTACAGGACAGACACTGGTGATCGATGGCGGATGGACCATGTGGTAAAATCATATATTATTTTTTGACATGATTGGTATACCATGAGTATATAACAAGTATGTGCTATGTATATAACAAGTATGTGACGACCCAGAGGAGGCAGACATGGCTAAATATAAAATTACAAAAACAGATGAATATTATACATATGAACTTCCGGCACATAATGAGTGTAAACTGACGAGATTGCATGATCCGGCAGATGTAGAAGGTGGTAAATTGATCTTATCCCGCTCACATTTCCTGCCGGCTGGCGGCGGCACTGATTTCAGTACCAATGCAGCAGAGTCTATTTATTATGTGGCAAAAGGAAAACTGCTCTTCAAAGGCGAGGATGGTCAGGAAACCTTGCTTGAGGAAGGTGACAGTGTTCATATTGCAGCAAATTCTCCGAAATGCGTGACAAACGTAGGGGTAGAGACTGCCATTATGCTTGTGATTCTTCTTCCGGCTCAGTAAAGCGATTATTTACTTTCTTTGGATAATAATTTTCTCGAAAAGAACCTTCGGCTTCCCATTCTGCCGGAGGTTCTTTTTTACCTAAACTCTGTCATATGTTTACGGTACCAGATTGGCAGATGAGTACGTTGGCAGTTTGGGTTGTGGCGTTGTGTAATCTCAATCTGATGGAAAAAAGACTTCCACAGATCTGTAAATGGATCCACCTGATTTTCAACAAGGCTGAGCCGGTGAAATTCTTCCTTGGACAATGTGGTCAGATAAGTCGGCGCATCTGCCGGATGGATGGCAGCGGTTCTCCGGGTGGTATCGATGATCATCCAGTTTTCTGATGGCATACGGTCATCGAACGCTGGATAGAGTAGTGTCAGAATATCGGATTTTGGTTTTATATGAGCCAGCAGTACACCGTCCGGAAGTGCCTGAAAGCGCACACATTCCCGGAAGAGATGAGCTTCATTCATAACTTTGCGGTTCAGTTCAAAGACCGCATTGACGTAAGGATGCTGCAGCATATCGGTAAGTTGTGCCGGATAGGCGAATCCAAGTAGCAGAAACCGGTAGATACGGTCCAGCTTATCCGGATGGTCCGACAAGGCGCAGCGGTAAACCATAAGGTAGGCAGTGGAAGAAATTTTCTGCTGGATGGAACGGACGACTTTCCGGGCTTTTACAGGATCAGAGGTGACGGAGCGGTACTCACAGAAGAGTTCCATGGTTCCTAGGGGCTCTGTCTTCAGTCGGATGTTCTGGTGTCCTTCTTTGGAAGCCCAGGCGTCATAGATACAGGTCATCATGGCTTCAAAGGTATCTTCACATGTATAGACAATCATAAGATCAGTTCTCCTTCTTGTTTCATTTTTTGTTATGTAAAGTAGATATAAGGCATCCCCCTATCCACTGCTTAGTACTCTGCACACTTGACGTGGGGGAATGCTTATTCTGCGTTCATAAAATCAAACAGAGATAACTGTTCATAGCGTGTATCCGGGTAGGAGATGGCATACCCCGTGCGGGCATCCAGTCCGGTAAGCTGGCGTGTAATAAAGGATTCTTCCAACCGGATCGGCACATGCATTTTGCCATTACAGGTAATAAAATATTGTGCCCGTTTTAAGACAACACCCATTTTCCGGATACTGTCAAAGGAGAGAGGAGCCATACGGCGGGCTTTCAGAATACGCAGGGCAGATTTACTGCCAATGCCCGGAACACGCATCAGGGTGGCATAGTCCGCAGTGGCAACTTCAATCGGAAACTGTTCCAGATGCCGCAGCGCCCAGTCACATTTCGGATCCAGAGCGAGATTGAAATTTGGACGATCCGGAGTCAGCAGTTCAGAAGCATGGAAGCCGTAATAGCGCAGCAACCAGTCTGCCTGGTAGAGCCGGTGTTCCCGCAACAGCGGTGGTGGTGTGCCGATGGCAGGAAGGGCGGAGTCGTCATTCAGCGGGATGTAGGCGGAATAGAATACACGTTTCAGATCAAAATTCTGATAGAGTGCCTGCGTAGTAGACAGAATCTCAAAATCCGTTTCACCAGTGGCACCGATGATCATCTGGGTACTTTGGCCGGCGGGGGCAAAGGGACGATCCGGGTGACCGGAAATAGCAGCTGACGGAACGGAGTCTTTGCACACAGAGTGAGTAGTATACTGTTGGGAAAGTTCCGGTGAGGCAGAGTGTAAGTGTCTGGGTTCAGTTGCTAAGGCAGATGGTGACAATGTATGAATTTTATGATCAGGTTTTTCGGATACATGCAGAATCTCCGGCGTCAGGGCATTCGGTGTAAAAATTCCGTCCGATAAACCATCCAATGGCTGTGTTTCTGAAAAAATGCTGTGTTCCAGGTATTGGTTGCCGGTACTACGCTCCATAAAGGCACTTTTTCCAATGGCAAGGCGATATCCGCTGATCCGCTGCTGCATGCGGCGCATGGGAGTCAGAATGGATGCACGGGTTTTCTGTGGCGCAAGCGTGGCCAGTCCTTCCGCCGTGGGAAGTTCCAGATTGACACTCATGCGGTCAGCCAGATAGCCCACCTGTTCCAGCAGATCATCCGGAGCATAGGGGATGGCTTTGACATGGATGTAGCCGTTGAAATGGTAGCGGGTGCGCAGCAGAAACAGTGTCTGATACATCAGTTCCATTGTGTGTGTCGGATTCTTATACACACCGGAACTCAGAAACAGGCCTTCGATATAGTTGCGTCTGTAAAATTCGATTACCAGCTGACAGATCTCATCCGGGGTAAATGTGGCACGTCGGCAGTCGTTGTCGGCGCGGCTCTGGCAGTAGCGACAGTTATAGATACAGTCGTTACTCAGCAGGATCTTCAGCAGGGAGATACATCTGCCGTCCCCGGCAAAACTGTGGCAGATGCCGGCGGCACAGGAATTGCCAAGAGAGCCCTTTTTTCCGCGGCGGTCTACACCGCTGGAAGTACAGGATACATCGTATTTTGCCGCATCGGATAATATTTCCAGTTTTTCCTGTAAGGAAAGTGTTATATGATAAAGTTCCATAAATGATACCTCTGTTGAAAAAAAGAACATGTGTTCGAGTGTAACAACAGATTATCACGGAGAACAGGAAAAATCAACAGGAAAAAAGATTCTTTTTCATAATTTTTATCGTTGCCTGCGCCTGAAAAGCCAGGTTATAATTCTGGGGGGATTATTGCTTGCAATTATAAAATCTGTGTGTTATAATCCAAAAATGACTGTAAGTAGTAGAAGTATACCTTTTTCTAAGAAAATACAATGACTACATAGATATAAAGGAGGAAATTGTCAATGAGCGTACAGGTGGAAAAGTTAGAAAAAAATACAGTAAAGCTTACCATTGAAGTTCCGGCTGAAGAGCTGGAGAAAGCACTTCAGGAAGCATATAACAGACAGAAGAAAAATATCAGCATGCCGGGATTCCGTAAAGGAAAAGTTCCGAGAGCTATGGTTGAGAAAATGTACGGTGCAGGCGTATTCTACGAAGACGCAGCAAACGCACTGATCCCGCAGGCATATGCTGATGCAGCAAAAGAGTGTGGAGAGGATATCGTATCCAGACCGGTTGTTGATATCACTCAGATCGAGAAAGGCAAACCGTTCATCTTCACAGCAGAAGTTGCTACAAAACCGGAAGTAACACTTGGTAAATACATCGGTGTAACAGTTACAAAAGTAGACGGAACTGTAACAGATGAGGACGTAACAGCAGCAATCGACAAAGAGCGTGAGAAAAATGCAAGAACAATCAACGTTGAGGATCGTGCCATCGAGAACGGTGATACAGCAGTGATTGATTTTGAAGGATTCGTAGACGGTGTTGCATTTGATGGCGGCAAAGGTGAGAACCACTCTTTAGAAATTGGTTCCGGAAGCTTCATCCCGGGATTTGAAGATCAGCTGATCGGCAAAAACGCCGGTGATGACGTAGACGTAAACGTTACATTCCCGGATGAGTATCATGCAGAAGATCTCGCTGGAAAAGAAGCTACATTCAAAGTTAAAATTCATGAGATCAAAGCGAAAGAGATTCCGGAGCTGGATGATGAGTTTGTTCAGGATGTATCCGAATTCGATACCGTTGCTGAGTACAAAGACAGTGTAAAAGCAAAATTAGAAGAGCAGAAACAGAACGAGATCAAACGTGCATACCAGGATGAAGCAATCGATAAGATCGTTGATAAATCTACAATGGAACTCCCGGATGCAATGATCGATACACAGTGCGAGAATATGATCAACCAGTTCGCACAGCAGATGGCACAGCAGGGTCTGTCTATGGATCAGTACCTTCAGTTCTCCGGACTGACACTGGATCAGTTAAAAGAGCAGGTTCGCCCGGATGCAATCACACGTATCAAGAGCAGCCTTGTTCTTGAGCAGATTGCAAAAGAAGAGAACATTGAGATCACAGATGCAGATGTAGATGCTGAGATTGAGAAAATGGCAACCATGTACAACATGGAAGCTGACAAACTCAAAGAGTACATGGGCGAGGATGAGAAAGAGAACATGAAACAGGATCTGGCTGTACAGAAAGCAGTTGAACTGATCACTGAGTCTGTAAAACCTCGTGCAAAAGCAAAAACAAAAAAAGAGAAAGAAGCAGAAGCTGAGACAGAAGCAGCTGAATAATTCTCAAAGAGCAGCAGGAATCAGATATCCTGCATGACAAAGTAAAGATACGAAAGCAGATCGTGCCGGCGAGGCCGGTCTGCTTTTCATGTTTAGGAGGTAGCAATATGAGTTTAGTACCTTACGTTGTTGAACAGACAAGCAGAGGCGAGCGGAATTATGATATTTATTCCCGTCTGTTAAAAGACAGAATCATTTTCCTGGGAGAAGAGGTAAATGAGACCACAGCAAGTCTGATTGTGGCACAGTTACTGTTCCTGGAGTCTGAGGATCCGGGTAAAGATATCCAGTTGTATATCAATTCCCCGGGTGGAGTAGTTTCCTGCGGTCTGGCAATTTATGATACAATGCAGTATATTAAGTGTGATGTTTCTACCATTTGTATCGGTATGGCAGCAAGTATGGGCGCGTTTCTGCTTGCGGGTGGAACAAAAGGAAAACGTTATGCATTACCAAATGCAGAGATCATGATCCATCAGCCGTCCGGCGGAGCAAAAGGACAGGCTACAGATATTCAGATTGTAGCGGAGAATATACTGAAGACAAAAGAACGCTTGAATCGTATTTTGTCTGAGAATACCGGTCAGCCTTATGAAGTTGTAGCTGCAGATACTGAGCGTGACAATTATATGACAGCTGAAGAAGCAAAAGCATACGGTCTTATTGATGCCGTAATTACAAACAGACAGTAAAGGTAGCGTGGGAGTAAGATTGAATGGCAGGAAGAATAAATCAGAGCGATAAAATCCGTTGCTCTTTTTGTAATAAAACCCAGGATCAGGTACACAAACTGATCGCTGGACCGGCAGGCATCTTTATCTGTGATGAGTGCATTGAGACCTGCAATGACATCCTTGAGGAAGAGATGCAGGATTACGAGGATAATGACAGCATGGATATCAACCTGTTGACACCGGAAGAAATCAAAGGATTTCTGGATGACTATGTTATTGGACAGGATGAGGCAAAGAAAGTATTATCCGTAGCAGTTTACAATCATTACAAACGTATTCTGGCTGAGCCGGATCTGGATGTGGAACTGCAGAAAAGTAATATTCTGATGCTGGGTCCAACCGGTTCCGGTAAGACTTTGTTGGCACAGACACTGGCAAAAATTCTGAACGTACCGTTTGCAATCGCAGATGCGACGACATTAACGGAGGCCGGATATGTTGGTGAAGACGTGGAAAATATTTTGCTGAAGATCATTCAGGCAGCAGACTATGATGTGTCCAAAGCAGAGTACGGCATTATTTATATTGATGAGATTGATAAAATCACCCGTAAGTCAGAGAATGCATCTATTACAAGAGATGTTTCCGGTGAAGGAGTACAGCAGGCACTGCTGAAGATTCTGGAAGGAACTGTTGCGTCTGTTCCGCCACAGGGTGGCAGAAAGCATCCGCAGCAGGAACTGATCCCGATTGATACCACAAATATTTTGTTTATCTGTGGTGGTGCTTTTGAAGGCATTGATCGAATCATTGAAAATCGTATGGATCGAGGTTCCATTGGCTTTAAGGCAGATTGTGGGCAGGAACGAATGATAAAAATATCAGCGAATTGCTGAAAGATGCACTTCCGCAGGATTTTGTTAAATTTGGTATGATTCCGGAGTTCATGGGTCGTGTGCCAATTACAGTATCTCTGGAAGCTCTGGAGCGGGAAGATTTGATCCGTATCCTGAAAGAACCGAAAAATTCTCTGTTGAAGCAGTATCAGAAGCTGTTTTCACTGGATGAAGTGGAACTTGTTTTTGAAGATGATGCCCTGGAGGCAGTGGCAGATCTGACAATCAACAGAAAAACCGGGGCGCGTGGTTTGCGTGCCATCATGGAAAATGTCATGATGGATCTGATGTATCGGATTCCGTCTGACAAAAATATCAAAAAGTGCACGATTACAAAAGCAATGGTGGAAGGAACTGATGAAGCGGTTCTTGAGTACCGCAATGGTGCAATTGAAACTGAGAATTAAAAGAGAGGGAAATACGGCTAAAAAGTGTTTCCTGTTTTGCAGGGGCGGGGTCAGATATGACACCGCCCATTTGTTAAGAGAGAAAGGAACAATATGGGTGAAATTTTGAAAGAATTACCTGCGGTGATCCTGCGTGGGTCCGTACTGCTCCCGGGTGTGGTGTCGCATTTTGATATCAGCACTCAGCGATCCATTCATGCCGTGGAAGCGGCGATGAATGACGATAATCACATTTTTCTGGTGACACAGAAGGATATGCGGACCGAGCATGCCAAACAGGAAGATGTCTATGCTACCGGTGTGGTTGCGGAGATCAAGCAGATTGTGAAAATGCAGAATCATGTAGTCCGGGTAATTGTGGAATCGAAACAAAAGGCGGAACTGGCATATTTTATAGAGAAAGAAGAATTCCTAAAAGCACAGGTTGTGCTGGAAGAGGAAGAGAGCGTGCAGGAGCAGCTGCCACCGGAAGTGGAGGAAGCGATGCTGCGCAGTCTGCAGGAAAAACTGTTGTCTTACTGTACTTCTAATCCAAAAATCGGGAAAGAATTAAAGAAGCAGGCAGAGGGGCTCAACAAGCTGAAAAGTTTCATTCAGGTAGTGGGCGGTACACTGCCTCTTGGTTATGAAAAACGTCAGGAACTTCTGGAAGCAGATTCACTCACTGCACAGTATGAGATCCTGATGAAGATTCTGCTTTACGAAACAAATATCCAGCAGATTAAGAACGAACTGCAGGAAAAGGTAAAAGAGAGGATAGATCAGAATCAGAGAGAATATATTCTCCGGGAAGAGATGAAAGTCATCCGGGAGGAACTGGGAGAAGATAATACCACTTCTGATATCAGGCAATTTGAGGAATCACTGGAGAAACTGGAGGCTGATGACACAGTCAAAGAGCGGATCAAAAAAGAAATTGTCCGGTTTAAAAATGTGGCAAACAGCCCGTCGGAAGGCAGTGTAGTGCGCGGCTATATTGAGACATTACTGGATCTGCCATGGAATAAGAAATCTGTGGACAATACAGATCTGAAAAATGCGGAGCAGATTCTGAATGATGATCACTATGGTCTGGAAAAAGTAAAAGAACGTGTGCTGGAGTTTTTGGCTGTCCGCGGACTGACAAAAGGAGGCGAAAGCCCGATCATCTGTCTGGTGGGACCTCCCGGAACCGGTAAGACAAGTATTGCCCGTTCTGTTGCCAGGGCACTGGATAAAAAGTATGTCCGCATCTGCCTGGGAGGTGTGAAAGACGAGGCAGAGATCCGTGGTCATCGCCGGACTTATGTTGGGGCTATGCCGGGACGTCTGATCCAGGGCATCCGGCAGGCCGGAGTGAAGAATCCACTGATGCTGTTGGATGAAATCGATAAAATGAGCAGTGATTACAAGGGAGATCCATCTTCCGCTATGCTGGAAGTGTTGGATTCTGAACAGAATGCCAAGTTTATCGATCACTATGTAGATATGCCGGTGGATTTATCTGAGGTGCTGTTTATCGCAACGGCCAACGATGTACATACGATTCCACGTCCGTTATTGGATCGTATGGAACTGATCGAGGTATCCAGCTATACGGAAAACGAAAAGATGCATATCGCAAAGGAACATTTGCTGGGCAAGCAGATTGGAAAAAATGGACTGGAGCCGGAACAGTTGACAATTACCGATGAGGCGATGCATCAGATCATCAGCGGATATACCAGAGAAGCAGGTGTGCGTAACCTGGAGCGTAAAATAGGCGAAATCTGCAGAAAAGCAGCTAGAGAGATTTACGAAGGAATCTGCGAATCCGTGTTTGTAGATGAAAAACAGCTGGAACAGTATCTCGGCAAAGAACGGTTTCATGTGGACCGGATCAATGAACAGGACGAGATCGGTATCGTGCGTGGCCTGGCATGGACCAGTGTGGGGGGTGATACGCTGCAGATCGAAGTTAATGTGATGCCGGGCAAAGGCGAATTTAAACTGACAGGTCAGCTGGGAGACGTGATGAAAGAGTCTGCACAGGCAGGCATCAGTTATATCCGTTCTATCGGTGCGTCTTATGATATTCCGGAAGACTTTTTTACAAAACACGATATCCATATCCATATTCCGGAGGGGGCTGTGCCGAAGGATGGTCCATCTGCCGGTATTACCATGGCGACGGCAATGCTGTCTGCTATTACAAAGAAACCGGTGCGTGCGGATGTGGCAATGACCGGTGAGATCACATTGCGTGGTCGCGTGCTGCCAATCGGCGGTCTGAAAGAAAAATTGCTGGCAGCAAAGACTGCAGGTATCCGTACCGTATGCGTTCCGGCCCAGAATGAAGCGGATATAGCAGAGATTTCTGAAGAAATCCGGGAAGGTCTTCAGATCTGTTACGTTAAAAAAATGGAAGAAGTGCTGAAAATCGCAATGAATGGAGGAACCAATGATCATTAAAAATGCTTCACTGGAAACGGTGTGTGGCTACACCAGTAAATTACCGAAAAATACAAAGCCGGAGATCGCATTTGCCGGAAAATCAAATGTGGGAAAATCATCTCTGATCAACGCCCTGATGAACCGCAAGGCACTGGCCCGCACTTCCGGTCAGCCGGGCAAGACACAGACTATCAATTTTTATAATATCAACGATGAACTGTACCTGACAGATCTTCCGGGGTATGGTTTTGCAAAAGTATCTCAGAAGGAAAAAGAAAAATGGGGAACTATGATCGAGAATTATCTGAATAGTTCCGAACAGCTGCGGGCAGTATTTCTGTTGGTGGATATCCGTCATGAGCCATCTGCGAACGACAAAATAATGTACGAGTGGATGGTATATCAGGGCTTTCATCCGATTATTATTGCTACAAAGGCAGATAAGGTCAAGCGCAGTCAGCTTCAGAAACAGTTAAAAGTGATTCGTCTGGGGCTGAATACGGAAAAAGGAGCCATTTTGATCCCGTTTTCCGCTGAAACAAAACAGGGAAGAGAAGAAATCTGGAATCTGGTGGATCAGATTTTAGCATCATCAGGAGAGACAGATGAAGAATAAATATGTATTTACCGCAGTGCTGCTGGCAGTAATCCTGTTTGTGGGAAACATGCTGACCATGGCATATGTCAGAACAGAGCAGAGCCGCGAACAGTTGAAAGAAGGCAATCTGCTGGTAGTGACATCTTTTTATCCGATGTATGTTGCTGCAGAAAATGTTATCGGTGATGTGGAAGGCGTGACACTGGAGAACTTAAGTGAGCCTCAGACCGGTTGTCTGCATGATTATCAGCTGACAGCGGCAGACATGAAACTGCTGTCCAAAGCAGATGTGTTTATCGTAAATGGCGGCGGTATTGAGTCCTTTTTGTCTGATGTGGCAGAATCTTATCCGAATCTGAAGATTATTCAGGCCTGCGATGGAATTGAGCTATTACAGGCGGCAGAAGGAACGGAAGATGTCGATTCGGATGAAGCGGAATCAGAAGAACACCTGCATGAGACGGAAACAGCAGATGCGAAGGCGGAAAGCGCTGTTCATGACGAAGAGGCCGATCATGCAGATCACGATCATTCTGAGCATTCACATGGGGATGAAAATGCTCATGCATGGATGAATCTGGCGGATTATCAGATTCAGGTCCAGAACATTTGTGAGGGGCTTTCCGAAGCTGACAGTGTCCATGCAGAGCAATATGCAAAACATGCACAGACCTATCAGGGGAAAGTGCGGGAATTACAGCAGGAGGCAGCAGAACTTTCGTCGCAGATTGCTGCACAGCCGGTGGTGGTTTTTCATGAAGCATATGAATATATCGTACAGGAATATGGACTGACACTGGCCGGTGAGATGAATCTGGACGAAGAACGCCAGGTTAGTGCCGGTGAAGTGGCAGATATTTTGCATGCAATAGAAGAGAACCATGTTTCTGTTGTGCTTGCAGAAAAACTGTATGGCACAGACATGGGAGAAATGGTAGCAAAACAAAGCGGCGTCAAAGTTATTTATCTGGATACACTGACCAGGGGAGATTATTCGGCAGACAGTTATCTGGAAGGCATGAAAAACAATATTGAACAGTTGAAAGAGGCATTCCAATGATGAAAAAAATTATGCAGCCCTGTGGTTTGCACTGTATCAAAATGCAGGATATCGGTGTGACCATCGGGGAACAAAACATCTTGCAGCATGTGAATCTGCATATCCACTGTGGCACCCTGGCGGCGGTGATCGGGAAAAACGGTGCAGGTAAATCCACGCTCATCCGGGCCATTCTCGGAGATATTCCACACACAGGAACCATTGAATTCAAAAATCGGGAAAATGGACATATGCAGAAGATGCGCATCGGCTATGTGCCACAATCTCTGAATATTGAGAAAAAGACACCGATCAGCGTCTATGACATGATTGCAAGTTATCAGAGCCGTTATCCGGTTTTTTGGAAAAAAAGTAAAAAACTATATGAAAAAATAGAAGAACATCTGACAGTTTTCAAGGCAGAAGAACTCATTGACAAACAGGTGTGTAATCTGTCCGGAGGTGAGCTGCAGCGTGTGCTGCTTTCTATGGCTGTTATGGATGAACCCAACCTGCTCCTTCTAGATGAACCGGTGTCCGGGATTGATCAGAACGGTATGGATCTGTTTTACCATACTATCTCTGAGTTGAAGATGCATTACGATCTGGCGATCATTCTGATTTCCCACGATCTGGATTATGTGGCACAATATGCAGATCAGGTAATTCTCATCGATGGAACCGTGAAAAAGCAGGGGACTGTACGTCAGGTGTATGAAAGTGAAGAATTTCAGGAAGTATTTGGCAAGTTTGATCTGGAAAATTACAAACCGAGCCGTCAGGTAAAGGAACAGAAGGAAAAAGAGATTGCCATGCCGAAACACAACCATAGTTTATGGAAGGAGGATGTGTAAATGAGTGGAATAACCTCCTTGTTTCAGTATGATTTTATGAGGAATGCATTTCTGGCGGTTCTGATTATCACACCGCTGTTTGGCATTCTTGGTACTATGATCGTCAATAATAAAATGGCATTTTTTTCAGATGCATTAGGGCATTCTGCTCTGACGGGAATTGCCGTGGGCGTGGTATGCGGAATCCCGGATACAAATCTGTCCATGGTGATCTTTGGAATTGTTTTTGCATTGTTAATAAACTGGATCAAAAGTAAAAGTACCGCATCGACGGATACGATTATCTCAGTCTTTTCTTCCTGTTGTATCGCTATCGGTCTGGCAATTTTGTCCCGTGGCGGCAATTTCAGCAAATATTCCAGCCTGTTGGTAGGGGATATTCTCAGTATTACGAAGAGAGAAATCGTTTATCTGTTGTTGATCTTCCTGGCAACCATTGTATTTTGGATTTTGTGTTATAACCGTCTGCAGGCTATCAGTCTGCACCGGACGCTTGCAAAGAGCAAACATATCCGGATCCGGTTGATCGAGAACCTGTTTTCTGTATTTATTGCGCTGATGGTTATGCTATCTATTAAATGGGTGGGAATTCTGATCATCAATGCATTGTTGATCCTGCCGGCGGCGTCCAGCCGAAATATATCGGAGAATCTGAGGGAATATCATTTCTTCTCGATTTTGTATTCTGTTTTTTCGGGAATTGTAGGATTATTTATATCCTATTATACAAATGTGGCAACCGGACCAATGATTGTGATCATTGCATCGGTGATATTCTTTGCGACATATTTTTATGGAAGAAACCGCTAGGATTTTGTGTGAATGAAAAAATTTAGGTTTTTAGGTTGTGAAAACGCCAGTCATCAATCTTACCTCTGCAGCTAATAATCGCTTGCCGAGGAAAGATTGCCTGACTGGCGTTCCTTTACGTATACGAATATCCTAAAATTTTTCACCACACGGCACTGCGTGCCGCACTCATTGAAAGATTATCGAAAATATCATCTCTTTGTATTCGTGCAATTATCATATTAATTATGAGCATGTGGTATGTGATAGAATTGTACAAATAATTAGCACAATTCACACAATAACGGAAAAAAGTGCAAGATGACCTACTTCGGCAAAACCGGCCGAAATGTATTGACTTTTGTCGTGGACAGTGATATTATAAGCAAGCTGTCGCTGATGCGGCGGCACAGAAAGAAGAAAAGTAAGGACACAGGCGGCATGGGATGCGACAGCCGATCTTGAAAAAACTTCTGGAAGCAAGAAAAAAGTTGTTGACAAAGATGACTGCCTATGATAATCTAATATGGCTGTCGCTTGAGACGGCAACAAAGAAAAATAAAAAAGTTGTTGACAAGCACTTGAACATCTGATAAGATATAAAAGTTGCTGAACGGCAACGAACAAAGAACTTTGATAACTGAACAGTGAAATAACCTTGAAAGATTCATTGAGAACAGCGAAGCAATTCGCGATTTAAATGAGTTCGAGAGAACAGCAGAGACGAAAGTCAAAGCAACCTAAAACAGTAACGTTTGGAATTAATGAATGGTTAAAATTAGCCAGTTGATTCTGAAACGGGAAAAACTTTTTATGAGAGTTTGATCCTGGCTCAGGATGAACGCTGGCGGCGTGCTTA